>ENA-ORNF01001719-ORNF01001719.1-human-gut-metagenome-genome-assembly--contig:-NODE-1719-length-18263-cov-3.202384_pt1 | contig 18263 bp, 15 predicted proteins | sample MGYA00242110_ERZ509012 | MGnify/ENA primary metagenome ERZ509012 (study PRJEB26280, sample SAMEA2338714) | human gut metagenome | biome: human gut; feature: human-associated habitat; material: faeces...
TTAGAGCACCACCCTGATAAGGTGGGGGTCGGTGGTTCGAGTCCACTCAGTCCTACCAAGAGAAAAACCAACCACTAGGTTGGTTTTTTTGTTGGTAAAATTAAGTTGATTTAACCCACCGAGCCAAGTGTGCAAGGGGCATAATTTGATTTATTCAAATTTGCTCCTGCACCGAAGGTTGCCGAACTTGTTTCGGCATAAGGTGGCGGTCGGTGGTTCGCCCCTGTCTGAGCCAGACCGCACTACGTGCTCCCCGGCTTTGGCTAAAAATAGTCCACTGGACTATTTTTTTACGCGTCGCCCCACTCAGTCCTACCAAGAGGAAAACCGACCATCTGGTTGGTTTTTTTATTGGTAAAATTGAATTGAAATATTATATGCGCTACTTTATAATCAGTTCATAAAACAACCAAAGGTGAATTATGAAAAACAAAAAACTAAAAAAGTAGGACTATTATCCTACTTTTTTTAACTTCCTGATGATTTATATTTCGTTAATGCCCATCTAAAGAACAAATAGCAAATACCTAAAAACACAAAACTAAATAGTGGGCTAATTGCATAAAACAGTGTTGCATTAGGGTAGCCAAGTAAATATTGCAGTGGAATATAGTTAAATACTGCGAATGGAACAATATATGTAAATACTTTTCTAAATACTTTAGGGTAAATATCTATAGGGTAATAACACAAATCTCTACCGCCGTTTGTAACAATATTTACGGCTTCTAGCCCTTCTATTGTGAATATACTTATGCCAGAATAAACCAAAAACAAACCTAAGAATATTACCATAGATGCAATTATCATAAGCAGCAACACAACCACCTTAAATGCAGTCCACACAATAGGTGCAGAAAGTAGTGCATAAACAAGCAATACCCCAGAAAGGATAACCCTGCCTAATTTGTTAAATTCGATCTTATAGCCAAGCACTTGCATAAATATGCTTCTTGGTCTTATAAAGAGCCTATCTAATTCCCCAGTTTTTACTAACGTGTCAAATTGGTCAAAACCTCTAAACAAACCTTCACTAAAAGAAAATGAAAATGACACCATAGAATAGGTTATTAATACTTCACTTAAACTATATCCTGCAATAGTTTCAAAACTACTAAAAAGTAAAACTATCGCAATAAAGTTTGCAAGCGTTGATAATGACGATGAAAACATACTCAAAATTAGTGAAAGCCGATATTCAAATGCCGATTTTAATTGCAAAGATAAATATTTTAAATACAATTTCATATTTTAACCTCCTTGCACCGCAAGGGCATTTACTTTTTTTCTAAGTATTAATTTACCGATGGTTAATATTAAAACAAACCAAACAAGTTGAATGGCAATTTGTTTTAAACCCTCTAACCCACTTATGTTTCCAACATATAGTCTATACGGCAAATCTGAAACGTATCTAAATGGAAAAAAGTAAAATACTTTTTGAACAGATTTTGGCAACATTGGAATTGGCACCACTTGCCCGGCCAGAAGACCCGCCACAGAAACCATAAAACTAAATATACCTTTAGGTGATAGTGTGTATAAAACAATAATATGGCTTAATGTGTTTACACTAGAAACCAACAACGCGCCCAGTATCATAGATAGTAAAAACATCACAAAGCCTTCAATCGACTGTGGAAACATAAGAGCGTATTTGCTTGGTAAACATAAACCAATAAGTATTATTGGTAAAGACCTAAGCATACTAGTAGCCACACCTTTAGAAAAAATGTTATAAAACCAATAATCATATAGCCCAATAGGTTTAATTAAGTGGTAGCCAACATCGCCTTTAACAATTTTTTCTGTTATTTCGTATTTTTGGTTATCCCAAAACATAAAAAGACCAAAAAAACTTTGTTGCAACCAAATATAACTAACCATTTGACCCACAGTAAAATCTGAATTACCAGACTTTAAAAAAGCCATATATAAAGATATTTGCATAAACCCAAAGAATAGTTGAGTAATTAAACCCGACAAAAGTGCCGACTTATAACTAAATTCTCTTTTTAGGTGTATTTTAAACACCGAGGCGAAAACTCTCATAGGTGATACTCCTTATATAAGTTATATATCACCTCTTCAAGTTCAAGTGCCTTTGTGCTAACATCTATGATTTTGTAGTCTTTTTCTAATTCTTGAACCAGTTTAACATAAGAAAATTCCACATTTTCTTTATTTTTAAGTGTAACTGTAGCTCCTTCAATTTTTAATGTGTCATATCCATCTATTTGCACATTCTTATAAGCTTCTGCCATTTCTACAGTAACTAGCACCGATTTTGAGTATTCTTTTTTGATATTGTCAAAACTACCATCATAAAGTTTTTGACCTTTACCGATTAAAATTATTCTATCGGTTAGTGCATCTATATCACTCATATCGTGTGTTGTTAAAATTACTGTTAAATTTGTAGCCTTGTTTCTCTCTTTAATAAATTCTCTTACTTTTAATTTAGAGATACTATCTAGCCCAATTGTTGGCTCATCTAAAAACAATATTTTTGGTGAATGAAGTAAGGCTCCTGCTATTTCGCATCTCATTCGTTGACCCAACGATAGTTGGCGGAGCGGAAGATTTAGTAACGCATCTAAATCTAATTTTTCTGATAATTCCTTTAAATTTTTTTCATATTCTGAATCCGATATTTTATAAATATCTTTTATAAGTTCGTATGAGTCTATAACCGGAACATCCCACGAAAGATTTGAGCGTTGTCCGAATACGGCTCCTATTTCACGAACATATTTTAACCTGTCTTTACTTGGATTAAATCCGTTTATTTCACAGGTGCCAGAGGTTGGTGTTATGATCCCAGTCATAATTTTAATTGTAGTGCTTTTACCAGCACCGTTAGGACCAATGTATCCAACAATTTCGCCTTCATTGACTGTGAATGAAACATTTTTTAATGCTTCTATGGTTTTATACTCTCTTTTAAATATACTTTTAAAAGCACTCCACAGCCCCTTTTTTCCAGTCGCAACCTTGTAAGTCTTAGAAACATTTTCAAGCTTAATCATTTATACCTCCAAAAATTTATTCAGTTGTAAAAAAAATTTAACCTCCTTTGATTTATTCGCCAAAAAAAGCACTAAATTATAACTGAAAATAATTTAGTGCTAAAAATTGCGGTACCGATTAGATTACCATATAATTTTTGCGTTGTCAATCAAAAATTTAGACAATTTTAATATTTTTTATATTTTTTCGTATTTTGTGCCTTCTTTAGTATCAATTAGCATAATTCCCTTTGCTTGCAAATCTGCCCTAATTTTATCCGCCAAGGCATAATCTTTATTTAATTTAGCTTGTTTTCTTTGTTCAATTAAAGCTAAAATTTCATCATCACCAGCAGTTTCTTCCTTTATTTGCTCTTTTGGTATTAAATTTAATGCTAAAACCTTATCAAAATCTTCAACTAGATATAATTTAGTGGCACCATTTAACTTGCTATCTTTTATAACGTCATACAAAACAGTTATAGCCATAGACGAATTAAGGTCATTGTTTATTGCATTTAAAAACTTTTCTTTATAACTATTAACGGCTTCGTTATCCACTTCGCCGTCTTTTGCAATATTAGAAATCTTTTTAACAAGTTTTTTATAGGCGTTCGCTGAGTTTTCCATAATGTCATAATCAAACTGCAATTGTCGTCTGTAATGAGAACCTAAGCAGAAAAATCTATACTCAACTGGAGTGTAACCTTTACTTTCAAGTAAACTTAGTGTTAAAAACTCACCCTTAGACTTGCTCATCTTGCCATTTTTAGATAACAAATGTAAAACGTGCATCCAATGACCACACCAAGTATGCCCAAGATATGCTTCGCTTTGAGCAATTTCGTTTGTGTGATGTGGGAAAGCGTTATCAATACCACCGCAGTGAATATCTACATACTCCCCTAAGTGTTTCATAGCAATGCACGAACATTCTATGTGCCAGCCTGGATACCCTTCGCCCCAAGGACTATTCCATCTTAGTGCCTGATTTTCAAACTTGGACTTTGTAAACCATAATGCGAAATCATTCGGATGCTTTTTAGCGTTGTCTTCTTCAACACCTTCACGAACACCGACCTCTAGGTCTTCTTTTTTGAAATTAAAGAATACATGGTAATTTTTTAACTTAGATGTATCAAAATATACATTTCCGCCTGCAATATAAGCATAGCCCTTGTCTAGAAGTGCTTGAACCGTGGCAATTATTTCGTTAATACAATTTGTCGCTGGCTCAACTACATCTGGTTTTACCATGTTTAGTTTTTCCATATCGCTTAAAAAAGCATCAGTATAAAACTTCGCAATCTCTTTAACCGACTTATGTTCCCTTTCAGCACCCTTAAGCATTTTGTCATCACCATTGTCGCCATCGTCAGATAAATGCCCAACATCAGTTATATTCATAACCCTTTTAACATTATAACCATTATATTTAAGAGTTCTTACTAACAAGTCCTCCATTAAGTAACTTCTTAAATTTCCTATATGAGCATAGTTATACACCGTAGGTCCACAGGTATAAATTTTGACAATATCTTTATTTTGAGGCACAAATTTCTCTACTTTTCTTGTAAGTGAATTATATAATTGCATACACTCCTCCGAATGAATATAATATACTACAATAATTAATTATTGTCAACGACAAAGGTTTTATATTCTTCACCAATTTACAGATATTTAATTTGCGTAATTATTATTATATGTTATACTGAGTTTAGGAGAAAAGTATGAAAAAGTTTTTTAAGTTTATAGATAAACTACTTGGCATCTTGCTTATAATTGCCGTTGCAGGAGGAATAGTGTATGTTTGGAAAATAAACCCAGATGTTATTAAACCATCCTACACAGTAACTTTGGATTCTGGCGGTGTTGAAATACCCGATAAGGAATTTAAAGTAAAAAAAGGCAAAACTATTGAACTTCCAACTCTTGCTAGAGACGGTTATAGTTTTGATGGTTGGTATTTAAATGACACCAAATGGTCTGCTGATATGACAATTAATGCAAATTCAGTTTTGACTGCAAAATGGATACCTAACAAATACACTATAACTTTTTACATAGAAACCAACGAATACCAAATTATGTGTGATTATGATTCCATTCCTACATGTCCCGAAGAATACTTGCATAAAGCAAAAACTGCAGAATATGAATACGAATTTAGCGGGTTTACGCCTGAATTATCCAAAGTAACAGGTCCTGCTAGTTATACCGCCTCATTTACTCAAAAACCTAGACACTTTTTAATTAACGCATCTACAAATTTAGACAATGCTGGCACATTTACATACTCTACAGACATAACAAATGGTATTGAATACGGGAAAGATTTATCAATTACAGCATCACCAAATGTAGGGTATGAATTTTTAGGCTTTTACACAAATGGCGAACTAACCACAACAAACTTAGTTATATCCTTTAACAATATAATATCAGACATTTACATTGAAGCCAAATATAAATTAATATCTAAAGAAATAATATACAATACGGAAGATGCAACCGAAAATCCAAATCCAACTAGTTACAATATTACAATGGGCAACTTGAAACTAAAACCTGCTTCAAAATCGGGTTATTATTTTAACGGCTGGTTTACTAAACCAAGTGGTAACGGCACAAAGATTGCATCAATAAATTTTGAAAGTTTTAGCACCAATAGTTCCATTACCCTATATGCACATTTTAGTCAAATTGTTACAATTAATTATAATGTTGATGGAACAATTATAGATACAGACAGCCAACTAGTTGGCACAATTCTTACCCCAATGAATTTAGACTCAACCAAATATGGAATGAATGGCTACACTGTTAATGTTTGGTATACAAATAGTTCTTTTTCAACGACCTACACAGACACCACTCTAACTGGACCATTAACTTTATACGGTAAATGGGAGTATAAGTTTGATAGTGGCTTTGGTGCATACTTAGAAAAATTCAATACAGCAAAAAACAGCAGGACTCTCACCATAACCAGTGAAGACGAAATGATTAAATGGGTTGAATATGTTACCGTTTGCAATATAACAATCAGTAACAAAGTTGACATTACATTTGGTAGTGGCTATTCAGTTTCTGGGACAAGTATAAGCGAATTACAATCTAAAGTATCTGATATACTTTCTAAAGTAAATTACCCAAACGGCATACATATATCATACTCCTATTTAAACGCATCTACTTGCACACTAACTAGTATATATAATATAGACAAATCCGACACTGAAGGAAAATTAACTATAGACAAATCAAAATCTGGCTGTTTAGAACAGTATTACCAAATCACACTAACCTCCGGCGGAAATCGAAGTGAAGATAATACGGTCTTTAACATAGATAAAGTAACAAACACTATAGAAGTTAGCACTTCCAATGGGTTAGTTTATGCACTAGAACACGGCCTTAGACCAATACCAATAACTGGTTCAAGTGCAGAAAATGTATACAACAAATCAAAGTCTATATTAAATAGAATTTGTAATAATGAAATGTCAGATTTTGAAAAGATAAAAGCAATTTATGATTGGCTAACAAGCCATGTTCAATATGACCACACAGCACTAACCATTCCAGATAATCAAGCATTAAATTACGACTCATGGTATGCTGAAGGCGTATTCAATAATGGTAAGGCTGTTTGCGATGGCATAAGCAAAGCATTGTTAATTATGGCACAAATAGAAAATATACCTTGTATTAGAGTCAGTGGAACAAGTAACGGTAGTGGCCATGCATGGAATAAAGTTTATATAAATAATGCTTGGTTTGTTATAGATGCAACTCACGGCGACTTAAGTATAAACAATAACTATGAACAACCTACCTATTCGAGTTTTTTGGTTACCGATACCTACAAGTCTAAAAATTGTAATTTTGATAATTCCACCCCATCCGCAAACACATCAATTAATGTTTATGAAAAAATGATATATTCATCTTCATTGGGCGAATTTGACCTTTATATAAATGATGAAACTGAAGCAAACAAACTACTAAGTTACATAAAAGCATACTCACCCCAATTAAATTACTACAACTCTACAACAACCACGGCCTATGCAACAATAGAATTTGTTATAGCAAATGGAGCGACTGTTTCGGCAAGTTATATTACTAGTAGACTTGGACTGTGTTATATTGTGCGCACAACACTAGAATCTGGAGAAACCGCCTATTCTTTAAAAATTCCAAGATAGAAAAAAGCCTTTCATTATGAAAGGCTTTTTTATAAATCTGCGAGTGTAATGTATAATCTCATTTTCTTCATACCCTTATTAACACAGTAAAAAGAAAAACTCATTTCGCTTTTATTATACATTCTATTCACATCTTCAAAATTTTTATGTATACCCACTAAGTGATATTGTATTCCTGCACCATCAGTGGTAACGGTAGACAAAACAAATTTCTTTGTGTTTCTAAATTCGGTTTTAACAATAACCTTATCGCCAACCGCCTCACCACTATAATTAATTTTCATATAAGAATTATTAGTAGCACTACCAATAAACACCTTATAGTAGTTATCATTTTTAAGTTGGATGCTATTTGCCTTGCCTAAATAACTTGTGTTAGATAAATATAATTCCTTAGTTTTAACAGTGCAAAACAAATAGTTTTCGTCGTTAACAGTAATAGTAGGATTTTCACGCATTTCATATAATAAAATTGGCTTTGCAATATAAATATTTCCATTATCGGTGTAATACGGGTTAGAAATAACACTGTTGCCGTTTATCGCCACTTCTACTGTTTCGTCTTTAAAATACTTGGTGTTTCCTATATAAATAAAGTTATCAAAATCCACATCTTTTATGTGCATGGTTTTAACATAATACTCATACCCAAGATTTGCTGTTACGTCATCATTTGTTATTGAGTTGTTTTCATTATTACTTAGCCCAGTATACAAACTGTCAAAAAGTTCAGTTTCTAGGTCTTCTAAAATAAATTTATTAACAAAACTAGTGTAAACTGGCTCAGGTTCTAGCTTAAATTCATCTTCTGGTTCCGTGTTGCTAGCCGGACCCGCAACATTTGTATTTGTTGTGCTATTAGTTTTATTGATAATGTAATTAAAATTCAATTTACCTTTAATTAGTTTACTATTGGGTTTTGCTGTTATTGTAATTGATACAGTGTTGCGAGAAATGTTAACGATTGTAATATTATACTGATTTTCGTCGATAATTTTGCCGTCAGAAATTATATTTATGAATATATTTTCTTTATCACTATAATTTTCATTTGCAAGGTAACTTATGTCTATCATATCCATTGCAAGTAGTTTTGCAGTATTATTTAAACTAATTGCATTAATATTTAAAATGGCAAACAATAACAGAACAAACCCAAAAGCAAAACTCTTTAGTTTGTTCATAACTAAATTTATCTCCTGTATTAAGTTGTTTAGCAAAAATATTGCTAATTTATTATTTATTTTAAGCGAATTTTATTTCGCAAGAATAAATTCAGATTTTGCCATTTATAATTTAATATGAATGAATTAAGTTATAAAGAGTTTTATGGTCAAATTACCGATTTAAAATCAATAATTACTGATAATTTTTCACTTGGCGCCAGTTTTTTAGGTCAAGATATCACCTGCTTTCATATAGGCAAATATAACCGCCCGCAAATTATAATAGAAGGCGGAATCCACGCCCGTGAATATATTTCTAGTTTAGTGGTTATTGAAGAATGTAAACTGTTAAAACAACTAGAAAATAGTCTAGAGTTTGGCGTTTTTGCCGTGCCACTAGGGAACCCTGACGGCGTTCAATTAGTGTTAGATGGAATTACCCCTAATATTCCACCAAAACTATCCAAGTTTTTACTAAAACTAAACGGCTCGGATAATTTTAAGTTGTGGAAAGCCAATATTTTAGGCACCGACTTAAATGTAAACTTTGATGCTCTTTGGGGAAAAGGTTTTTCTAACAAATTCAAACCTGCGTCTGAAAACTTTGTTGGGTATCGCCCTAATAGCGAAAAAGAAACTAGAACCCTTATAAAACTACTAGACCACAAAAACATTATAGGAAGCCTAAGTTTTCACTCTAAAGGCGAAGTGGTTTATTATGGCTACGATAACTTACCAAACAACTTGATTAATAGAGATAAATTAATCGCCGAAAAACTTGCAAGTTTTTTAAGATACACTCCAGAAAAGACCTACAAAAGCGTAGGTGGCTTTAGTGACTTTATAAGCGAAAAATTGAAAGTGCCGAGTTTCACTATAGAAGTAGGCGAAGATTCACTTACCCACCCAATCGAATCAAAACATATTAAAGAAATACTAACGCACACACTTGGCATCACGCAAGCATTTTATAACTACATCCACTAGTCGGCGTAGTTATCAAAATAGTTCTGAATTAAAACTACTGGAGTTCCCTTATCTCCACTACCACTAGTAAGGTCAGCAAGACTACCAAGTAAATCGGTATAATTTCGTGGAGTTGTGCCTAGGGTTTCATTTGTGCCCTTTAGGTTTTTAGACTTGTTTTTAATCTCCTTCTTTATTGCCTCATTTAATTCTGCCCCATGCAATGACGCAAGTTTATTGTCTGCCACATACTTAATTTTTATTTCATTTGGTGTGCCTACAAGCCCGCTTGTGAATGCTGGCGAAACAACTGGGTCAGCAAGTTCCCAAATTTTTCCAACTGGGTCTTTAAATGCACCATCACCATACACCATAACTTCTAAGTGTTTTCCAGTTCTTTTAAGCATTTCTTCTTGCACTGCGTGAACAATTTTATCGCCATGCTCTGGGAATAATTTTACCGTGTCTTCAGTGGCTTTATTAGAACCAAGCAAACCATATCTTGAGTTATACCCACTGCCATTTATGCTCTCTCTAAGAATTTCATCAGTTTTATATATAACTTTAGCACCTGCTTCGGTTAAAATTCTTTTTGTGCGTTCTCGGTTGTGAATATTTGCTACAATTATATTTTTAGTGTAGTCAAGAATAGCAGTTGCTTTATTAGAAAATATAATCTCTGGCTCACAACCCTCTTTTTGAATTAAATCTTTAAAATATTTAACATAGTTTATGCCAGTAAATATATGAATTTCATTACCAAAATACTTGTCATACTCGGCTTCTGTTAAACAATCTGACCAAGGATTAATGTTGTGTTCATATAATAAACTTTCATCAAATAACGAGTTACCAACTTCATCTGATGGATACGACATAAGTAGGGTAATCTTTTTCGCACCCCTTGCTATTCCACGCAAAATTGTTGAAAACCTATTTCTGCTTACTGGAGTTGGGAAAACCACACCAATATGCTTGCCTTTGCCAAATTTCTTTTCAACATCGGCACCAATTTGAGCAACTGATGCATAGTTCCCTTCCGTCATACCAACAACCGCTTCAGTTATTGCAATAATATCACGGTCATTTAACTGAACATTTTCAGTTTTGGTTGCGTTAATAACGCTATCTACAACAATTTTAACTAAATCATCACCTGCTTTAATTATAGGTGTTTTTATTCCTCTTGAAATCGTTCCAAATGTTTTCATAATTCGCCCCTCAACATTTTAATTATATCATAGGCAATTGCCTTTATCAAACCGATTTTAAGATTATTTTAACTTAATAAAAATTTAGTTGTATTATTAACTCAATTTTGATATATTTACTAATATAAAAGGAAAATTATGGAAACTTATAACATTTTAAATTTAAACAACGAAATAACATCTTCACCTGAGAATTTAATTAAAAAGTGTGAAGAAAAATTTAACAATCAATTAGATAAATTAATATACGACATTGAAAATAACGACTACGACGAAAAGGTTATATTAATTTCTGGTCCTAGTTGTGCTGGCAAAACCACATTTGCAAACCTTCTTGAAAAGAAATTAATTAACAATGGTTTTAACATAGTTACCATTCAAATGGACAATTTTTTTATAGATAGAGCAAAACGCAAAAGGCTTAAAAATGGCGAAGAAGACTTTGAAAGCCTAAACATAGTAAACCTAAAGCAAATGAAAAATTGTTTTAAAGAACTATTTAAAAACAAAACTGCAATGTTCCCTATCTATGATTTTAATAAGTGTATAAACATTGAAAACCAAATTAAAATAGAAATTAACAATAAGTCTATTATAATATTTGAAGGTATTCACGCATTAAACCCAAAACTATACAAAAGCCTAGACACTAAAAATATTTATAAAATATTTATAACCAACGAAGACCATTATAGTTACCTAGATAGTTCGATATCCGCTAGAGAAATGCGACTAATACGAAGAATTGTCCGAGACCGCGAAAAACGAAACTTTAAACCTCGTGAAACATTTGATATTTGGCATAATATTGTAAGTGCTGAAAATGAATACATTTTACCTTTTAAGTCAAAGGCCGATTTTATTATGGATAGTTCATTTGCTTACGAACTTGGGTTATACACAAACCCGCTAAAAGAAATGAAAAACGAAGACCCAGAGTTATTTGCTTCTGCCCCATTTTTAGAAACTGCCACGCAAATATTGCCAATAGATAAAGCCCTAGTGCCAGAAAATTCACTAATGTGGGAATTTTTACAAAAAATTAAAGCCGATAAGTAATATACTTATCGACTTTTTATTATATTAGATAAAAAACTTTCACCCATATTTGCTTTCAGGTTAAACATATCCAAAACTGTTGCAGATGTGTTATACATACCAACAATTCTACCCATATCCACATTATGACGCAAGCTTTTTCCATATACAATTAATGGAACCAATTCTCTTGAGTGGTCCGTGCTTATAGTAGATGGGTCGTTACCATGATCGGCTGTAATGATAAGCACGTCTTTTTGCCCCATATTTGCCACAAATTCGCCAAGTACCACATCAAACTCATTAAGTGCCCGTGCGTAACCTTCTGCGTTGTTTCTATGCCCATATTTAGAGTCAAAATCGTTAAAGTTAAAAAATGCAAGCCCATTAAATTCTTGTTTTTGCAATTTTAACATAACATCGCCAACTTCGTGGTTGTTGTGGGCTGGAATATGTTTTGTTATTCCTTTGCCCGCAAATATATCATAAATTTTGCCAACGCCAATTACATCTATTTTATTTTTCTTTAATATATCCAATGCTGTTTCTGTGTGTGGTGGCAACGCAAAGTCTTTTCGCATATCGCTTCTTGTGTATGGCCACTCGCCGATAAATGGTCTGGCTATAATTCGGTTTACGCCCCACTCGCCTTGCATTATTGCCCTTGCTTTTTCACACATAGAATATAACTCATCTACACTAAAAACACTTTCGTGAGTTGCTATCTGCAACACACTATCTCCACTTGTGTATACAATTGGCTTTTTCTCTTTTATGCTTTGTTTGCCATAATCTTTAATTACTTCCGTGCCAGAATATGGCTTATTGCATAAAATCTTTGCACCAAAGGCTTTTTCTAGTTTTTTAACACATTCTGGTGGAAAACCGTTTGGGAACAATGGATATGGTTTTTTTGTGATTTCACCAATCATTTCAAAATGCCCAACAGCACTATCCTTTCCATTAGATACTTCTTGAACACAAGCATAGCATCCAAGCGGATTTTTTCTTGATTTGTAGTTTACTACATCAATATTAGAGAATCCTAATTTATTAAGGTTTGGTATTTTTAAAAGTTTTGTATCTACAAGGGCTTTAAATGTGTTAGAACCCGCATCGCCAAATTCGGCACTATCTACGGTTTCTCCAATTCCTAAACTATCTAACACCACCCAAAATACTCTTTTATTCAATTGAGCCAATTAAAGCCACCTCCACTAATTTTCCTATAAATTCTGCACGTGCTTCGGCACTAGCACTAACTTCATAATTAGTTTTACCGCGACCATCCCACACATCGGTTACCACACAAATAGCAACCGCTTGCTTTTTTGCTTTTTTTGCATTTATATACAAACTTGCACTTTCCATTTCAACGTTATCACACGATTTATGTAACTCGTTTTCATTTTCATAAAAAGTGTCTGTGTTAAATGTTGTTCCATTTTTAATAACCACACCCATCTCTTTTGCAAGAGCGGTCAGTTTATCTGTTAAATGCTTACTAGCGTATAACGGCTTACCTTCATTATGCGTTATATAATTATCATAATTAGTGTCAGTTAACACCTTTTTAGATAAAATAATATCACCCAGTTTAAATTTAGGGTTTGGAGTTCCACAAGTGCCAATTCTTATTATTTGATTTACTCCATAATAGTTAAATAACTCATATGAATATATTCCCATAGACGGGTTGCCCATCCCAGAACTCATAACTGAAACCAGTTTACCTTTAAACCTACCCGTATAACACAATTCATATCGCATACTATTAACGAGTTTCACATCGGTCAAATATTTTTCTGCAATGCTTTTTGCTCGCATTGGGTCACCTGTCATAATAACGCTTGGTGCGATTTCACCAAATTTTGCCGTGTTGTGTTTTGTTGGTGTATTTTTCATATTTTCTCCTTAATTTAATTTTTCAAATTGCCTTTTGCCAGTGTAACGAATGTAATTATATAAAAACAAACTAATAACCGAAATTAAAACAAAAACTAACAATAAATATATTCTTACGGGTAAAATTGCCATAAATGCAAAATATAAAGCAAGTATTGCAATTGTAAACATCCAACCACCAAATAGAGATAAAAATATTCCAACACCCTGTTTTATAACAACAGTTTCATTTACCCAATTTAAGTTTGGTGATTTTAAGTTTAAACATAACCCAAATAACGCCGTGCAAACAACATAAGCCACACTAACTAGCATACAAATCAAAAAGTCTATTATTGATAAATGCATACCTATTGAACCACATATAACAAACAGCATAGTAAATGGCAAAGTTACAACCAAATGGCAAAGAATTTTTGCATTTAATATATCTATAGTTTTTATAGGTAATGTTCGTATAATCCAAATATTTTTGCCTTCTAATGAAACCGATGGAGCAGTTATATCCACCGTAGACGCCACTAGCATAATTATGCCAACCAAAAACAATACATTCATATGCAGAATATTTATGCCGTTAGATATCTCCACAATAGCATCTGGCTTTATTAGCATAAACACAGCACCAACCATCATTATAAAAACACCAAAACCGCAATTAAGCATATATGTGCTACTACTAAAAAATCTCTTTAATTCTCGTTTTAATAGTGCAATTTTATAATTAGATTGCTTTGTTACTAAATCTTTTGAAACTTTTTCGACGCTGGCTGTTTTTGTGGTTGTAATTTTTATATACGTTTTAGAAATTATATAAAAACATAAGGCAAATAATAAAGTAGTTGCAATAAATAAAATTAATGTTGCTTTTAAACTACCAAGTCCCATTTCACCCATCAAATAAAATGGATAAGCGTAGGCTTTTATGCTTTTTGTTACAACTTCGCCATTGGCTATCATTTTTTCAAATAACGAACTTGCGTTAAAACAGAAGTAATAATAAACAATAAAAAACAATAGTGAAACTATAACAGTAATAAATGTTTTGTTTTTAATTTTTTGTGTAAGTTTTGCCACTAAAAAGCCCAACAAACAGCAAAGCACTAAAACAAATATTGTAATTAAAAAATATAAAAGTAGCGAAGCAAATACCCCTCCAACCGTAGGACTAAACACAATATAGTAAACCACAAGCGATGGAACCATAATTATTGACGAATATAATAACCCCATCAAATAAACGCTAGTTAACCTAATAAATAAAATGTATCTAACAGGTATTGGCATACTAAGTAGTAGTTCGTTGTCTTTAGATTGGTACATACTAGAATATGTGTTAAAGACACCACCAAATACACCTAGTAAAATGGCAAGACTCCCCATTGTGGTAAAATATAGCCATTTATATTCGGTTTCCACAAGTGACAAGGCAACCCCATAAGCCATAACACCAAACATTAAAGCAAGTAGCAAAACTAGCACCCCAAAGCCGACTATCATTTTAATTGTAGACGCTTTGCTTCTAGAATTTCCAGTTTTTACATCTTGGAAAAAACTTTTGTTAATTTCCATCATTTGCTTTTTAAGTAACGACTTAAACATCTTTTTTCTCCAACTCTAAAAATACGGTTTCTAGGCTAGTATCACCCTTAACCTCTTCCATGGTTCCTGACTTGATTAACTTGCCGTTCTTTATAATTGCAACCTTATCACAAAGTTTTTCTGCGACTTCCAACACATGTGTCGAAAAGAATATTGCCCCACCATTATTACATACTTCCCGCATCATAAGTTTTAATGTGTGAGAAGCTTTTGGGTCTAGCCCAACAAACGGTTCATCCATAATAATAAGTTTAGGGTTATGCACCCATGCAGAAATTATGGCTAGTTTTTGTTTCATACCATGTGAGTATGACGCAATAGATTTATTTAAGTCGTTCATCAATTCAAAATTGTTTGCAAGTTTTTCTATTCTTTCTTTTCGCTCGTCTTTATTAACGCTGTATATGTCACAAATAAAGTTAATATATTGACTACCCGTCATATATTCGTATAAGTCGGGGTTATCTGGTATATATGCCATTATTTTTTTGCAAGCAATTGGGTCTGACTTTATATTTTTGCCGTCTATTGTTATTTCGCCAGCATCAAAATCAAGTATACCAATACACGCTTTAATAGTGGTGGTTTTACCTGCACCATTGTGCCCAATAAACCCATATATTTCGCCACTATTTATGGTTAAAGATAAATCGTCTACCGCCTTTTTATCGCCATAAGTTTTTGTTAAATTCTTAATGGTTAACATAACTTCTCCCCTTATCTGTTTGCTTTTCTTGATCGCAAGTAATTTACAAGCACATACGCACCAATTAACACAACAATAGACCCAGCCAAAACGCAGTAACTTGCAAGTATACTAACTTTATGGTTAAAAAAATATAAATTGCAGTCTACACTTTCTTTAATTCCATCAATAAGTTCAGCAGGTATACCTTCATTTGCCATTTGGTTAAACACTCCATTCAATGAATGGTTTCTAATCAAGCTGGTTCCGTATGTCCCAGGTAAAAACATAATTGCTTTTTGTAACCCAGTGCTAAATTGAGAAATTGGCATATATGCTCCGCAAATAAACCCGTAACCCGCACTAACTATTGTGCCAACTGCAGATATTTGACCTTGACTAGAAAGAAAACTATTAATAAACGAAGATAATGCCGTGCCAAACATAGAAAGCAAAAACACATCCACAAAAATTAGTAAAACATCCACACCAGATAAAAACCAGCCTTTAGTTGCAACATACACAAACGAAAGTAATGTTGCCACAACACTAATCAAAAGTGTGGTTACTAAAGTCGCTGAATAATAAGATAAATATAATGTAGATTTTTTAACTGGCGTTACATCAAAGTCTTTTCTAGCACCCGTAACTTTATCTTGCACCATTAGCATATTCGCACAAAATGCAACCGTTATGCAAGACACCGCGAGCAAAGATGAAAACAATTCGCCAGCAACCGTTCCGTTAATAAGTTTTTCAGAAACACTAAAACCATCTGGCATACTGCTTGCAAAAGAATCTTTATATACCTTCGCTAAAAAAGTAGCGTATAAAATAAGTAAAATAATTGGGGTTATAAGCGATGTAAAAAACATACCCTTATCTTTAAAAAACATTTTAATGTTTCTTTTTGTTAGTGAAAAATATGTCTTCATATTAATTCTCTCCATTTAATCTTTTGCCTGTTACCGCCAAGAACACATCATCCATTTTGCCTTTAACCAACTCAAAATCAGTAAACACATCTGGATTGTTTATAACAATATCTCGTGCTTCCATACAATTTTTCACTTCAATTTTTATGCAATCTTTTTTCACTTCATACGCCACGCCCAGTTTTTTCACAACATCTTCTGGTGTGTTATACAAAGTTATAAAGTCGCCCGTGTATTTGTTTTTAAGTTCAATTGGTGTGCCTTCAGCCGAAATTTTACCAGCGTCTAATATAATTACATAGTCAGCATCTTGTGCTTCTTCCATATAGTGAGTTGTTAAAAACACAGTCATACCTTCAGTCTTTCTTAAAGACTCAACAACTCTCCACACTAGCTTTCTTGTTTGTGGGTCTAACCCAGTGGTTGGCTCGTCTAATATTAAAATTTTAGGGTGATGCAACAACGCTCTTGCCACATCAATTCTTCTTCGTTGCCCACCAGACAACTTGCCCACTGGTCTATTTAATATGTTTTCAAAATCTAATAATTTAGACAACTCAGTTACTCGCTTTTTTGCGTCTTCACCAAATATTCCATACAAACTTGCTCTTGTGTATAAGTTATCTAAAACACTTAGAGAGCCGTCTAGCACCGAGTTTTGAAAAACTACGCCTAGTTCTTTATTTATTTGCATTTGGTCGGTTTCTATATTTTTTCCATCAATAATAACTTCGCCACTATCTTTTCTTAAACTGCCACACATAATTGAGATGGTAGTACTCTTACCTGCCCCATTCACGCCTAAAAACGCAAATAGTTCACCCTTTTTTACATGAAAAGATAAGTCATTAACCGCTTTAACATCTCCGAATGACTTGTGTAAATTTTTAATATCAATAATGTGTTCCATACGTTCTCCGTTTTCCTTATAAATTAATTATAATTAACAAACACTTTCGTGTCAACGAATACGCCAACCAAATTAATGTAAAACATAAAAACACCTTACCATTGGTAAGATGTTTTTATTATTGTTGTTCTTGTTGTGATTGTAGCCCTAATATAGGTAGTATATCAGTTAAATTATCCACATTCTGTAACACGGTATGCCACTTGGTTGTGTCAAAATAATCGGCATCATCTGGATTTATACAAATGGTTTTGCATCCAGATTGATGTGCCCATTCATCATTACTGCCATTACCAACAAACACAAGGTCGACTGCTTTAGACTTTGTTTGATTCTTATATTCATTAATAAACCTTGCCTTCCCTTCAAAGTCGTAATTAGTTCCACGAATATAATCGCAAACGCCATCACTGTTAAAAAACATTCCATTTGCGTTAATAGAATCAAAATACTTCAAGTTTTTGCCAAGCACTCTAGCCACTACTGGGGTTATATTGCCACTTACAATATGAATAGAGTAGCCTTCATCTTTAAGTGCTTTCAATGTTTCTTCAAGTCCGTCTATGAGTGTAATTTTATCTGCAATTTCAGCAAGTTGCTTTTTATTAAAACCTGCCCTGTAA
>ENA-ORNF01001723-ORNF01001723.1-human-gut-metagenome-genome-assembly--contig:-NODE-1723-length-18230-cov-9.733095_pt1 | contig 18230 bp, 17 predicted proteins | sample MGYA00242110_ERZ509012 | MGnify/ENA primary metagenome ERZ509012 (study PRJEB26280, sample SAMEA2338714) | human gut metagenome | biome: human gut; feature: human-associated habitat; material: faeces...
TTAGTGCTGCCAGAAAGTCCGCCCATTGTCTCCGGTGTGTCGGACATGCGCCCACCAGGTGTCCAAACGTGGAAGAGACACGGAATCAGATGCAGTCATCCGGCTGGAAGAAATACACACATTTTTCTCCAACGAATGTTTCATATGCAGTTCCACCCGAAATCTGCATCATGCGCTTCCTGTAATATTACTTATCACTCCAAAGAGGACTCTGCTTATTGCGGCAATTCCTTTACATCCGCAATCGTCTTCGTTTTATTTTACATAGGCATGGTCAACCTTAATCTTCGGGTAGTAATTATCCCCCAGGCATTCCGTGACTCTTCCGCAGATCGCCGCAACCAGCTCCTCATCGCTCATCTTGAACTGGAACGGCACCAGCACATCGAAGATCAGGTTGGAATGGGTCGGACCGCTGACTACCCTGAAATCATGGATCGTAATCACATCATCTATTCCCTTTGTGATCGATACGACAGCGGCTTTCAGTTCACTGACGTGAAAACGGTGAAGACGGGTTCTGTGAAGGACCAGAACAAGTCGGGCACATGCTGGTCGTTCTCGGGCACATCGTTCATTGAAGACGAGATTATGCGCAAGGGTGGCCCGGAGCTTGACCTGAGCGAGATGTTCACGGTGCGCCACTGCTACGACGACAAGGCCGACAAATATCTGCGCATGGACGGCAAGATAAACTTCGCCCAGGGCGGCGGCCTGTGGGACATCATCTATGTGCTGGACAACTACGGCCTGGTGCCGGAAGAGGCTTACTCGGGGCTGAACTACGGGGAAGACAAACACTCGCACTATGAGCTGAGCGACGGCCTTACGGGCTACCTCAACGGTGTGCTGAAGAACTCCAACCGCCGCTATTCCACGGCCTGGAAGAAGGGTCTGGACGGCATCCTCGACGCTTACCTCGGCCCGCTGCCCGAGAAGTTCACCTACAATGGCAAACAGTACACTCCGCGCACGTTTGCCGACCAGTTCAAGCTCAACCCCAACGACTATATCTGTGTTACGAGCTTCACTCACCATCCGTTCTACAAGGCTTTCCCGCTGGAGGTGGCCGACAACTGGCTGTGGGCCGACTATCAGAATGTGCCTATGGAGGAGATGAAGGCCATCGTGGACAATGCTCTTGAAAACGGCTATTCGGTGGCCTGGGCTGCCGACGTGAGCGAGGGTGGCTTCAAATGGCGCGAGGGCGTGGCCGTGATACCGGAGGAAATAGACCCGGGCACGCTCGAGGGTACGGAGCTGTCGCGCTGGGTACAGCTCAGCGACAAAGAAAGGGCCAAGAAGCGCTTCCAGTTCGACGGGCCGGTGAAGGAAATAGTGCCTACGCAGGAGATGCGTCAGCAGGCTTTCGACCGCCACGAAACAACGGATGACCACGGCATGACGATTGTGGGCATCGCCACCGACCAGAAGGGCAACCGCTATTACAAAATCAAAAACTCGTGGGACACGAACCAGAAATATGGCGGCTACTTCTACTGCTCGGAACCTTACTTCCTGATGAAGACGATGGGCATTATGGTGAACAAAGAGGCTGTACCCGCCGCCATTGCCAAGAAGTTTAAGTGAGAGGAATTGGTCAGACTGGTCTGACTGGTCTGACCGGTCGGAAGAGGGAGGCTGTGAAAACTTTTGCGCAGCCTCCGCTTTTATAAATACATGGCAAAGGTAAAAGCAAAAAAGAGTTTCGGCCAGCATTTTCTGGTTGATGAGGCTGTGTCAGAGCGCATCGCCGACACGGTGTTAGGCTACGGGGCAGATACGCCGTTAGGCCGTCTGCCGATTGTGGAGATAGGTCCGGGCACCGGGGCGCTGACGCGCTGGTTAGATGCCTCAGGACGCGAATTGGTGGCCGTGGAGCTGGACCCGGAGGCGGCGGCATACATGCGCAAGGCGTATCCGGGGGTGAAGCTCATTGAGGAGGATTTTCTGAAGATGAATCTCGACAGCGTCTTCCCGGGGCGAAAAATAGCGCTGATAGGCAATTACCCCTACAACATATCGACGCAAATCTTCTTCCGGGTGCTCGAACACCGCAACAAGGTGGCTCTCTGCTCGGGTATGCTGCAGCGTGAGGTGGCCGAGCGCATCTGCGCGCGCGAAGGCTCGAAGACGTACGGCATTCTGAGTGTGTTGCTGCAGCTGTGGTACGACTGCGAGTATCTGTTCACCGTCGACGAGACGGTGTTCCGCCCCATGCCGAAGGTGAAGAGCGGCGTTCTGCGTCTGCTGCGCAACGGTCGCACGGAGCTGCCCTGCTCCGAGGCGCTGCTGAAGAATGTGGTGAAGACGGCCTTCGGGCAGCGGCGCAAGACGATGCGCAACTCCCTGGGCGGACTCATCGGCTCGCTGCAAGGCTCTACGCTGCCGCAGGGCTTGGACACGCCGGCGCTCAAACCCTTCCTCCCCCTGAGGCCGGAGCAAATATCGCCGCTGAGCTTTGTGAAGCTGACTATGATACTGGAGGGAAAGGACGCTGAGGCCGACGTTTTGCACATATAAAAAATTTTGTGTATTTTTGCGATATGAATCTATTTGATACAGTAAGCGAGGAAATCAAACGGGCCATGAAGGCTCGTGAGATGGTGCGTCTGGAGGCTCTCAGGGGCATCAAGAAGGAGTTTCTGGAGGCCAAGACAGCCAAGGGCTCCAACGGCGAGCTGACGGACGCCAAGGCAGTGCAGATTCTCACCAAGATGGTGAAGCAGCGTCAGGAAAGCGCCCGCATCTATGCCGACAACAACCGCGGGGAGTTGGCCGCCAATGAGCTTGCGGAGGCTGAGGTGATAAAGGAATTTCTGCCCAGGCAGCTGAGCGCCGGGGAGCTTGAAGAGGCTCTGAAGGGCATCATAGCGCGTGTGGGCGCCACGTCTGCCCGCGACATGGGCAAGGTGATGGGCGTGGCCTCGAAGGAACTGGCCGGCAAAGCGCCCGGCGCCGAAATCTCCGCCGCCGTAAAGCGCCTCCTTCAGCAAAACTAATTCTCTCCATTAAGTAACTATAATTTTGGTGCAGGCGAAGGCTTCAGCCTCGAACCCGTCGTGGCGAAGGCTTCAGCCTCAAAAAAGCAAAAGAAAAATGCTTGTTTTAGCAGACATAAAGGCAAATCCGCAACATATCATTGAACGGCTGAAGGTGAAAGGCTTCGACGGCCGTGAAGCCATAGAGAAAATTCTGGCTCTCGACGAGGAGCGCCGCAGCCTTCAGAAAGCCAACGACGCGGTGGCGTCGGAGCTGAAGAAGCTCGCCTCGGGCATCGGGGCAATGATGAAGGAGGGCCGCCGCGAAGAGGCCGAAGCCGCCAAACAGCGTGTGGCTGCCCTGAAAGCCGACACCGCCGGACGGGTAGACCGTCAGGCCGAGGCCGAAAAGGAGATACGCGACATTCTTCTCACCATCCCCAACACTCCGTGCGCCGATGTGCCCGAGGGTCTCACGGCAGCCGACAATGTGGTGGTGAAAGAGGGTGGCGTGATTCCCGACTTGGGCGCCGACGCGCTGCCCCACTGGGAGTTGGCCAAGAAATACGGCATCATCGACTTTGAACTGGGCGTAAAGGTAACGGGCGCGGGCTTTCCGTTCTACATCGGCAAGGGTGCGCGTCTGCAGCGTGCGCTGATTCAGTATTTCCTGAACTCGGCCTCCGAGGCGGGTTACACGGAGGTGGAACCGCCCTTCGTGGTGAATGAGGCGTCAGGCTACGGCACAGGTCAGCTGCCCGACAAGGAGGGGCAGATGTATCATGTAAACCTCGACAATCTCTATCTGATACCCACGGCAGAGGTGCCGGTGACGAACATCTACCGCGATGTCATCCTTGCGGAAGACTCTCTGCCGCGTAAAAACTGCGCTTACTCGCCCTGCTGGCGCCGCGAGGCCGGCTCCTACGGCAAGGATGTGCGCGGCCTGAACCGTCTGCATCAGTTTGACAAGGTGGAGATTGTGCGCATTGAGAAGCCGGAGAACTCGTACGCGGCTCTGGAGGAGATGAAGAACCATGTGCAGAAGTTGCTCGAGGGGCTGGGTCTGCCGTGGCATATCCTGCGTCTGTGTGGCGGCGACATGAGCTTCACGTCGGCCATCACCTACGACTTCGAGGTGTTCTCGGCGGCACAGAAGCGCTGGCTGGAGGTCAGCTCGGTGTCGAACTTCGAGACGTATCAGGCCAACAGGCTGAAATGTCGTTACCGCGGCGCCGACAAGAAGACGCATCTCTGCCACACGCTCAACGGCTCTGCCCTGGCGCTGCCGCGCATCGTGGCCGCTCTGTTGGAAAACAACCAGACGCCGGAAGGCATTCGCATTCCTGAGTGTCTGCAGCCTTACACGGGCTTCGACATGATAAAATAACCAATCACACGGGGGCGGCAAGCGGGCAAAACTGTCTCGCAGCCGCCTCCGCAATCCATATTATACCAAAACATCACGGCGATGGCGCAGAGTTACGTAAGCAAGGAAGAGAAGAAGATACCTATATCCGACCCGAGCGGCAAATGGTCGGACATGACACTGCTTCCTGAATGGGAAGAGGAGTTCTACAATGTCTATACGGCCCGCAAGCATGGCAAATGGGTCATGCTCAAGGCTCTGAAGGAGCGTTACCGCAACGACGCCAAATGCCGCGAGATGCTCGACCGGGAGTTCGACACGCGCTATAACCTGGCTCACCCCAACATCGTCATGGTCAACGACCTGGAGGAGGTGCCGGGAATTGGCCGCGCCATAATCACCGACGACGTTTACGGCTACTCGCTGCGCCGCATGATCGACGAGAAACGGCTCACGCCGCGTATCCTCAACCGGCTGCAGACGCAGCTCATTGACGCCATGGAGTATATCCAGGAAAACCATCTGGTGCATTACCCCATTACGGCCGAAAATATAATCTTTACGGAATACAACGAGAATCTGAAGCTGATAAATGTGGGCTACGACCAGGCGTCGCACCTCACGCATCAGGACACGGAAGAGGATCTGCGCAGCTACGGTCTGGTGCTCGGGGAGGTGCTCGACCATCTGCCGGCCAAGATGCCGCGTCTGCGCCGCATCGCCAACAAGGCTGCCGAAGGGGGCTACAACACTGTTGCTGACCTGCAGTTGGCTGTGGAGAAGCGGTCGTCGGCGCAGCTGTATCTCTTCCTGATTGCAACCATTGCGGTGGCCGTGGTGCTGATGATTGCTTTTGCTTATTTTTTTAAATAGATGATGCTGACGTTATGATTGAGGTAAAAGCTATCGGCACCGGGCGCCGCGCTCTCCTGGAGTTTGTGAAGTTTCCCATATGGCTCTACAAGGGAAATGAGTATTATGTGCCGCCGCTGGTGCTCGACGAGGTGGAGACGCTGAACCCGGCCAAGAACCCGGCGTTCGAGTTCTGCGAGGCGGAGTATTTCATGGCCTTCAAGGACGGTAAACCGGCAGGGCGCATCGCGGCAATCATCAACCGGCAGGTCAACGAGCGCACGGGGGTGAAGGCGGCTCGGTTCGGCTTCTTCGACTTCATCGACGATGCTGAGGTCTGCGCGGCGCTTTTGGAGGCTGCCGAGCAATGGGCCCGCAAAAAGGGTATGGTGGAGATTTTAGGCCCGTTGGGCTTCACCGACCTCGACCGCGAGGGGCTGCTGACGTTCGGCTTCGACGAGCTGAGCACTATGGCCACAAACTACAATTATCCGTATTACGAGGGGCATGTGCTCAAGGCAGGCTATGAGCCTGATACGGAGTGGCTGGAGTTTGTGATGGATGTGCCGGACGCCATCCCGGAGAAGATGATGCGGGTGGCCGACATCGTGAAACGGCGCTTCGGACTGAAAATAAAGAAATATAAGGATAAACAGGCCATAAAACGCGACTATGGCCGGGCGCTGTTTGAGCTAATCAATGAGACGTACGACAAGCTCTATGGCTATTCGCCGCTCACAGACCGCCAGATTGAGGCTTATATAAAGGAGTATCTGGGTCTGCTGGACCTGGACCTGGTGAGTCTGATTGTTGACAAGGATGAACAGCTTGTGGGTGTGGGCATCTCCATGCCGTCGCTGAGCCGCGGTCTGCAGCGCAGCAGGGGCAAGCTGCTGCCGTTCGGGTGGATTCCGCTGCTGAAGGGCTTGCGCGGCCACAACGACCGGGTAGACCTGATGCTGGTGGGCATAAAGCCGGAATATCAGGGCAAAGGAGTGAACGCGCTGCTGTTTCAGGACCTGATTCCGGAATATCAGAAGCGGGGCTTCAAATGGGCGGAATCAAACCCGGAGCTGGCCGAGAACGCCTCCGTGCAAGAGCAATGGAAATATTTTACCTCGCGGCAGCACCGACGCCGCAAAGCCTACCGGAAGCAGCTTGGGTAAGTAAGCGCCGAGCGGCCTGATCGGGCAGGCGCTCAGCAGCAAAGGTAAACAATATAGACAATGTAGCCGAGGGTTAGCAATGCGCCTTCGGCTCTGTTGATTACACGCTTCCCGAAGAAACAGCCGAAGAGCCAGAAGAGCAGCGATGCTCCGGTGAGTGTGAGCAGGTCCACGGCGCCGATGTCGCCGAAGGGGAGAGGCCGCACAAGCGCCGAGGTCCCCAGCACCAGGAAGGCGTTGAAGAGGCAGCTGCCGATGACGTTGCCCACGGCGATGCCGGTCTTGCCTTTGCGTGCCGCCACCACGGAGGCGGCGAGTTCGGGCAGCGAGGTGCCGGCGGCCACTATGGTGAGGCCGATGATGTCTTCGCTGACGCCGAAGGCTGAGGCGAGTCCCGATGCTCCGCGCACAAAGATGTTTCCGCCGGAGATGAGCATTGCCAGGCCGCCGACGACCCACAGCAGGGCTTTCCACAGCTTCATGGCAGGGATGGCCTGTGCGGCTTTCTCTTCCTGCGGGGGCCCGGCGGCACTGACGCTGCTGCGGCAGGCCCGCGAAAAGGTGTAATGCAGAAAGATGGCAAAGAAGAGTATGAGCAACAGGGCGTCCGTGCGGTTCACCTCAGGGGCTCCGGCCACGCCGAGCCATGCGCTGCCGCCTATTGCCAGCAGAGCCGCGCTGCTGAGCAGCACAAGGGGTATGTCGTTGGCCAACAGCGACTTCTCCACGCGGACGGGATGGCACAGGGCCACTACGCCGATGATGCATAGGAGGTTGAAGATGTTGGAGCCTACCACATTGCCGACAGCGAGGCCGGCGCTTCCCCCGATGGCCGAGAGGACGCTGATGGCCAGCTCGGGCGCCGAGGTGCCGAAGGCCACTACAGTGAGTCCTACAACCAGGTCTGACACACCCCAACGTCTGGCAAGCGCCGACGCGCCGTCGGTGAGGGCGTTGGCGCCGACAAGAATAAGCGCCAGCCCCGAGACAAGAAACAGCAGATTGAGTAACATGGCTATATTTTCTTTGCTGCAAAGGTAATGCCAATTGCCGAAAGAGGCAAGAAATGGAGGGGAAGGAAGGGAAAATTAAGGAATCTAAGGAGTTTAAGGAGATTGGGGAGGAGAGGGAGGAGAGGGAAACCGGGAGACGCACGGACGGCGCCCCCCGGTCAAATCAGAATCGCCCGGTCGGGGAGTTATTTAATTATAATCTTTTTTGACTTGCCGCCTTTTTTCTCTATGTACATGCCGCATGCGGTGGGGCGGACTTACCGGGGATACCCCCAGCTGTGCATCACGCCGTTGGCGTCTGAATAATGAGGCTGCATGAGTGTGCGCACGCCCACGGTTTTGAGTTCATTGCCGTCGAGGCGGTAGAAGAGCGATGAAATGCAGGCGTTGTTTCCGTAGCAGTTTCCGCTGAGCGAGCCCCAGATGTCGAACGGGCCGCTGTAGTCGGCGGGCACATAAAGCTCGTAGGAGTCAGCCCGGCATTCGGAGTTGAAGGCGCTGGTGGACAGAGACGCCATCCATTGGCCGCCGATATACACCAGGAACCGGGCCATTGCCTTGTTGTTGACTTTTCCCAGCTTGTTGAGATGGGCCAGGAAAGCCTTGTAGAACGGCGTCTGCGCAAAGGTGCCCTCCACTTTGTGCCAGCCGCTGCCGGCAGCCGGTCTCAGGCCTGTTTTTGCGAAATCCACGGGCTGCAGCAGCACCACGCTCCCCTTTACTGTGGCGATGAATGAGAGAATGGAGACCGAGAGGGCCGAAGTCTGCACGTTTGTGTGGATTGTGGAGCATACTTCCATGGCGGCGAAGTTGGAGTGCATCAGCACCTGGGCGGCATCGTTGCCTTTGGCGAGATAGATTGCGGTGTATTTGCCCTGCGGCACCGAAACGGAGTAGCTTCCGCCGGAGGCTGAGGCGGGATAGGCGGTGCCGTCTTCGGCCACCAGACCGATGGCGTACACTTCGTCGACACCGGCGTTGTTGATGCTGCTGATGGTGACTGTGGCGGCCGAGGTCATTGACCCGGCATCCCGGGCCGGAGTGTTCCACTTCAGAGAGGCGGGCGCCGGTGCCTCTGTTGCACCAGCGGGCAGGGATGTCTGGGCCGCGACCCCGCGCGTAAATTCAGCGTGCTGGTGAACTGCGGCATCTTTACCGACTCAATAGCATACATACGGCGTGCTGCCCGCCTTAAAGAGCTGTATCCGCGCCTCAGCTTCACCACATATGTGAGCGTGCTTATGGCCAGCCACGAGATGCGTTACGGCGATCCGCGCCGGGCACTGCCCCTGGCCCGGAAAGCAAAAGCCGAGAGCGACAGCACCCGCAACAAAGGCATTGACCAGAATCAGGCAAGAGAAAAAATACACCAATGGTATCAAAAGGTTGCCGACTGCCCACTGCGTGAGGTCAAAGCAGCCCGCGACACAATCAGAGAAAAGGAAGATGAGGTGCTCAACTACTTCATAAGCCGATCGACAAACGCTGCCGCCGAATCTTTGAACTCTAAAATCAAGGCCTTCCGTTCTCAACTACATGGGGTGTCAGATCTGCCATTCTTCATGTACCGTTTGTCGATCATCTTCGGATAGCTCTGCCACGGAATTACGCCGCTGCCCCATATATTATCACATGCCTTCAATAGGGTACTTGAATAACTATAAGTAAATTAAGGCATCATATCAAGCTCCTGTTGAGCTTGACGCATACTGCTTTCATACAGAAATTCATCTCCATTCTGACGCCAAAATTCAGCCGTTCTGAGGTGTTGTTGCGCATTTTGTTGATGCCATTCTCTTTGATTCTGTTGTGCGGAATATTGAGAGCTATAGCTCTCATACATGGAAATCGTGTTTTCGAGTTCTTCTATATGTGATTTTAAGGCCTCATTCTCACGCTCTAATTGTGAAACTTCAGATTCCAACTCATCTATTTTGCCCTGATTACAAGAGGTAAATGAGAGTACAGATAGAGCTAATAGTGTAAACGCTACGTATTTCATACTCTACTTAAATGATAAGTGAAGTTTTTGCCTTTTGACTCTACGGGCGTTGTTTATTTGAAGAAAACGTGAGCCAACTATGCCACGTCGTAGTTTGAAGGTCCTGAGAAAACCTGTGAGCAGATGTAACAATAGTAGCTCACGCTATACGCGTGAGAACCACTATGCTCCTCCTTGCTCAGTTTATGAATTTCTCAGGTTCTCAAACTACAAGATAAGCATAACGCTTCCTGTTTTTCAAAATGTTGCTGACAGGCTACGCCTATCCGATTGCAAAGTTAGCTATAATATCCCATAGTTCAATGGAATCAGGGAATAAAAATTTTCAGCATCGAATAGAATCCAACAATAGAATCCAGTACCTTCTCTTTGTTTCTTTAATGAAGAGAGCTAAGGGAAGAATTAAGTAGAGCCTTGAAACAGCCTCTGCTGACGGAGGTCTCTTCCAAAATATTAACAGATTTTATAATTTAAGTGTGGTGACCCGGGTTGATTTTAGGCATAGGTCACCACATTTTAGAGGCTTCCATATGGTTAAAGTCTGTTAAAGTTTAGGGTATTGAGGAGGCTTGGTGGAGTTGAACGGTGGTGAACGATGATGAAAGACAATAAATCAATAGTTGAATATCAGCAAGTTAGAAGTCGGCGCATATAGATGCGCATACACCACGACACGCATAAAGCATATTATATCAGCAAATTAAGTAGGGTGTGGTGACTTTTGTGGTGACCTGGAGGGGTGGGGTTAAATAAAAGACCGCTAACTCATTGAGAATTAGCGGTCTTCAGTGGTGCCACCAGGAATCGAACCGGGGACACAAGGATTTTCAGTCCTTTGCTCTACCAACTGAGCTATGGCACCGTTTGCGAGTGCAAAGGTAAGAAGAATTTTTTAAACTGCAAGGACTTAGGGCAAATTTTAAGCTTTTTTAAGATTTGAGGCAAGCGCGGCTAAGGAGTTTAAGGGGCTTAAAGAGCTTAAGGAGCTTAAGGCGGGCGCACGGGTGCCTTAGCTAAAAAGGCTTGCGCGGCGGGCGGGTGCGCGGCTAAAGCCTGCGACTGACGGGTGCGCGGCTAAAGCCTGCGCCTGCACCAAAATTATGGCTACCAAAAGGGGGTAGTGCTCTTACATAAGCCACATAAGTAACATAAATAACATAAGTTACATAAAAGCGCGGCAAAGGCAGCGCGGCGCAGGGGCGGCGGCGGGGAGCAAAGCGGCTTAGGAGCGGTGAGGCGGTTAGGGCAAGCGCTCCCAAAAACTCCCATGGCTCCCAAAACACCCATGCCTCCCATGAGCGCCGGCAGAAAAGTTTTTAAAAATGTTAAAAATGTGGGGGCTGTGTTGGCGGTCTGAAAAAATTAGCTAAATTTGCAGGTGGAATGGTATCGCCGCTCCGGCGATGCTCTATCTGCCGCCTCTGTAGTTCAACGGATAGAATAGAAGTTTCCTAAACTTTAGATAGGAGTTCGATTCTCCTCGGAGGTACCGCGATAGCATTTCAAAGCCATTGGTGGCTTTTGGCAGGCAAGGGTGTTGTGTAAGGTGCTTTTTGCCAAGCCTTGGAAAGGCCGTTGAGGGCTGTGAAGGCCGTCTGAATGATGCAAACGAATAAACCAACTATATGAAACTCCGACACCTATTACCCGTTCTGGCAATGTGCAGCCCGCTGGCCGCTCTTGCCGTTCCGGCTTATCCGGGTCTGATAAAGCAGATCAATCCCGATGGAGAGGCCGTAGAGATTCGCCTGCGTGGCGATGAATATTTCAGCTACGCCACCGACGCCGCCGGCCGCTGGCTCATGGAGCAGAACGCCGCCGGATACTGGGCTGTGATGACGCGCGGCGGAATGCAGATGGCTGCCACCGCCGACAACATCAATATGCTGCGTGAGGCTCAGGATGCCTCCTTCGGCAGCAATACCATTGAGCCGATTGCCCGCTATGCCGAGCTCAGCGACACCGACGGCCGAAGCAAGTTCCCCAGCGTGGGCACCGGCGATTACCTCATCGTGCTGCTGCAGTACAGCGACGTGAAGTTCTCAATGGCTGACCCCCAGAAGTATTATCAGGACTGGTTCAACAAGCAGAACTTTGTGGACGAGGACATTAAGCTCTCTGCCCGCGACTATTACATCAAGGTGAGCGACGGCAAGTTCAAGCCCAACTTCGTTATCAGTCCGGTGATTACGCTGCCGCGCACCAGCCAGTTCTACGTTGGCTCGGGCGGCAAGTCCTCATACTTCTCGCGCGCCATCCGCGACGCTCTGACTCAGCTTGAGTCGCAGAACTTCGACTTCTCGCGCTTTGACCTCGACAACGACGGTGTTATTGACAACATCTACTTCATCTACGCCGGTTACGGCCAGGCCGATACGGGCGACACGTCGACCATCTGGCCGCACGCTTCGAGCTACAGCGGCACTTATGGCGGCAAGGCCGGCGGCCGCTACGCCTGCTCCAACGAGCTGCGCGGAAGCCACCGTTATCTCAACGACAAACGCAAAACGGGCATCGGCACTTTCTGCCATGAGTTCGGCCACGTGCTCGGCCTGCCCGATATGTACGACCCCAACTACAACCCTGAGTGTGAGGCTCTGACGCCCGGCAACTGGAGCATTATGTGCAACGGCTCTTATCTGGGCGACGGCTGTCTGCCCGCCGGCTATGCCGCTTACGACCGTTGGGCTTGCCGCTGGATGGAGTACACCGAAGTGGAAGCCGAGAAGGAATACTCGCTGCCCCCGTTGGTAAACGCCGCTCCCGTGGCTTACCGCCTCAAGGTGCCCACCTCGGCCTCTTTCTCAGAATATTACGTGTTTGAGAACCGCACGCAGAAGGACGTGGACACCAACGTGCCCGCCAGCGGTATGCTCGTATGGCACGTCGACTACGACTACTGGGTATGGCGTTCGAACCGTGTGAACTCCACCGCCAGCCACATGCGTCTTACCGTGGTGCCCCCCGTTGGCCAGACCCGCGACTTTGCCCAGTGGCCCGCCGCAGGCCCTTACGGAAAGGTTATCGCCCCGGAGATTCCCTCGGCTCTCACCCCGTTCAACACCCCCACGCAGACCTGGACTCCCTGTCTGTATGACATCGCCTACAACAACGACACGCAGAACGCAAGCTTCAAGTATACCAAGCAGGCACCCAAGTATGACGGCCTGGTAGCACCCAAAGCCGGCAAGCTCAACGAGGGCAAGCAGGAGGGCATGAAGATTTGCTGGAATCATCTGCCCGAAGCCACGGGCTACATCGTAACCGTGCAGCGCCGCAACTCGTCGGGCAGCACCTTCTACGTTGACAACTGCAACGACAAACTGGTGAACGACACCAAGATATTCATCAACGAAAGCGCCGCCATGCAGCGTCAGGAGAACCGCTACACCATCCGTGCCATCGGTCCGGTGCTGCCCAGCAGCAAGGTCTTTGACTCAGGCTGGTTCAAGCCCGAAGAACTCCCCTCGTACGACCCCAACTGGGAAGACGGCGTTGACGGCATCACGGCCGACGACCTCGACATCACTATTGAGAACGGCAACATCATAGCCCCGCAGGGCACACGCGTGTTCAACATGAGCGGCATGGAGACCGGCACCGAGAATCTCGCTCCCGGCATCTACATTGTTCGTGTTGGCTCGAAGGCTCTTAAGGTAGTTGTTCGCTGACTAAGAAACTCCTAAATATCAAATTAACATCAGGGTTGCGCTGCAGGCATTGCTTGCGGCGCAATCTCTTTTCAGGGGCGTAGGGACGAGGGCGCTGAAGCGCTGAGCCAAAACAAATTTGAAAGCAAGCTAAAGCGGCTGCGGGGGTTAGGGAGGCTACGGCGCCCGGGTGCTAAAAAAGGGGTTAATGTAGGGGCGCGAAGGTGCTAAAAAAGGGGCGGCAAAAGAAAAAAAATCTTAAATCCTTTGTCAATTGCCAAAAACTCGCTACCTTTGTGGCGATTTTTTCCATTGCAGATAAGCCGCCGGGGGCAACACGCCCGTCCGGGGCCGTGTCGGCAACGGTAAAATGAGCTGTAACAACACCACTCTCATGGCATTGAACAAAGCACGCACACCATGGCAGATAGCCATCCCCGCAGGCCCGCGCAAGCCGGTGGAGACGGTGCTGCATCTTGGCGAAGACTTCTTCCGCGCCGCCGACCACGCCGACCTGCGCGGCGGCAATGTGGAGGCACGCATCAGTCTGCGCCCCGCAGGCGACCAATGGCGCGTGGCAATGCACTGCCAAGGCACCGTGGAGACCCTCTGCGACCGATGCATGGGATCCATGACGGCGCGTGTGGACGACGTCTACGAGGCGCCGCTGCTCCCCGCCGAAGGGGGCGTGGCTCCCGCCGGCGATGACTCCGACGCGGTCTTTTACGACCCGGCAACCGGCACGGCCGATCTGCTGCGTCCGCTTACGGACACCATAGCCCTGAGCCTCGACCTCTGCCACACGCATCCCGAAGGGGAGTGCGACCCGGCCTTTGAGGAGGCTCTGGCAGCCGTGCAGCCGCAGGAGGCCAATACACCCCTGTTTGACGCTCTTAAAGCGCTGAATGGCAGCGAAGAAGGCGAAGTGGGTGAAGAAGACAGCTCCGAAGGTTCCCTCTCCTCTCTCTCCTCTCCGCCACACAAGAGATAGCTTCTCCCGGCCCGGCGGAGGCGGCTCCTCATCCGCCACTCATCCCCCGGCGCCGACATCATAATCAACTCATCAACAAAACAAAGCAAAAAAACATAAAATGGCACATCCTAAACGCAGACAATCGCACACCCGTACAGCGAAACGCCGCACCCACGACAAAGCAGTAGCCCCCACACTGGCCATCTGCCCCAACTGCGGCGCATGGCACATCTATCACATGGTATGTGGTGAATGTGGCTATTACCGCGGCAAGCTGGCCATAGAAAAGCTGGCCGAGTAACCCCGCCGGCAGGCACACCCGCGCGCCGACCCCGCCAACACCACCGCGGGGCCGGCACACAAACAATCACCCAGTAGTTAACCCACCGCCGCCGGGCCTGCACAAAGCACCGCAGGCTCTGCCACGGATTCCATAAGCACATCATGCTCAACGCTAAAATCACCGGCCTGGCCTCTTACATACCGGATTCAATACTCGACAACGAAATGCTGTCGAAAATGGTAGACACCAACGACGAGTGGATAACCACCCGCGTGGGCGTGAAAGAACGCCGCATACTGCGCGACCCCGACAAGGGCTCAAGCTACATGGGCATCAAGGCAGTAAACAAAATGCTGGCCGAGACAGGCACGAACCCTCAGGACATCGACCTGCTCATCTGCGCTACCTCAAACCCCGACTACCGATTCCCCTCCACGGCCTCCGTGATAGCCCACGGCTGCGGCCTCGACCGCGCCTACGCCTACGACATCCAGGCCGCTTGCGCCGGTTTCCTGGTGGCCCTGCAGGACGCCCGAGCCTACATCAGCTCCGGCATCTACAAGAAAATAGTAGTGGTGGCAGCCGAGAAGATGAGTTCCATGACCGACTATCAGGACCGCGCCACCTGCCCCCTGTTCGGCGACGCCGCAGCATGTATGCTCGTGGAACCCACCGAAGAGCCCGTGGGTATCATCGACGCCGAATTCCACATTGACGGCAGCGGCCTGCCGCATCTGTTGATGAAAGCCGGCGGCAGCGCTCGCCCCACAAGTCAGGAAACCCTCGACGCCCGCGAACACTACGTTTACCAGGAAGGCCGCGCCGTTTACCGCGCCGCCGTGCTCTCAATGCTCACCTCCACGCAGAACGTGATGAAGCGCAACAACCTCACAGGCAACGACATAGACTTCCTCGTGCCACATCAGGCTAACCTGCGCATCATAGAGGCCATCAGCAAACGCATTGAAGTGCCCGACGACAAGGTGCTCATCAACATTGAATACCGCGGCAACACCTCGGCAGCCTCCATACCCCTGTGTCTGGACGAAAACCGCAATCGCCTCCACAAAGGCGACAAGATTGTGATGACAGCCTTTGGCGCCGGTTTCACCTGGGGCGCCATGTATCTCATCTGGTCGCTCTAAGACCCCCAGCAAGCCGTCAGTCCAATCCGGAAAACACACAGCACACAGCATAACCAATCAGACAGAAGGGGAGCCGGGCCGTCAGCCTCGGTCCCCCTTTTGCGGTCTGAACATAAACACCACGTCGCGCGTTAGGAAAAGAGCAGAAGCCCCGCACCCGGAGCCCCATGCGCCACACACCAAAAACAAACACACCGACATGGAAGATACAAACATAAACAACAGCCTGCAGGCTCAGCAGGATGCCATCAGCAACAGCGAAAGCGCCCGCCGCCTCACCGACAGCGAAGACCTCACCACCGAACTCACCGACCGCGAGACAGCAGCCGTAGACACCGTTATAGCCGCCATGGAAGAAAATCAGCCCGCCGCCAAAACAGCTCAGCTGCGCGCCGACGCAAACGCCATAGAAGAGGATCTCACTCACTCCATCAACCGCACACAGGTGGAAGAAACAGCCGTGGACATGGCCCGCGACGCCGCTCAGGCCATTCCCTCAGGCCATCGCGCCGGATTCGTCAACATAGTGGGCAACCCCAACGTGGGCAAATCAACCCTGATGAACCTGCTCGTGGGCGAACGCATCTCCATAATAACCTCAAAAGCCCAGACCACCCGCCACCGCATCACCGGCATCGTCAACACACCCGACTATCAGATAGTCTATTCCGACACCCCCGGTGTGCTCAAGCCCCGCTACAAACTCCAGGACGCCATGCTCGAGTTCTCGGAAGGTGCCCTCACGGACGCCGACATCCTCCTCTACGTGACCGACACCGTGGAAGACCCCGAGAAAAATGCCGACTTCCTGGCCCGCGTGGCCAAAGAAACAGTGCCCGTATTGCTGGTAATCAACAAAATAGACCTGCTCACGGATCAGTTCGCCCTCGATAACCTGGTCAAAGCCTGGCAGCTGCGCCTGCCCAACGCCATCATAGTGCCCGTGAGCGCAAAGCTAAACTTCAACATCGACAACCTCAAACACCTCATAGAAGAACGTCTGCCACAAGGCGCCCCCTTCTTCGGCAAAGACGCACTGACCGATAAACCCGCACGCTTCTTCGTAACAGAAATAATCCGCGAGAAAATACTCCTCAACTACGACAAAGAGGTGCCATATTCCACCGAAGTGCTCGTGGAAAAATTCGACGAAAAAGAAAACGCCATACACATCATGGCAGTAATCTATGTGGAACGCGACAGCCAGAAAGCAATCCTCATAGGCAAAGGCGGCGAAAAAATAAAACAAGTAGGCATCGACGCCCGTAAAGACATAGAAAAATTCTTCGGCAAGAAAGTCTACCTCGAACTCTTCGTAAAAGTAGAAAAAGACTGGCGCAGCCGCGAAAACAAACTCCGCGCCTTCGGCTATATAGAATAACACACCCCCTCTCCTCTCTTCTCCCTCTCCTCCTCCCTCTTCTCTCGAACAAGAAAAATACACCAACCACCCACCACCCCAAGCAGCAATGAGCAGACTCGTAGCCATAGTAGGCCGCCCCAACGTAGGCAAATCAACCCTCTTCAACCGCCTCACCCAAAGCCGCGCCGCAATAGTAGACCCCACAGCAGGCACCACACGCGACCGCCAATACGGCTTCGTAGACTGGGCCGGACGAGAATTCTCAATCATCGACACCGGCGGCTGGGTGGTGAACTCCGACGACATCTTCGAAGAAGAAATCAACAAACAAGTAGAAATAGCCATTGAAGAAGCCGACGAAATAATGTTCGTCGTAGACGCCTCAAACGGCATCACCGACCTCGACCAACACGTGGCCGATATCCTCCGCCGCGCCAAAAAGCCCGTCATCCTCGTGGCCAACAAAGACGACGTGGGCGACGCCCTCTACAACGTGCCCGAATTCTACAGCCTCGGCCTCGGCGAACCATACAGCATATCATCAGTCAACGGCTCCGGAACAGGCGAACTCCTCGACCGAGTAGTCCAGCTCCTGCCCCAGCGCAACCCCGACGAAGAAGAAACCGAACAAAACGTGCCCCGATTCGCCATCGTAGGCCGACCCAACGTAGGCAAATCATCACTCATCAACGCCTTCATTGGCCAGGACAGACACATCGTTACCGACATAGCCGGAACCACACGCGACAGCATCTTCCACCGATACAACAAATTCGGCCTCGACTTCTACCTCGTAGACACCGCCGGAATACGCAAAAAACAAAAAGTAAACGAAAACATAGAATACTACTCCGTAATCCGGTCAGTCCGCGCCATCGAGAACTCCGACGTCTGCATCCTCCTCATCGACGCCACACGAGGCATCGAAGCACAAGACGCCAACATCTTCTCACTCATACAACGCAACAAAAAAGGCCTCGTAGTGTGCGTCAACAAATGGGACCTCGTGGCCGACAAATCCACACAGGCCCAGCAAACCTTCGAAAACGCCATACGCAGCCGCTTCGCACCCTTCACCGACTTCCCCATCCTCTTCACCTCAGCCCTCACCAAACAACGCATCTTCAAAGTGCTCCAGACAGCCATCGACGTTTACCAAAACCGCCGACGCATCATACCCACCTCACAGCTCAACACCTACCTGCTCGACGTCATAGCACAGACCCCGCCCCCCGCCAACAAAGGCAAATACATCAAGATAAAATACGTCACCATGCTCAAAGACGCCGTCATACCCACCTTCATCTTCTTCTGCAACCTGCCCCAGTGGGTCAAAGAGCCCTACCGCCGCTTCCTCGAGAACCAGATCCGCGACCACTGGGACTTCCACGGCACCCCCATCTCCCTCTTCATGCGCGAAAAATAACCCGCCC
>ENA-ORNF01001727-ORNF01001727.1-human-gut-metagenome-genome-assembly--contig:-NODE-1727-length-18213-cov-12.316334_pt1 | contig 18213 bp, 17 predicted proteins | sample MGYA00242110_ERZ509012 | MGnify/ENA primary metagenome ERZ509012 (study PRJEB26280, sample SAMEA2338714) | human gut metagenome | biome: human gut; feature: human-associated habitat; material: faeces...
GCTCTTTCTATCATCTATGAAGTTCACGTCATAGGCAATCACGCAGATAGAGACAAGGTCCTTCTGAAGAAATCGTGTCACGTAATTACGCTGCCAGTGGAGAAAGCCCGCTTTGCTCAGGCGCTTCGCAATTCGCCGCGGACTATGTCGCCGACTGGCTATCCATCGACAAGAGGATGTCCTGCACGGCATCTGATGATGACTTGTCAATCCTTCGGGCGCACTATAAAATGCAAATCAACCGGGATTTTACGTTGCTCCCTTTTACGTTGACCCGATGTCGGAGCGACAGCGACAGCCGCACACAACTGGTGAAAAAAAAGAAGATCCGGTGCTTTTCACAAAGGACCGGACCCCTATATAAAACGAACTTAACAAATAGACATAAAAACCTTTTATTGTCTGAGTGCAAATATATAAACTTAAAACGTTATCACCAAATATTTTCATAAAAATTTATAAGTTTTTTTACATATATTCCTTATAATCTCTAATCGTAAAACGTTGCAAAACTTTTTCGACCTTCGATTTTTCGCCGCCAGAACATCCCGAAACGACTGATTTTCCGCATTTTGCACAAGAAGAAACAAATGAAAGCACCCCACAAGAAAAAACAGAAAGCGCACAAGAAAAAAACAGAGAGCACAAAAAACAAAACGCATCAAAAAACAGAGCGCATCAAAAAAAACAGCAGCTGGTCTTCACGACTGGCTGCTGTCTTACCTTATTCAATATGAATTAAACTAGCTTATGTTATTATGTCTTCTGACCTGATATAACACCATTATCGTGCCAAACACAAAAAACATTTTAAATTATCTTAAATATTTACTGAAGAACTTCCAGATTTCCTCACACGTATCCATACTGTGCTCACTCCAGCTGTGATTGCCGCCAATCACCTCATAGAGCCACACTTCAGTCTCAGGGCCACCCTTCCAGGCAGGAACACCGCCCAGATACCTGTGAAGCACCACCTGTCGAGGCCGGTTCTTGGGATTTTCCACAGGGACAGCAGGCACCTTCATCGATAGCGAATCCACCACCTCATACGAACACCTGGCCTCATCCACCCATTTGCCCACAGCAATCGGAACAGCGATATACGCTCCCCAGCCGCCCTTGTTCATCGGATCACCAGTCCAGAGCGAAGTCTTGTCCTCAGTACCGTGCACTTCCATAAGCGGAACAGGCCCCTTGGCATCCAGGTCCTTCTGCATCCAATCAAGCGTAAGCCCGGCAATCGGAGCAATAGCCGCGAAGAAATCCGGCTTGAGATACGCCATCAGATAACACATTTCCCCGCCATTGGACATACCGGTAAGGAAGACATTGTGCCTGCTCAGGCCATATTGCTTCTGAAGCCTTTTCGTAAGAGTGCAAAGGAAATCCACATCATCGGTCTTGAGCCCTTTCTGGAACGGATAGCCCACATTCCAGCAAGTATTTCCGCGATCATCCTTCGCCCCATGAGGATAACAGACCGCAAATTTCTCCCGGTCAGCCACACCACACAGAGCAGAACCGCCCCGCATTGCCCTGCCGCCATAACCATGAAGGACAATGACGAGAGGCGCATCCCCCTTCATACCGTCAGGCAGATAAAGAAAATACTCCCTTTCCTGGCCCTTATGCCTGAATGTTTCATGGAGAGGTTCAGCTGCATTGACCTGCACGCAGGACAGCAGCGCCGCGAAAATCAGCGCAACGACAAACTTTTTCATATCAGCTCTTCTTTTCAGCCATCAGTTTCTGCAGACTGCCCAAATACTCCAGGACCGCCACGAGAGCAAGTCCGGCTATCGCCCAGATTATCGCTCCAAGAATCTGAAGGTCAATGCCTTGGGCAGCATTGCCAGCACTCAGCAATGCCTGAGCTCCGGCCTGTGCAGCTTCTGCCGTCATTCCACTTCTGAGCAGCTGGCCCTCAGCCACTGCCGTCATATCATTCCACGGCCAGACCTTCACCAGAGCGCCTATCACGAAGCCGACCAATGTGAGCATCGTAGCCCTTTCATAACGCTTCAGAAGCCAATGCAGGAATTTGGAGAAGCCTAGAATTCCTATTACGCAGCCGACACCGAAAACCAGCAGGACCGGAAGATTCAACTGATTGACAGCCTGCATTATATAATCGTATTTTCCGAGAATGACGAGAATGAAACTGCCGGAAATGCCTGGCAGAATCATAGTACAGACCGCTATCGCTCCGCAGATGAATATGAACCACAGGTCGTCAGGCGTGGTGGTCGGCGACAGAGTGCAGATGACTACGCCGAGGGCAATGCCGACCGCAAAGAAAAGGACATCAACGAATTTCCATCCTTTGATGTCATATATCATATACACGGACGACGCTATGATAAGGCCGAAGAAAAACGCCCACGTCTGCACAGGATAGAAGTGCATGACATAGACCATAAGTTTCGCCAATGAGAAGATACTGATGAGAACTCCCACCAGAAGCGAAACCAGAAAAGTGCCGTGAATATATCTCCAGAACTCTCTGAACTGGCCTTTCAGCAGCATCTTCCACGATGACGGATCCATCAGCGCATTCAATGCGTCAATGATTTCCGTAAAAATTCCTGTCAATAAAGCGATTGTCCCACCTGAAACTCCAGGAATCACATTCGCCGCTCCCATTCCGAATCCCTTCAGTCCGGTGAGTATGTTTTTTGTCAATGCGTTCATCTTATTGAATAATGGTTTCCAGATAACGAGTAATTTCCTTGAAGGCGTCCGAAGGACCGAGTTCATGAGATGGCGAATCTTCCACTACGAGGTCAAAAGTCCTGCCCGGCAGTTGCACACGGCCGATTTTAAATACCGCGCCTGAGCACCCTGCCAATGCTGCAATAGGGAAATCCACATTGTCCACCAACGAGAGCAGAACATCCGCCCCGTCGGAGGAAATCATCTCGATTATTTCCAATGCCGGCCTGCCGTACCAGTTCAGGTCCTTCCTGAGGATGGTGTTGTTCAGGCTTGTTATCTGCCGTTCGTCCTCTCCTTTCTTGCTCAAATCGAGGAAATATACATTGACCTTCATCCCCTTGGACTTGAAATAGGTCAATGCTGCCTCCTTGCAGTCATCTACGCCATTTTCCTGAGCATCCAAGACAATGGACACCGACTGGATTTCCGACAACGGGACAAGTCCGGTCGATTGCTTGCTCGAATACCTTCTCAGAAACTTTCTTCTGAATATGTTCTTTATAAAATCTATCATCAGTCGAATTTATCTTCCGCGACATGTCCTCCGTTAGCCGATATCAGCTCACGGATTTCTTTCTTGGCCGCTTTCCATCTTGGAATATCAATCTTCGTGCCGATGACCTCAACTACTTTGGCCGCGATAATGGAGCCGACTTCTCCGCAGACTTTCAGAGGCATGCCCAATGAATGCGCATAGAGAAAACCTGCCGCGTAGGTATCTCCGGCACCGGTCGCGTCGATGGTTGCGGCTGGCCACGGCTCGATATAATGATATTCATCACCGCTCTTGAGCATTGACCCGTCCTTGCCGACCTTTACCACTGCGATTTTGCAATGCTTGGCGATCTCGTCGAGGGCTTCGCGCGGCTGCATCTTGGTAAATGCCTTCGCTTCAGATTCATTGGCAAAGACTATATCCACATAACGGTCCACGATGTCGTGAAGGAAAGCGTCATTGGACTCGACCACGTTATAGGAGGCCATATCCAGGGATATGAGGCAGCCCGCTTCATGCGCCATTTCCACAGCTTTGCGGATAAGAGCCTGATTCTGAACGAGGTAGCCCTCTATATGAAAGTAGTCATAGCCCTGAAAATATTCCGGTTTCAGGTCTTCCGGAACCATTTCCAATGCAGCGCCCATATAGTTGGCGAATGTTCTCTCTGCATTGGCCCCGGACACGAAAACCATGGAGCGGCCGGAAGGGTTCTTGCCTTTCAGGAGCATTGTCTTGACGCCGTACTGCTCTTCATCGCTCTTGAACAGATGGCCGAGCTCGTCTTCGCCCACTTTTCCGATAAATGCAGCGTCCATGCCGAAGATGGCGGCGCAGGTGATGGTGTTCGCAGCAGAACCGCCTGCCACATAATGCAGCCCGTAAGGCTTCAGGCTTTCAAAAATCTTGTTCCCTGTTTCCATATCCACAAACTGCATGCTGCCTTTCGGAAGATGGTACATTTTCAGGAACGAATCATCCGGTAGCACTGCCAGAATATCCGTCAGCGCATTACCTATTCCCAATATTGACTTTGTATTCATATTACATTATTATTTACAAAAAATATGAGTAAAACGTCCATTATTTACAATCAACTTTTCTCCAGAATCAGACGACATCAGCAATTCAAATTTTCCATCTGCATAATAATCTTCATAAGAAAATGATGTAAATTCAATCCACCCACTATCGGCCCTATACTTCTGATAACTTTTGTCTTTCTTGTCATATAGCCAAGCTTTTGCTTCTGACTTTAAGCCAACTTCCTGATTGCTATTGAAATAATACTTTTTATCGATATTAAATTCCGAAGATTCGTTCAACATAAAATAAAGTTCTATAGTATCTCCGGATTTACTTACTATTGACTTCTGTGCCTCAAAGCAAAATTTCTGTTCTTCAATCGTTAGTGTATAAGGACAATACGGCATTACATATTCATCAGTATCACTACTAAAGACTTCCCCATTGATTTCAGCGCAAAACCAACTTGACATTTTACATTTCTGTGATAATATCCCATATAATATCTCACCTACACATCCTGATAGAGCAACTGGCAAAACCAAGAACAAGAAAAGTATGATATAACGACGACGCATTTTCTAAGCAATTTACTATTCCGGGGTAAACATAGGGTCCCAAGCAGGGAGGAGAGTCGGTTTCTGGCCCAGCATCTCGAGGATGTCGGCAGGGACATATTTCTTCTCGGCCACCACTCTGAACATATATTCGGCGAACCACTGGTCGGTCATGATTAGGCAGCCTCTGTATCCGCTGTCCGCGCCCCAGCTGTTCTCCACCATCCATTTCTGCGGAACACCGTCCTTGATGTCCACGGCAATCAGGGTCATGGCGTGAGACGAACCGCTCGCATGGGTGAGTACCCTTTCGCGCTTGTCCATGGTGTACTTGACATTGAACAGAGACTCATAATCGTAGTTTGCGAGGTCCAGAACGCCCTTTTTGGAATTCAGGAACTTGCCCACGTCACAAGAAAAGTACATCGCAGTATTGTCCTTGATGCTCGCCGCGGCCACCTCACGGATACGCTCAATCGGAAGATTCACATAGAGCCAGTTCTTTCCGTCATAGACGTGGCGGTCATAGTCGATCTCATAGACCTTGCCGTACTCACGGGTCGGGTCATTCATAAGCATCACATAATTTCCGTCCAGGTCCTCATCCACGTATTTCTTATAGAAAGACAGCGGCGTATATTCCTCAGCAGAAACGAGTTTGTCAGAAGAATCGTACATTGACCACTCGAAGGATGCAGGAGGCACGCCGAGGCAGAGCGACAGGATCCTGTAAACGTCCGTAAGCACTGACTCCTTGATTTTCAGCAGCTCGGCATTGACCTTGGCCTCAGCAGCGGCAGCGCTCTTTCCCTTTGCAGAAGCGGCTGGAGAAGCGTCGTAGGCAGCACGAAGAGCCAGTCCGCCCTGACGCAGAATCGTCTTGAGCTGAAGCGCCATCTGCGAAGTGTTGTTGCTGGAATATGTCTCAGGCATCACCTCGGACGGCACAAGTCCATATTTCATCGCCAGGTCAGAGACTCCCGTGAACTGACCGCCGTCGCTCAACGGATTTGAGAAGAGCCAATCAACTTTCCTGTCATCAAAAGGAAGCTTTCTCGTGTCAATGACTCCCTGCAGGAAAAGGTTAGCCTTCTCGAGCTGGTCATAGAAGAACAGATAGTTCTGTGAAAATGTGAACGAGCCCAGGTTATATTTTTCTATCATCTTGGCACGCAACACATTGAGACCGGTGAACAGCCAGCATCTGCCTGACGATTTCTGGTCCGTGATGCCCTTTGTCTTCACCCTGTCGGAAAAATGGGTGTCGATCATGGAGGCGTTCTCGGCATTGGTAGCCATGACATTGACAGAACTTCCTGCCAACGCGTTACGCACAGCCTTGTCATAAGACGTTCCGGTGTAACCTTTGCTTATGCGTGAAAGGACTTCAGGTGACAGGCCGCCGTCCGGGGCAGTCTGGGCCATAAGTGAAACAGGCAACATTGCCGCAACCGCGGCCAAAACAATGATTTTCTTCATATCTGTATTTCTATTCATTATACAAAAGATACTTGCGACGCAGCGACTTGAAACACTCCACATCGTCTTTCCACATTGACTTTATATCCTCAGGCGAGCAGCCGTCAATAATCTTCTCGCGCACCCACGAATTTCCTATAAGTTTGTCAATGAACGGATTACGCCCGAAGAACGGACGCCCGTCAGGAAGCAGCCCGCGTTCCCTGTCAGCCCCGGGGAGCGACATCAGCATAGAATAGGCATTGACAATATAATTCAGGTTTATCCCGTTCCTCCAGATTTCTTCATAGGTCAATGTCGTGAGATCCACGCCACTACACTCCTGCCCCTCGTAGTCAGGATGCAGCGCCCCAGGCATGCTCCTCGGAACGAACTTGTAACTGAAAAGGTTCATGTCCGGGCTGCCGTACATTTCGAAAGGATGCTCAGTTCCACGCCCGAGCGAGACCACCGAGCCTTCGAAGTAACAAGTTGATGCATAGAGATATACAGCACGCATCGTCTTGAGATTCGGGGACGGTGGCATTATCAGGTTATACTTGGTGGCATGCGTATAACCCTTGCACGGAACGACGGTCAGCTCACACTGCTTTCCGCCTTCCAGCCAGCCCTCGCCATTGATCATAAGCGCCAACTCACCCAATGTCATTCCATGCACGACCGGTATCGGAAGCGCCCCCACGCCTGACTTGTATTTCATGTCCAGGACAGGCCCGTCCACATAAAACCCGTTCGGATTGGGACGGTCCAGGACAATGACCTTCTTCCCCGACGCCGCACAGATGTTCATCAGCCTGTACATCGTCACGTAATACGTGTAGTATCTTAGGCCAACGTCTTGAATATCAACCAGAAGCACATCGAACAGACCGATATCCTCCCTGTTCGGACGGCCCGGTGCCCCATACAGTGAAACTATCTTGATCCCGGTCGCACCGTCGATGGAATCACCTACCTTGGCGCCTGCATCTGCATTGCCCCGGAACCCGTGCTCCGGAGAGAAAATCACCGTCACATTCACGTGCTTCCTGTTCTTGAGCACATCCACGAGATGAGGGCCATAGACTTTCGGGGCATTCAGGTCAGTTCCACGTCCTTTCAGTACCTTGTCGCCTACGATTCCGCTCTGGTTCGAGAACACAGCCACCCGCTTGCCGGAAAGCTCAGGCAGATACATGGAAAACTGTTCATCTCCGAGCTTCACATTCGCAGCGGACAATGAAAATGCCGCCATAACCGCAAAGGTCACAGCAGCAATCATATATCTTTTCAATAATCTCATCCGAATAAAAATTAGGTTCAGGACCGCTACCCGGATAAAGTTACGAATATTATTTATTATTGCAATGAACCGCCGACGATATCGAGAATTTCGCTCGTAATCTTCTGCTGACGATTCTTATTGTACTCCAGAGTCAGTTCCTGAAGAATCTCATTTCCATTGTCGGTAGCAGTCTGCATTGCCACGGTCCTGGCCGCATGCTCAGCAGCATTCGTATCCAGCTGCACCGTGAACATCTTGAGCATCATTACTTTAGGAAGCAGTTCCTCCAAAAGCGAATCCACGTCAGGTTCCACGATATAGTCGAAATTCCAGCCCCTGTCTTCAGAAGTTATGGCCTGGTCAATGTTCTCCGCTATCGGCATGATGGTCAATGGCAGATACGTATCCCTCATGGTCGGCTGAGATGAAGTGGACTTGAAATGGCCGTACAGCAGTTCCACCTTGTCGAATCTCCCCGTCATGAACCCGTGCACAAGTTCAGCGGACAGATTGGCCGCCTCCTCATAATTCGGATGTTCGGAAAGATGAGTGTAGTCAGCCGGTGCATCGAATCCCTTCTTGCGCATTGCCTCGGCGATTTTCTTTCCCACAGGATAGACAGTGATGTCCTCCGCAGTCAAGCCTGCCTTCAGATATTCGTCAATGACGGACTCCGCCTGCTTGATGGCTGCCGAATTGAAACCGCCGCACAAAGAAGAATTGGAAGAATACACCACCAGGGCCACCTTGGAAACAGGACGTGGAGAGCACAGGAGCTCGAGTTCCTTGTCCAGACCGACTGCTTCCGGCTCTTCGCCTTCTTCCACAGGAATAAGCTTGTCCTGATCTTCCTTTTTCTCTGCGCGTCTCTTGTAGGCAATCAGATTCGCCAGCATACGGTGAAGCATATCCTCGTAAGGCAACATGTTGCCTATGGCAGTCTGCGCCTTGTGAAGCTTGGCGGCGGCCACCATTTTCATTGCAGAGGTTATCTTCAACGTACTGTTGACAGAATCGACTCTATTCTTTATTTCTTTCAATGAAGGCATATCCGAAACTGAGAATATATCTAACTCTTGAGACCGAGCACGACGTCTTCAGCTTCCTGCTCGATTATCTTGGAAATCTTATCGTCCAGCTTCCCTTCCGCAAGCGGCTGAAGGACATCTTCCTTGTGGGCCGCCCTCATCCTTTCCAGGAACTTGGACTGGAACTGGCGTGTCTTCTCCAGCGGAACATCTTTCAGCAGAGAATGCGTTCCGCAGTACAATATCGCAATCTGTTCACCCACCGGCATAGGAGAATACTGAGGCTGCACCAGAAGCTGCTTGTTCTTACGGCCTCGGTCCAATGCCAAGGCTGTAACCTTGTCCACATCACTGCTGAACTTGGAGAATGACTCCAGCTCATCATACTGGGCCTGGTCTATCTTCAATGTTCCTGCAACTTTCTTCATACTCTTCACCTGGGCACTTCCGCCGACACGGGATACTGAGATACCCACATTGATGGCAGGACGGAAGCCCTGGTTGAACAGACTTCCCTCCAGATAGATCTGGCCGTCCGTAATGGAAATGACATTGGTCGGAATATATGCGGAGACGTCGCCTGCCTGGGTCTCGATAATCGGCAATGCCGTAAGCGAGCCGCCAGCCTTAACCTTTCCCTTCAGAGATTCCGGCAAATCGTTCATCTGCTCAGCAACTTCCTGCTGGCCAATGATTTTCGCAGCTCTCTCCAGGAGTCTGGAGTGCAGATAGAACACGTCACCAGGATAAGCCTCACGGCCTGAAGGACGACGAAGGATCAATGATACCTCACGATATGCGACAGCCTGCTTGGACAAGTCGTCATAAATCACGAGCGCGGCACGTCCGGTGTCACGGAAATATTCACCTATTGCAGCACCTGCAAATGCAGAATAATACTGCAAAGCAGCCGGATCCGCAGCAGTAGCGGCCACGACTACGGTATAATCCATAGCGCCCTTTGAACGCAATGTGTTTACGATGCTCGCTACCGTAGAGCCTTTCTGACCGATCGCCACATATATACAATATACCGGATTTCCTTTCTCGAATTCGGTTCTCTGATTTATGATGGTATCTATGGCAATGGCGGTTTTACCTGTCTGGCGGTCACCGATGATAAGCTCACGCTGTCCCCTTCCGATAGGAATCATCGCGTCGATAGCCTTGATACCTGTCTGGAGAGGCTCATTCACCGGCTGTCTGAAGATAACTCCAGGAGCCTTGCGCTCCAGAGGCATCTCCACCTTGTCACCGCCGATTTCACCAAGTCCGTCAATAGGGACACCAAGCGGATTCACGACACGGCCGAGCATCTTTTCACTTACCGGGATGGAGACAATCCTTCCGGTACGTTTCACGGTCATTCCCTCCTTGACCTCATCTGTAGGACCGAGAAGTACGGCTCCGACATTGTCCACCTCCAGGTTCATGACGACGCCCATGACGCCGCTGTCGAACTCCAGAAGTTCGCCGGACTCCGCATTGGTCAAGCCATAGATCCTGGCCACACCGTCGCTTACCTGCAGCACCGTGCCGACCTCCTCGAACTTTACCGAAAGGTCAGCGGACTCGAGCTGTTTCAGCAGCACGTCCGATATTTCACTTGGTTTGATATTATTCTGACTCATACATCAATCTGTTATTTTGTTCAATGAACCGTCTTCTCAGGTCCTCCAACTGCCTGGACACGCTCGCGTCGATTCTCTTGTCCGCAACTTCGAACACGAATCCGCCAATTATGGAAGGATCGACCGTCACGGACAACTCAAGCTGAAGGCCAGTAAGATTCCTGAACATTTCACATATCTTTCTTTCAAGCTCCGGAGAAGGCATACTTACCACAAGTGTAGCCTGACTCACGCCTTGCGCAGAAAGCCAGCGTTCCTTGAAATAATGAAGGATATAGCGCAGATACGGCTCCCTGTCCTGCCTTATCACAAGTTCCAGGAATTTGGAAAGTGACGGATACATATCCTCGTTCCCGAGGGCTTTCGACATCAGCTCCACCTTTCCGGAAGATGTCAGCATGTTCTTGCTCTCCACAAGACGCTCGAACTCGCCGGATGCGGACAAGGCGTCAGCGAGCGTACAGGCCTGTCTGTACACGATCTGCCCGTCACCTGTCTCTTCCACATATTTCAGAAGAGCATCAGCATATCTTGACGCTATAATTCCTGTATTCATCCGAACTTCAGTTGTTTACCATGGAGTCCCTCTTGGAATTCAGTTCCTCCATAACCTTGTCCACATAACGTTTCTGAACTTCTTCCGAAGCGAAATCAGTCCTCAGAATCTTCTCGGAAACATTCATTGACAGCATTGCCACTTCCTTGCGGATATCCTGCAATGCATTTTCTTTTTCGGCCGCGATTTCCACTCTGGCCTGTTCGAGTATCTTATCCGCTTCCTCCTGAGCCTGAACCTTAGCCTGTTCGATGATGGACACTTTCATTTTCGCCGCATCATCCATAATCCGGGCTTGTTCCTTCTTGGCCTGAAGAAGAAGCTCCGCATGTTCCTTGTTCAGGTCAGCGAGTTCTTTTCTTGCCTCTTCCGCCATTGCCAATGACTTGTCAATGGATTCTGTCCTCTCATTGACCATCTTGGTAATGACAGGGAATCCGAATTTGGCAAGTATGAAAAAGACAATGCCGAATATTATGACCATCCAAAAAAGAAGGCCAGCATCAGGTGTTACAAGTGACATAATTACTGTAAATTACACAAACAGGGCGAGAAGGCAGACAATGATTGCGAACAGAGCAGCGCCCTCGATCATGGCCGCAACAATAATCATTGATGAACGGATGTTTCCGCTTGCTTCTGGCTGACGTGCGATAGACTCGGTAGCTGCAGAACCGATCTTACCGATACCATAACCTGCCGCAATAGCTGCAATAGCTGCTCCAAGAGCTATACCGACCTTTCCAAGTGCCTCAGAGGCAACTGCTTGTAAAAGAATTGTGAGTAACATAACTATAAAATTTTAATAAATTATCATCAAGCTTCTTTCTGTCTTGCCATACCTATGAACACTGCTGACAGAATCGTGAACACATACGCCTGGAGAAATGCCACAAGCACTTCGAGCAGGTCCATGAACACTCCGAAGAGCACCGACACGACCGTCATACTTCCGAAAAGGACAGCATTGTATTTGGCAAACACGAATATTATACAAACCAGACTGATGGCGATGATATGACCTGCAAGCATATTGGCAAAAAGCCTTATCATCAGCGTCAGCGGCTTCATCAACGTACTGAACACTTCTATAATCGGGAGAAGCGGGAAAGGAAACTTCAACATCAGAGGCACATCCGGCCAGAAGATATCCTTGAAATAATGCTTCGTTCCGAACAGGTTTATCATAAAGAATGTGAAGAATCCCAGGACGCAGGTCACGGCGATATTGCCTGTGACATTGGCCCCTCCCGGGAAGAACGGCACGATTCCGAGCAGGTTGTTCAGCAATATCCACAGGAAAACCGTGCACAGGTAAGGGGAAAACTTCTGGTAATCTTCACCTATCGAGTCCTTGGCCACGCCCGTATCTATCATCATGATAATCGGTTCCATGAATGCCGCCAGTCCCTTAGGGGCTTCATTGACAGCATCATGCCTGCGATACCATCTGGCTGTCCAGAGGATGAGGAATATGAGCAATGCACTGCTTATCATCATTGCCATGACATTCTTGGTTATGGACAGGTCCAATGGGCGGATTTCTTCTCCTGCCGCATTCCGCTCGACTATTTTTCCGCTGTCCTGCGAAACATAGAATCCATCATATTGCTCTCCGTGCTCCACTTTGGCAGAGGAGAACACATGCCAACCTGACGTCTTGCTTCTGACGATCACGGGCAGCGGAATGGATATCGACTTGTCGCCGATATTCGTTATATGCCACTCGTACGCGTCACTCATATGACCGAATATGACACCCTGGACATCCAATCCCTGTTCCGTCGTGTCAGTGTCTGCCACTGCATCTTCCGTCACGACACCGTCTGCTGCCTGTTCGGTCGCAACACTGTCAGCCACAGCTTCTTCCGCACGGACAGGAGTCCATACGGTCACGGCCATGACCAATGCAGCTATGTATTTCCACCATTTCATAATTCCACGCAAACCGAAACTTTATTCTTTCCGACCTCCACGAATCCGGATTTGATACTGATCTTCTTGACCTCTCCGCTCATTGTCTCATACTCGATATCTCCTGCATCAAGCACTGATATCAGCGGGGCGTGATTCTTCAACACAGTGAACGGACCTTTCCTGCCAGGCAGTCTGACAAGCTTCACAGAACATTCTTCCAGCACCATTTCCGGTGACATCACCATCAGTGAAATTCCGTTTTCCATATTGACAATTACTTGTTTTCAGCCTTTGCAAGAATATCCTCACCTTTCTTGATGGCATCTTCGATAGTGCCGACATTGAGGAACGCCTGCTCCGGAAGATAATCCACCTTGCCGTCAAGAATCATGTTGAAACCATTGATGGTATCATTGATATCGACCATCACTCCAGGCACGCCGGTAAACTGTTCTGCTACGGAGAACGGCTGAGAAAGGAAACGCTGCACGCGTCTTGCCCTGTTCACAGTAAGCTTGTCCTCGTCCGACAGCTCGTCCATACCGAGAATGGCGATGATGTCCTGAAGTTCCTTGTTGCGCTGAAGAATCTGCTTGACTCTCTGGGCTGTATTGTAATGGTCCTCGCCGACGATGTTCGGATCCAGGATTCTGGACGTAGATTCGAGCGGATCGACTGCCGGATAGATACCAAGTTCCGTAATCTTCCTACTGAGCACCGTGGTCGCATCCAAGTGGGTGAACGTGGTAGCAGGAGCCGGGTCAGTAAGGTCGTCGGCAGGCACGTAAACAGCTTGGACAGAAGTAATTGAGCCATTCTTGGTAGAAGTGATCCTCTCCTGCATCTGTCCCATTTCCGTCGCAAGCGTAGGCTGATAACCCACTGCTGAAGGCATACGTCCCAGCAATGCTGAAACCTCTGAACCTGCCTGCGTGAACCTGAAGATATTGTCAATGAAGAAAAGAATATCCTTCGGCTCGTTCTGTTTCTTGCTGTCTCGGAAGGACTCTGCCAATGTCAGTCCGGACAATGCAACTGAGGCACGTGCTCCAGGCGGCTCGTTCATCTGACCGAACACGAGTGCGACCTGCGATTCTGACAGTTTCTCCTTGTCCACAAGTGACAAATCCCAATGACCTTCCTCCATGCTCTTCTCAAACGCCTCTCCATATTTGATGACACCGGACTCTATCATTTCGCGGAGCAGGTCGTTACCCTCCCTGGTACGCTCGCCGACTCCGGCAAAGATGGAGAATCCATTGTGTTTCTTGGCAATGTTGTTTATCAATTCCTTGATTAGCACGGTCTTACCGACACCGGCGCCTCCGAAGAGACCGATTTTTCCGCCTTTCAGATAAGGCTCGAGAAGGTCAATGACCTTGATACCCGTATAGAGTACTTCCTGTGAGGTGGTAAGGTCCTCGAATTTAGGAGGTTCGCGGTGAATCGGCAACTCCTCCTTACGGTCCAGATTTCCCAAACCGTCTATAGACTCGCCCACGACATTGAGAACTCGTCCTCTAATCTGGCTTCCTACAGGCATCTCGATAGGCTTGGCAGTATTGATCACTTCCATTCCTCTCTGCAGTCCGTCCGTGGAATCCATAGCGACTGCCCTGACTGTGTCTTCACCTATATGCTGCTGCACTTCCACTATCAGTTCCTTGCCATCATTTTTCTTGATGGACAATGCGTCGTGAATGTTAGGAAGTTCATTTTTTTCCTGCTGCGCGCGCATTTCGAAATGCACGTCCACAACAGGACCAATAATCTGAGAAATATGTCCTACAACGTTTGGCATATCATTATCAATTAGTTATCTCTAATTTCTCTTGTTTCGGATTCCTTATGCAAATCCGGCTGCAAGTTACTGAAAAATTCATACCATCCACACAAAAAATTAGCCAAAAAGACAAATCTTTTGCTAAAATCTTCCAACAGCGTTATGCTTCACGTGAAAGATAGTCTTTTCTCTATGGTGCGCCGCTATACACCTTGGGTAACTTTGGCTCGAAGGTGATGGGTGACTTGTCTAGGAGGTGATGGGCAACCTCGCTCGAAGGTGATGGGCAACCTGGCTCGAAGGTGCGAATCTCTTGAACAACCTGAATCTACTATGAGCTATACCCCTTGGGGTAACCTGACCGGCCGTTTCTTAAATTATGCGGTATTTTCACTACATCTTCGCAGGGCCGTTGTCCATATCCTCTGTGATGATTTTTCAACGCCGAATGAAACCTTCTCCGCTATAAAAAAAAGTCTCCGGAACCATGTCGGCTCCGGAGACATCTGTAGATCTATCTGAAAATCAATTATTTGATTTTAGCATATCCATAGCGGGCAGAATCACCAAGCTCCATCTCGATCTTCATAAGACGGTTGTACTTAGCGATACGGTCTGTACGGCTGAGTGAACCAGTCTTGATCTGACCGCTGTTTGTAGCAACTGCGATGTCAGCGATGGTGGTATCCTCAGTTTCACCTGAACGATGTGAAGTAACTGTGGTGTAACCATTTCTGTGAGCCATCTCGATAGCGTCAAGAGTTTCGGTAAGAGAACCGATCTGGTTAACCTTGATGAGGATAGAGTTTGCAGCACCCTTCTGGATACCCTTCTTGAGGTACTCAACATTGGTAACGAAGAGGTCATCACCTACGAGCTGGCACTTGTGGCCGATAGCTTTGGTAAGTTTAACCCATCCTTCCCAGTCGTTCTCATCGAGACCATCCTCGATAGAGTCGATAGGATATTTGTTTACAAGCTCCTCGAGGTAAGCGATCTGCTCGTCAACAGAAAGTTTCTTTCCGTTAGGGTCTTTCTGCATACCGGTCTTGAGCTGTTTGTAATCATAGAAGAACTGGTCGCCTTCCTTAACGCTGAACTCAGATGCTGCGCAGTCCATAGCGATGGTAACATCCTTTCCAGGAACATAGCCAGCTTTCTCGATAGCCTGCATGATGCAGTCGAGAGCGTCGTCGATACCATTGAGCTTCGGAGCGAAACCACCCTCGTCACCTACTGCTGTAGAAAGGCCACGAGCTTTGAGCACTTTCTGGAGAGCGTGGAATACTTCAGCACCCATTCTTACACCTTCAGCGATGCTTGGAGCACCTACAGGGCGAATCATGAACTCCTGGAACGCGATAGGAGCGTCTGAGTGAGCACCACCGTTGATGATGTTCATCATAGGTACAGGAAGAACATATGAGTTAGGACCACCGAGGTACTGATAAAGAGGAAGGCCAAGATAGTTTGCAGCAGCTTTTGCAACAGCGAGTGAAACGCCGAGAATAGCGTTTGCGCCGAGTTTTGCTTTGTTCTTGGTTCCGTCGAGTTTGATCATAGTCTCATCGATAGCTCTCTGTTCGAAGCAAGACATGCCGATAAGAGCCGGAGCAATGACTTCGTTGATATTCTTGGCAGCTTTGAGAACGCCTTTTCCGCCATAACGCTTAGGATCACCGTCACGAAGTTCGATAGCCTCGTTCTCACCGGTAGAAGCTCCTGAAGGAACAGCAGCAACACCGACAACACCTGATGCGAGGACTACTTCAGCCTCGATTGTAGGATTTCCTCTTGAGTCAAGGATTTCTCTACCACTGATTTGCAAGATTTCAAAATCTTCCATAATGCAATAAATTAAATATGTTAATTATAACTGTTTTCTAAGCAGATGTCTTCAAAACTGAACTTCAGCAACAAATTTCAAGCCACCTCCACAAAGCGCTGCAAAAATACTAATTTTCCAATAAATAAACAAAAGCCCCCGCATAGCACTTAAATAAACGCATAGCACATCAAATGAACAAATAGCACATCAAATGAACAAATAGCACATCAAATGAACAAATAGCACATCAAATAAACGAATGCTCTAGTCCTCGCATGGCACTTGAACTCGGACAAACGCGGACAAACGCGGCTTCCCCAAGCAGCCAAAATCATGAATAACTGAAGCGCAACCTGTAAGTCACTGAGTGATAGTTGTTTAACCATTTTCAGAGTTACGAAAATACCAACTCTGAAAACACCTAAAGCAGTCACAATTAGCGACTTACGCGTTGCATCATGTGTATCCAACATTGGTAACCTTTTTTCAGGACGATACAGTTAGATGTGGAACAACCTGCATATTAACGAAGCGCAGAAAGCACTGACATTTAATGCTTTAGCACGAAAAGCAAAAGCCAGGTTACCTGAAAAAATGGGTAACCTGACTTTTAGAAATCTTCACAATTTATTGATAATCAACAACATTCACAGAAAGCCGACATGCAGGTTATCCGATAATTGACGCGTGAGTCCTTGCAGAACGACTGCATCGTCAGTGTCGGAACCGAACTTGACATCTGGTTGTATCGCACCCATGTCCGCTCGTACAACCTTGCTGCAAATGCCGGAATTGCTGTTTCTTTTGCTCCCATGTTAATCTATTCTTGACATTTCCATGGGCAAAAGTACGGAACCGCTAAAAACACTTCAATACGTAACCGCGGAGACGCTTACGAAAATCTGTCCAGAATATGTGTAACCGGCAACAATGGATTCGTTAAGTCAGCATGGATGTTTAGTTTTTTGCAGTGCGATGTGTACTGCATGACAGGTCCTCCTTTCTTGTGTGAGTTCGCATCGATAGATAAAGCCACTTCACTCTGGCGATTGCTAATAGAGGTGGCTATGGGTGATTTGGGAAGAATAGGTTGGTGTGTTTTCGAACAACCCGCATGTCGAGATTTCGTACATATTGCTGAATGTCAATGTGATAGAATAAATATCCAAATGCAGGTTATGTAAAAAAGCGGGTAACCTGGCTTTTGCTTTATTAGCAAACCAGCTATGAATCAACACTTTCGCCGGCTGCGTGAATTTCAGGTTATTCGGTTTTTCCAAATAACAATAGTCCGGTCAAGACTTAACCGCGGAGACGCTTACGCAAACTTTTATGGGAGCTAAATGCTATCGTGCGATGCGGCGCACCGAACAGCGGCATAGCCCGCGGCGAATTGCGAAGAACCCTGAGCAGAGCGGGCTCTTTCCGCAGTTCGGGCCGCAGTTCGGGACAATATCAATGAAGGACCACGGGGGCAAAAGGCGGTTTTTTGCACACAAGATTTCAACCACGGGGGCAAAAAGGCCTGATGTGCCCCCGTGCCCGTTCAAAAATAGCCTGACGTGTGCAGAAAGGCCATATTTGTGCACGTGAATCCAATGACGTAGGCAAAAGAGTCGATTTTGCACCCCCCGTTGCGGCAGCAAATACGTGGAGGGCTTAAAGGTCGCGCACATCGTCGGAGTTTGGGGCAGTAGCGGCACAACAAAGCGAAGAAGCAACGTCCGAAAAGCTGCCAGGGCATCATCAAATGCCAGGCCGGAGCTGGCGGGCAGGGAAGGCCACGCGGCGATGGAAAGCCCATAGGCCCTGATTGCCCCCTTGGAAAGGGGGTCGGGGGGATTAAAAAGGAACGCGCGGAGCGTCAGAGGCTGTGACAGAGTCCCAATGAAAAAACAAGACCAGGGCGGTAAGTCCTCTCTGGGGCAAC
>ENA-ORNF01001741-ORNF01001741.1-human-gut-metagenome-genome-assembly--contig:-NODE-1741-length-18117-cov-4.107020_pt1 | contig 18117 bp, 16 predicted proteins | sample MGYA00242110_ERZ509012 | MGnify/ENA primary metagenome ERZ509012 (study PRJEB26280, sample SAMEA2338714) | human gut metagenome | biome: human gut; feature: human-associated habitat; material: faeces...
TTTGGAAATCGCATCCTGATGGGATCCGGAGAAGGCAGTAAATACCAGATCTCCGGCATAGGGAGTACGTTCATGCACATGCATACCGGTAAGACGCTCATAGGTTTTACGGATCTTCATGATATCGCTGAAATCCAGTCCGGATTCCACACCGTGAATGGTCATATTCATTGCAACCGTTACGATATCCACATTACCGGTTCTTTCACCGTTTCCAAACAGAGTTCCTTCCACACGGTCTGCACCTGCCAGAACTCCAAACTCGGCATCGGAGATGCCGCAGCCTCTGTCATTGTGAGGATGAACGCTCAATACCACGCCATCACGATATTTGAGGTTCTTATGCATATATTCCACCTGTGTTGCAAACACATGCGGCATCGCATTCTGTACCGTTGTCGGAAGATTTACAATCACCTTGTGTTCCGGAGCCGGCTGCCATACATCCAGAACGGCATTACATACCTCCAGGGCATATTCCATTTCCGTTCCGTGGAAGCTCTCAGGGCTGTATTCAAAGGAGAAGCTTCCATCGGTATGATCTGCAATATCCTTTAACAGCTTCGCACCATCTATGGCAATCTGCTTTACTTCTTCTTTGGATTTCTTAAACACCTGCTCCCGCTGTGCCAGGGATGTGGAATTGTACAGATGTACAATCGCATGCGGAGCTCCCTTTACTGCCTCAAAGGTCTTCTTAATGATGTGCTCTCTGGCCTGTGTCAATACCTGAATGGTAACATCATCCGGAATCATATTCTTCTCAATTAAAGCACGGACGAACTGGTACTCGGTGTCAGAAGCGGCAGGGAAGCCCACTTCAATTTCCTTGAATCCGATCTTTACCAGCATGGTGAAAAATTCCAGCTTTTCATCAAGACTCATCGGCTCAATCAATGCCTGATTCCCGTCACGCAGATCCACGCTGCACCAGATCGGCGCCTTTTCAATCGTGTCCTTCTTCACCCAGTCATAGGTCGGGGTTGGCGGTAAAAAGTACGTTTTTCCATATTTCTTTGCTGCATCCATGATTTGTTCTCCTCTTTTCTTATTTCGATTTATTTGTTTTGTTTTTCCTTGTTGCAGACCCGCAGTTGCTTAATTCTTACTTGCAGCAGACTCGCAAATTCGTGCTTCGCACTCCACGCCCTGCTACGCATGGCATTTGCTCGTTGATGTGTGCAGGAAAAACAAATGTCTGTTACACAGCCGCTTGTTTTTCCTTTGCACACATCAAAAAGTCCCTATGAAATCTCCCCCTCAGAGAGATTTCATAGAGACGTAAATTCAATCTACGCGGTACCACTCTACTTCACGATTCCTCGTGCACTCGTCAGCACTAACATGCCTGCTCCTTTCTACGGCGGAGACTCCGTCCGAACCTACGCAGAAGCTTCTGCCCGATTAACTGGTCGTGCTTCCTTCAGCCGGCTGCTCAAAGGTGAGTTCCTAATTCACTTCTGACTGCCTCGCACCACCCGGCAGTTCTCTGCTTTCCAGATCCTTACTACTATTCCTTATCATTGCATTTATGCGCTATTCAATTACCATTCAATCATAACATATGCCCCATGAAGTTGCAAGTGCTTTTATCATAAAAGTGCTATTTATGACACATCGTAATCGCTATGACACCTCCGTCACCGTAAGAACTCCTTCGTTTACCACAAACGAAATATTCTGTCCGGCAAAGCTCAGTCCATACTGTCTTTTCTCATCCCTGTGATACGATGGACGCGGATCCTGGGAAAGAAGCTTTTGCAGTACTTCCTGGCGGTCCGCCGGAATCCGGTCAAGAAATTCCTTCGGAATCACAACCTCCACATGATAATCCATCGCTTCTTTGGCAAAGCCATCCCACGCGTCCGGATGACAGTCTGCATAGGGCAGATACGGTTTGATGTCATAAATTGGCGTCCGGTCCCGCAGGTCCACACCGGAAACCTCAAGCACCGGCCCTTTTTCTGTTTCCTTAACTGCGTCCAGGTGTACCGAGGATAAGCCTATGGGATTGGGCCGGAAGGGTGATCTCGTTGCAAAAACTCCCACTCTGGTATTTCCACCGAGCCTCGGCGGACGTACGGTTGCATTAAAATGTGACCGGTCCACTCCCTGAAACTCCCACAGAAGCCAGATGTAATTGAAGCCTTCGAGCCCCTTAACGGCATCCATGGAACGATATTCCGGTTCAAAAATAATTTTCCCCTTCAGCTCCTTCACAAGACCGCTCTGCCTTGGGATACCAAACTTTTCCGGGAGATCTGTATGAATATATGCGATTGGTTTCATCTGCCCTTCTCCTGTCCGTTTCCATTCAGATCTCGATCTCACCTTCAAATACCGTCGTTGCAGGACCGGTCATATATACAACATTTTCTTTTCTGTCCCAGAAGATTTCCAGGTTGCCGCCCAACAGCTCTACCGTAATGTCATCTTCCGTCAGTCCGTTTAAGATACTGGCAACCGTAACGGCACAGGCGCCGGTTCCGCAGGCAAGCGTTTCACCGGTTCCGCGCTCCCACACACGCATCTGCACCCGCTCCCTGTCAAGAACCTTTACAAATTCCGTATTGACTCTCCGCGGGAAACGCTCGTGATGTTCAAATAACGGTCCGATCTTCGCCATTGTCTCATCATCAATCATCTCGTCCACATAGACAATTGCATGCGGATTTCCCATGGAAACGCAGGTCATGCGGTATTCCCTTCCATCGACTGCGATCGGTGTATCAACTACAGGAGACTGTTTTGCCACAACCGGGATTTCTGCGGCTTCAAGAACCGGAGAGCCCATATTGACACGCACCTTCGTAACCCTTCCGTCTTCAACGGTCAGCTCCAGATATTTGACCTTCCCACAGCTCACAATCGACAGGGAGGTTTTCCGGGTAAGGCCATGGTCGTACACATACTTTCCGACACAGCGGATACCATTTCCACACATCTCGGAACGGCTTCCATCCATGTTGTACATTTCCATCTCGAAGTCTGCCACATCACTTGGATTAATGAAAATTACACCGTCCCCGCCGATTCCAAAATGACGGTCACTCAAAAACTTTACAACCTCACTTTTGCGTTCTGCAGGGATGATCTCCCGCGCGCCGTCCACATAGATATAATCATTGCCGCAGCCATGCATTTTTGTGAATTTCATTGCATAAATCTCCCTTCTTAAAAATACTATAGTAAAAAAGATATCTTAAAGGATTTCCCATGAGTGCCAAAACCAAAATCATCGTACTTCGTATGAAAGAATTAATTTATACCGGTATTTTTATTGCGCTGGGCCTTCTGCTCATCCTTCTCCTCATCGTTGTTTTTTCACCGAAAAAGAGAGAAGAAGCTGCTTCTCCCACACAGGAACCCACTTATGTACCAGGTATTTATACAACCTCTCTGATGCTCAATGACCGCACTGTCGATATTGCTGTAACCGTAGATGAGAATAATATCAATGACATCCGGATGGTAAACCTGGATGAAGCCGTGACCACCATGTTTCCTCTGCTCGAACCGGCCTTTGATGATCTGGCAAATCAGATCGTGCGCAACCAGTCCGTCAGTGATATTGCCTATTCGGATGACAATAAATATACCTCGCTGGTATTACTGGATGCGATTAAGACCTCGCTTGGCAAGGCAAAAACCGGGGTGCACTAAGCTCAATCTGCGCCTCCGGATTGCTTTCACTAAGTGCTCTACAAGCATAAGACAACAGTACACCTACTGTTGTCTTTTCTATTCCCTGTCCTATCTGGCTTTCCTTAATAAGCCCTTCAGCTCCTCTACGGAAAACTTATAGGCTGTATTACAGAAATGACAGTTAACTTCAATTTCCTGTCCGTCATCAATCATATCCTGAATGTCCTTCTTCCCGATACTGATGATTGCCTTCTCTACCCGGTGCCTGCTGCAATCGCAGCGGAATTCACAGGGACTCTGTTCCGTGATCACCGGATCCATCCCGGCAAGCAGCATCTGCAGCATTTCTTCCGGCGTCTTTCCCTCATCGAGAACCTTTGTTACTGTGGAAAACTCTGCCAGATTTTTTTCCAGCTGCCCAATCACCGCTTCCTCGGTAAAGGGCATCAGCTGGATGATAAATCCGCCCGCCTGCTTCACGGTATTGTCCTTTTCCATCAGAACACCGAGTCCGACACTGGACGGCACCTGCTCCGATGTTGCAAAATAATAAGTAAGGTCTTCCGCAATCTCTCCGGATTGAAGCTCGGTCTGTCCGACATACGGCTCCTTTAATCCCATATCCTTAATGACGCGTAAAAACCCATTGCCGATCGCCCCTCCGACATCAAGCTTCCCGGCAAGGCTCGGAGGCAGCATGATCTGCGGTTCAATGGCATAGCCCTTTACATGACCTCCGGAATCTGCGGTCACAGTCATTCCCTTTAACGGACCATCACCGCTGATCTGCAGGGTCAGCAGATCAGCCTCTCCCTTCAGCATCTTTCCCATCATCACCGCTCCCGTCATCAGGCGTCCCAATGCCGCGGTTACTACAGGGCTTGTATTATGAACCTGTCTTGCATGTTCCGTTAAATCCCTTGTTGTTGCAGCAAAAGCCCGGATCTGGGCATCTGCCGCCGTGGCTCTTACAATATAATCCATTCTTCTGCCTCTCTTTACTGTTCACGGATACCTCTGTGTGAACCATCATTGTTTTCCGTGCTCCCTTGCAATTACATAGATACGCTCGCTGGTTTCTGTTGGAGCCTTATGTGTCTTCTCATCCAGGGCTGTCACGAAGATAAGCCCTGCCTTTTCAAGAAAGGTCTTCATTTCCTCCAGGGTATACCCTCTCTGATAATGGGTCTCCGTAAACCTGCGGTACAGATCATCCTCCTGACGCTCAAACACTGTTACATCATATTCGTTGATATGATCCTCACAGCTATAGAAATTCTCCCAGATAAAGCTGCAATCCTCACGGTTTTCGGCAATCGTGGTATCACCGATCACCTCTTCATATTTATAAATCGTATTAAAATCAAAGATAAAAATCCCACCGGGGAACAGGTAATTGTTGACCAGATGGAAGGTCTGAAGCACATCCTCATCCATCAGCAGATAATTCAGGGAATCACAGACACTGACAACGGTTCCGACCGTACTGTACAGATCCAGCTCCCGCATATCCTGACACAGATACAGAATATCACTCCTGGTCTCAAGCTTCTTATCCAGGGCGATCTGCAGCATCTCTTCGGAGCTGTCCACCCCAATCATGTCATATCCCTTTTCATATAAAAGCTCAGTGATCGTTCCGGTGCCACACCCCAGATCCAGTACCAGATTCCGTTCCGAAATCAGGGCATCTTCTTCGGTCACTCCGGGTTCTTCCTGCACTTCTTCAAATTCCTGTACCTCTCCGGATTCCAGTGCTTCTTCAAATCCCTGTATATATCCGGATTCCGGTGCTTCTTCAAGCTCCTGCACTTCTCCCTGTTCACGTACCGGACGGCTCACACCGTAAGCTTCAATCAATGAAGCAAGAAAATCTGCCCATTCTTCATACGGGACATCTCCCATAAAGGTATCATAAACTTCCGCAAAATCCGTATATGCTTCCATTACAATACTCCCTTCTCTTTAGCCAAGCAGTGCCCCCGCTGCTCCAAAGACGCCCATGCTGGCTGCCATCATAATTATACCGGCAAGCAGCACACCAAGCATTACGGCAATCACACTGTCCTTAAACTTCATATCCAGAAGGCTGGCTGCCAGTGTTCCGGTCCATGCACCGGTTCCCGGTAACGGAATCCCTACGAAAAGCATCAATGCCACAAAGAGTCCGCGTCCTGCCTTCTCCTGCAGCTTTTCTCCGCCCTTCTTACCCTTTTCCAGACAGAAGGTAAAGAATTTGCCAATGACAGGCTTGTCTGCTCCCCACTCCAGGATCTTACGTGCAAACAGATAAATAAACGGAACCGGCACCATATTCCCGATAATGGATACCACATAAGAGGTCCAGATCGGCAGCCCCATTCCCTGTGAAATTGGAATAGCACCACGAAGCTCAATTAACGGAACCATAGATACCAAAAAAACAATCAGATATTTCTTTAACATAGCATTCTCCTTAACAACTTCAAACAAATTTTCAATATTTTATAAGTGTCTCTCAAGTAACCATCCCTGTCCGAAACATCTATACCGGAGCATCCATTAGCCTGTTTTAACCAAGAATCTCCTCTAACGCTTCACACAGCTTCTCCATCTGTTCCGGCGTTCCGATCGTAATTCGTAAATAGTTTTCGATACGCGGCTTGTTCCAGTGGCGCACATAAATCTTCCTCTTACGCAGTTCATCAAAAATCTGCTGTGCCGGAACCTTTTCATGTGCTGCAAACAGGAAATTACTCTTCGAATCTGTAAACGTGAATCCGAGATTCTTTAACTGAGCCTTCGTCCATTCTCTCGTTTCAATGATCTTCCGGACAGTGTTTTCAAAATATTCCCTGTCCTTCACTGCTTCCACGCCAAGCACAATTGCCGGCAGGTTCATCGTGTAGGAATTATAGGAAAACTTCACGTCCTTCAGATACCCGATCAGCTTCTCACTGGCGATCGCAAAACCGATCCGCATACCGGCCATGGCGCGTGACTTGGAAAAGGTCTGTACTACCATGAGATTATCGTATTTATGAATGAGGGGAAGCATACTCTCTGCCCCGAAATCCACATAGGCTTCATCGATAATAATTACTGAACCGGGATTTCCTGCCACAATTTCCTCTAATACACTGCAGTCCTCAAAGATCGCTGTCGGTGCATTGGGATTCGGAATAATGATTCCCCCATTCGGGCGGAAATAATCCTCCTTACGGATCCGGAATGCTTCATCCAAAGCACAGGTTTCATACGGAATTTTAAAAAGCTCTGCCCAGACATCATAAAAGGAATAGGTAATATCCGGGAACAGAATCGGCTTATCACTGTTAAAGAAGGTCATAAATGCCATTCCAAGCACATCATCCGAACCGACTCCGACAAACACCTCGGATTCTTTTACGTTATAATAATCGGCAATCGCCGCAACGAGCTCTGCCGCATCCATATTCGGATATAACCGCAGCCTGTCCACGCACAGCTCCTTTGCCCGCTTCTCTACTCCCGGTGCCGGAGGATACGGGCATTCATTGGTGTTTAACTTAATCACATCCGTATCCTTTGGCTGCTCGCCTGCGACATACGGAACTACTTTTCGTACATTTTCTTCCCAGCTCATGTTGTTCCCCATTCGTAACTGTATCGTTATCCTTATTCTAATTTATGTAGTGTAACTATTCCGTACACCATTCGTAAGACCGCTGCTGACACAGCTTAAGTTTTACTCATGTAACGCACTTATGGTATCATCTATCCCGGCTCTATGCAAGATAATTCCTTCTGATAATAAGCCTCCTGCTCACTCATGGATAATGCATGATAGCACGCAATGAGTCCTTCAAGGGGAATTTCCCTCTGATAACGGATGTTCAGAATACTCTGCTGCTCATAGGCGGCATTATAAAACCACAAAATTGCTTCCTCATAATCCTGCCGATTCTGATAATACTCTCCCAGAATACAGCAGACCTCACTGCTGGCCTCACTGGCGGCATCCTTCATTGCATACTGGTACATCGTAAGTACATCCCCTGCTTCAAAGCAGCTCCGCACCACGACCGCAAGCGCCGTCTTCAACCGGTCCGCATCTGTTTCGCTGTCTTTCACAATCGAAATAAAATAATCCTTTGCATGGATTAACTGTTCTTTCGTTCCGGCCACGAACAGCTCCCTTGCATAAAAATCAGACAGTCTCTTTGAAAGTGCCTCTCCGCGGGCAAGGAGCTGTTCAAAAATTGCAATGTCACGGTCTCCGTGATTGTGCTCCGGCTTATGGGTAATCTCGATCTCGCTGTCATAAACCACCGGAAGGAGCCGCACCGTTTCATGAACCGGCTCGGTCCACACAAAGTTCCGAAGCCGCTTAAACAGCTTGGGACGGAGCTCCCTGTCAAAATTATAGACTGTGCCGTTTGCAAGCTGGTTTCCATAGTACATCTGCACAATTTCCACCTCCGGCATCAGATTTTCCTTTAAAAGCCGGAATTTCTCATGATTCTCTTCATCAAGCACCTCATCGGCATCGGCTGAATAGATATAATCACAGGCTGCTTTTTCAAAAGCAAAATTCCTTGCCTTTGAGAAATCATCGCACCAGGCAAAATCATAAATCCGGCCGGTATACTTCCCTGCAATCTCCTTCGTCCGGTCTGTCGATCCGGTATCCACGATAATAATCTCATCCATGAGATCGAAGATAGAAGCAAGACACCGGTCTAATACCTTCTCTTCATTTTTGACAATCATACATAAACTGATCCGAATCATGGCTTCCTCTTTTCAAAGAAGCCGATACACAGGTACATCTGTCTGTATTTCCGATGTACCGCATATCGGCTTTATCTTTCTTAAACTGTAACTATCCGGAATAGTCCCTTCCGCTTACAGCACCTTGGATAGGAAATCCTGCAGACGCTGGCACTGCGGATTGTTAAAGATTTCGGAAGGTGTATTTTCTTCCATAATAATTCCTTCATCCATAAACAGCACCTTCGTTCCGACCTCTCTTGCAAATCCCATTTCATGGGTAACAACCACCATCGTCATACCGGAATCTGCAAGCTCCTTCATAACGGCAAGAACCTCACCCACCATCTCCGGATCGAGTGCGGAGGTAGGCTCATCAAACAGCATGACCCTTGGATTCATGGCAAGGGAGCGGACAATCGCAATACGCTGCTTCTGTCCACCGGATAACTGGCTCGGGAAGGAATCTGCCTTTTCTTTCAGGCCGACACGCTCTAAAAGCTTCAATGCATTCTCACTGGCTTCCTCCCTGCTCTGCAGCTTCAGCTTCACAGGTGCAAGGGTAATATTATCCATAATGGAAAGGTTATTAAAAAGATTAAAGTTCTGGAATACCATTCCCATATGCTGACGTACGTGATTGATGTTTACCTTATCACTTGTAATCAGCTGTCCATCAAACCAGATCTCACCGCTTGTCGGTGTTTCCAGTAAATTGAGGCATCTAAGGAACGTACTTTTACCGGAGCCGGAGGGACCGATAATAACGATCTTTTCTCCCTGATGTACATGATAATTCACGCCACGAAGTACGTGGTTATTGTCAAATTTTTTATGAAGATCCTTAACGATTATCACTCTTACGCAGCCTCCTCTCCAATACACCCAGCAGAATGGTTAAAATCTTGATAATCACAAAGTAAATCACTGCTGCACCAATCAATGGCATAAATGCTTCGTAGGTTCTCGAAGAAATCTGGTTTGCGGCTCTGGTAAGATCTGTCAGGCTCACGTAGCCGACAATCGCAGTCTCCTTTAACAGCACGATAAATTCATTACCGATCGGAGGCAGCACATTCTTGATTGCCTGTGGAATGACTATATAGATCATGGTCTGTGCCTTGGATAAGCCAAGTGATCTGCCTGCTTCCGTCTGCCCCTTGTCTACTGCAAGGATTCCGGCACGGACAATCTCTGCCACATAAGCGCCGCTATTGATACCAAAAGAAAGAACTGCAACAAGTACACCGTTCTTACAGCTCTTCATAATGATGAACCACATAATTAACAGCTGCAGCACCGACGGTGTTCCACGGATCACGTCAATATAGCAGTTCGCGATAAAGGACCAGATGGTTCCCTTTCCTTTCTTTCCGGTGGAAAGCTTCATCAGTGCAATCACCGTTCCAATTACCAGTCCGAGGATTGCGGCAAAAAGCGCAACCTTCAGTGTCACTCCCAGTCCGGCAAAATATAATTTCCACCGGTCTTCTGCAAGGAATGCTTTATAAAAGCTTCCTTCTACCTTGTTCAACCATTCCAACATCTGTGCTTAACCCTTCCTGTTTGACTATGTATATGTATGTGCTCTACATGTACCTGGATACTAAATTCGTACTTCGCTTCGCTCGTTCTCATTAAGTGTCCCGGTACCGTTCGCACTAAGCTCAGACTTCTCCTTCGGATCGTCTTCTCTAAGTGCTCTACATGAAAAGAGGATAGCATAATATGCTATCCTCTTTGATATGCTATACGCTATATTGAATATTAACACAAAAATGATTATTCTTCAATATATGTCTTTACCAGTTCATCAAAAGTTCCATCTGCCTTTAATTCTTCAATAGCCTTGTTGATGGCATCTACTAAAGCAGTATCTCCCTTGGGAACCGCAATTGCATAATATTCCGGTTCGAACTCAAACTGTGCACCGTCAACTGCTGTAATCTTGGAACCGTCATCCTGGAACTTGCTTTCGAATACGAGTGCCGGATTCTTGTCAATGATGACACAGTCTACTCTTCCGTTGATCAGGTCGTTTACCGCATCCACACCCTTGTTATAGGTATTCACTGTAGTTCCTTCGATATCGGATGCAATGAAGTCACCTGTTGTACCAAGCTGGACACCGATGGTCTTGTTCTTCAGATCCTCTGCGGTTGCAATCTCGCTTCCCTCAGGAAGAAGAACATACTGAACTGCTTCATAATAAGGCTCGGAGAAATCAACTGCTTCTTTTCTTTCATCGGTTATGGTCATACCTGCAATTGCAACATCAATCTTGTTACCGATGGAGGATACTAAGGATGCGAACTCCATGTTGTCTACCTGAACGTCTACGCCAAGCTTCTCACCGATTGCCTTGATTAAAGCGATATCGAAACCATCTGCTTCTCCATCATCCCCAACATACTCAAACGGAGGGAACTCTGCGTTCGTGCCTGCGGTAAGCATACCATCTGCAAGTGCTTCGGAAACAGCGGCTTCTGTTTCAGCGGTTTCTTCTGCTGCATCTGCAGCTTCTGCAGTTTCTTCTACTGCTGCATCATCTGTTGTGGTATCAGCTTCTGCTTCAGTAGTTTCTGTTGTGGTGTCTGTGGCTTCTGTGTTGCTGCTTCCGCATGCGGTCAGCATAGCCATTGTCATTGCTGCTGTTAATAAAACGGCTAATAATTTTTTCATAACTCTCCTCATTTCTGCGTTTTCAAACGCGAATCTAGTTTCTAAAACAACTAAAATCTATCACGGCAGATTCGGAAAGTCAATAGTTTATGCATCTTTTTGTTATAGTTATACATACCTTAAATGGTAAAGGTCATCTCCCTGTCAAGATACACGGACTTTTTCCTGCCGTCCTTCACCACATAAATCTCCCAGCTGCTGTTCTTTCCGATCAGGAACAGATCCGGGCGGATGCTGTAACGGTTCGTTGCGGCACGTTCCTCAAGCTTCTCCGTAATCCGGATGTAATATCCTTCTTCGGAAAGTGTCACGGCAGCTCTTCCCAGATACTTCATTCTGCCTTTGCCATTATCATTATAGACTCTCACGCTTCTCCGTAGATAAAGAAGCAACAGTACAAGCGCTGCCAGAGAAAGAACCGTTCCCGAGGTAATGGACAGCATTTTAATGACCGGTGTAAAGACTGCCCATCTGCGCTTCAGCACAAGCGGTTCCCCTCCCGCATCCTCCGGCTGTGCCGCTGCCGTAGGAAGTACCACGCTCTCTTCTTCTACGATCTTTGGCAGCACCTGCTGGGTTGGAGATGGCGACGGCGTGACAAGCACAGGCTCCGGTGTCAGCGAGGGCTTTGGCACGGCAGGCTTTTCCATCTTTCTCACCGGAGCTTCTTCGGTTACTTCTGCAACAACCGGCACAGCAGACGGAGAAGGCTTCACAACCGGTTCTGCCGATGGAACCGGTGTCGGCAACGGCTCGTCAGGGGCTTCCTCACCACCTTCATTTCCGCCATTGCCATCTCCGTCCCCCTCCTGCCCGGAGGAATTACCATTGTCACCGGTATTCTCCTTTGGTGGATCAGGAATATAAATCTCCTCTCCCTCTTCCCTGCCACAGGTTTTCTCATAATAATCAATATCCTCCGGTGTTTTCGTACAGGTGAGCTCATAGGATTCTATCGTTTCTTCTGTCTTCCCACAGTTCATCTGATACCCGGTGATCTGTCCCTCGGTCATGCTGCAGGAAAAGCGATAGCCCGTAATGCTTCCGTCCTTTCCACAGGCAAGATAGCGATGCCCTCCGCATTCATAAACCCTAAAGCCGTCACACCCATGTCCATTTCCGTCCCAATCATGAATTGAGCCACAATCATAAGAATGATATTCGATATGGCTCTGGCAGGAATCATTATGACTTCCCTCTGCATAGCAGGAATCACCATGACTATGATAAACTGCCGTATAGCAGACTCCTCCCTGGTTCGTGCTTCCCTCATGGGCATGAACCATTTCTTCTCCGTAACAACCGCCTCCAGCCGTTTCATCCCCGGTATGTACATGATAAACCGGGCTGCTGTAGCAGCTGCCGCCCTCAGTCTCATTTCCTTCGTGGACATGATACACCGGATTGCCGAAGCATTCGCCTCCGGTCTGTGCATCTCCGGAATGTTCATGTCGTATGGTCTGTGCCGAAGCCTGCATTTCCATTCCGGAAGCCAGCAGGCTTCCTGTCATCAGCATGCCGAAAAAGGCTGCTGCCATTCTTCCCTTTTTATTCCTGCTTACGACTCTTCGTTTCTTTTTCTGTCCGATATTTCTGGTTCTTCTTAAAATTAATTCAAATTTTCTCACGTTACTTTCCTTTCTTTGTCTGATTTGTAATCTGTACTCATTGAAAACCGGTTGGTACAAAAAAGGCACCCTTTGTGAAAATCACAGAAAGATACCCTTTATTTCAAATTCGTATTTACTTGTCCTTCAAAGAAAGTGTTTGTAGAATACCATAGCTTTCAACAGACGTCAACTCATTTTTCAGGATCAGCCCGAAATTTCGTTGAACGTTATTTCTGGCTGATTTTCTTGCCCACAATATATTGTGTTCCATTTGCCAATAGCAACGGCATTCCTGTTCCCAATGCAAGATAAAACCATTTTCCCACATCACTTCCGCCAATCGCATAAACATAATTGATATCAGAAAAGAACTGTGCGGTGTCAAATTCCGCACACCACACAGTGGTACGGGAAAGCAGATAACAGATCGAATTCACCACAAAGAACCAGAACACATGATGCATCATAATGGCATAGGTATGTCTTCCGATTTCCATGAACCATGAACAAGCAGACGGAATTCTGCTGATCCAGTCCGAGATCCGCAGCCAGAATGCAATTCCGGTCACCACAGTAAGATAAGGAATAAAGGCGGCATTGGCAAACCCGGTTACCCATACTGCACTGAAGGCAAGCCCCCGGCAGCATATTGTAGTCAGAAGCTGGACTCCCACTACAACAAAAAAGTACCGTCCATCACTGATTTTATTTACCCTGTTCTCTAATTTTCCCTTATAAATACGTCCCAGCTGGAAGCCCGGCATCATAAAAAGAAGTCTTCCGGGAAATTTATAATATCCCCAGACATGTCCTCCCTTTGCAAGCGCAACCGTAGCAATTCCGAGTAGGAGAGATACCGCGAAGATCAGCCATTCCTTCTTTAAATGAAGAAAAAACAGCACCTTCCTGCCAAGTACATTGAGAACCTCAATCAAAAACAGTGCCGGGACAAACCATGCCGGGAACTGATACAGAAACTGATGCCCGCTCACGAACGGCTCTATAAAGAGGTTCCACAGCGTCAGTTCTCCTCCAATGGAAAAGCCTGTGCGGTGCAGAAGCACTGCCAGAATTCCATAGACCAGATTCCAGATGAAATAAGGAAGCAGCAACGCTTTGCACTTTTTACCAATATATCGTAACAGCTGCTGCTCCGCTTCCTCCCGGTAAAAATAACCGGAAACAAACAGGAAAATAAACACATGGAACGAATAATAAGGAAACAGCCCACCCACATCAAACAAGGAATATCCAAGATGTCCTGCTACGACCAGAATCATACCGATTGCTGACAGAATCCGCATTTGTTTATTTTCTTCCCGCATAAGCTGCCTCCCCAACTGTTTCTCTTGTCTGCCGCTCAAAAAAAGTGTATAGTAAGCGTACAATTGATTTTATTATGATGGATTTGTATTGGAGTTGTCAATGAAACTGAGAAAATATACGATTTTAACCTTATTCCTGTTCCTATTCAGCACGCTTTGCTTAAATGGCTGCGCCTCTTCCCGTCCGGAGCCTGCCACGCCTTACGATGGCACGGATTATGTAAGAGAGTCGGAACTGCTCTCCTACGACCTTGCGGAATATGAAACGATTCCCACAAATCCCAACGGCTCTTTAAGTGTTCCTACTTATATTACTAAACTGGACGATCAGTATTTCATTGTGGACTGCTACCACAATCAGGTCATCTACCACGACAATCTGACAGATCCCCTGTACCTTTGGAAGGTGATGACCAATGACCTTTCCATGGGACATACGATTGCCAGCGACGGCAATGTCTATCTGATTGACGATACCGAAAATAACCGGGTTCTGATTATGGAAAAGATGCAAAACAACAGCGGTGAAACCGTTTATGTGCCCACACAGGAATTCACCGGAATCGGCAACCGGCCTCATTACATCATATACGATGATTATACCGACACCTTTTATGCATGGAGCTCCCAAAGCGGGGAAATGTTCCTTTTCCGCCACACAGACGATTCCACGCGCATGTATCTGACGAAGGTTTTCAGCATCCCGGAGCTTGACGGTGTTTATGTGCGCTCCTTTACGATTCTGGATGACCGGATTTACTTTGTCTCCGGCAATTCCAACATTATTGAGGCCGACCTTTACACCTTCGAGGTATTAAACCGCTATCCGGTTCCCGACGCAATTGCCGGCATGATCCAGCTGGAAAAGATCCAGAATTATTACTATATTACAGTTTCCACCGACATTACCGGAAATCAGAATTTTGCCACGCTGATCCGTGTGAAGCATCTGAAGGATCTTGAAAAGGGCAATTACGAGGATGTCTATGCAAGCTTTTTAGGAGGCGGCACCCCGTACAGCCTTACGCAGATTGACGACCGCTACTATCTTACCGAGCATCGTCTCCCCGGTCACTCCATCTGGAGCTTCCGCGTGGAAAACGATGAAATCACGGATGTCGAGGCTGTTTACTAGGGCTGCTGACCTGCTCCGTAAGATATAAAAATAAGCTGCATTACGGATCGCGCACCGGAATTTCCGGGAACGGTACCGTAAGCCTGCGCTCCCTTTTCTCATCCCGTTCAAAGGTCTCCATGGTTTCCCTGGAGGCTTTTTTTACAATCTCATGGAACTCGCGCGAAGAAATCAACAGGCACCCCTGACCGATAATAATCACCTGTTCGAGACCATCCGAGGTCACGACGGTGATCTGATACTTCTTCGAATATTCATGGGTAAACCGTTCAATGTAATGATCCGCCGTCTCTGCCTCTTTGGTATACACGACATGAATGTTATGATAATCAAGGCACTCCGTCGGGTGTCCCTGCAGACGGTATGCATCAAAAACAGCAATCAGCTCCCTGCCGTCAATCGCCTGATAATTGCATAAAAGATCAAGGAGCTGTCCTCTGGCGCTGTCAAGATTTACCTCTGCCAGCTCCTTCAATTCCTCCCATGCAAAGATGACATTGTAGCCATCCACCAGAAGGTATTCCGCCTTTCTCTCCTTCGGACGGTATTCATAGGGCTTTGCCTCCACCGTGCGTGCAACAGGCTTCTGCACACTCCCGGCCTCCTGCTTATCCCTTCTGCGGTTCGCCCCCGAAGCCCGGTCGATGATGGCATCCACCTCCTCCGTTCCCAGTGTCGTTGTGATGGTAGTCTGCTTCCTTCGTCCGATCTCTTTAGCCAAAGCATCTTCCTGCATTCTTCTCTGTGAAAGAATCCCCGGAAGATGCATGTATTCCGGCACCTCATACCATGGCACGACAAAGCCTGCTCCGTGTGCACAGAACACGGAATCTGCCGTATTATACACATCCCGCTCCGGATCATAACCGCATTCTTCCATGACCTCCTCCGGATTGTGACAGGGACCATACCCGTCAAATGTCATAGACCAGATCCCCTGACCTCTGGTATAGGAAATCACCATCTGTCCATAGTCCCCAATTGTTTCCATCGGAGCCCGACCCTTTAACACACTGTAGCCTGCGCGCTCCACTTCATTACGAAAAACTGCTCCGGCATTCGACAGATCCGTCATGGCACGTCCCACATACTCCTCCGGAAGCTCCAGCCGGAATTCCATAAACGGCTCTAAAATCCGGCAGTCTGCCTGCATCAGTCCCTGACGGACAGCCCGGTAGGTTGCCTGCCGGAAATCACCGCCCTCGGTATGCTTCTGGTGTGCCCTGCCGCTCTTTAATGTGACATGGATATCCGTAACCGGTGCTCCAAGCAGAACGCCACGGTATTCCTTTTCCATGAGATGGGTGAGCACCAGCCTCTGCCAGTTCCGGTCCAGCTCATCCTCACTGCAGTCGGTATCACAGACAAATCCGCTTCCGGGCTCTCCCGGCTGCAAAAGAAGATGTACCTCTGCATAATGACGCAGCGGCTCATAATGTCCGACTCCCTCTACCGGCTGTGCTTCCGTTGCAATGGTTTCTTTATAAAGAATTCTTCCCTTGCCAAAGGTGACGTTGATGTCATATCGTTCCTTCATGATCCGTTCAAGAATTTCAATCTGTACCGGTCCCATCACATGCGCCGTCAGCTCCTTCGTATGCGGATTCCATTTCACCTGTAACAAAGGATCCTCTTCCTCTAACAGATGCAGCTTTTCGATGACGGTATTCATCTGATTTTCCTGTTCCGGTAACACACGATAGCTCATTACCGGTTCGAGCAGAGGATGGGTCTGCTCCGTTTCCACACCAAGTCCCTGTCCGATATACGTCTGCGAAAGTCCGGTCACCGTACAGATCGTTCCTGCCTGCACACAGTCTGCGAGCTCGAACTTTTCTCCGTTGTAGCAGCGGATCTGGTTCACCTTTTCCTGCCATTCCTCCTGCTGCCGGTTCTTTCCGGTAATCACCGTCTTAACCGGGAGCTGTCCACCCGTGATTTTCATATGGGTCAGCCGGTTTCCCTGCGGATCCCGTGTAATCTTATAGACTCTTGCCCCGAATTCCGTATGATAATCTGCCGGCTCTCCATAGGTGTCAATTCCTTCAAGAAGCTCCTTCACGCCCTCCATCTTCAACGCAGCGCCAAAGAAACAGGGAAACAGCTTTCTCTCCCGGATCAGACGCGCAATGCTCTCCCTCGAAACCTCACCGGTCTGCAGATACTGCTCCATGGCTTCCTCACCACACATGGCAACGCTTTCCATAAAGGCATCCCCATGCGGCAGCCGGAAATCCACGCATTCTCCGGACAGGCGCTCCTGCAGCTCCGTATATACCGTATCCGCATCCGTGCCCGGCTGATCGAGCTTATTCACAAACAGAAAGACCGGGATATGATACCGGGAAAGCAGCTTCCACAGCGTCATCGTGTGTCCCTGCACCCCGTCCGCTGCGCTTACCACCAGCACCGCCAGATCCAATACCTGCAGGGTACGTTCCGCTTCTGCAGAAAAATCCACATGTCCCGGCGTATCTAACAGAATCAGTTTGTCCTCATGCACAGGCAGCACCGCCTGCTTGGAAAAAATCGTGATTCCACGCTCCCGCTCCTGATTATCCCTTTCCAGATAGGTATTTCCTTTATCTACACGCCCTATGCTGCGGATGACACCACTTTCATACAGCATTGCTTCCGACAGTGTTGTTTTCCCTGCATCCACATGGGCGAGAATTCCCATTACGATTGTCTTCATGTTCTGCTCCTTATAGCCTTCTGCGTAACTGCCCCGTACTCTCACAGTGACCTTTCTACTTATTTAATAATAACGTAACTATTCAGAACCAATGTCACTTAGTTAAGCTTATTGGTTCACTATGAGGTAAACCTCTAACAAAAATTTATAAATTATAGTTGACACATCAATCAAAATGTGCGGCCGCTCTCGTTGCTGATATTTTTTAAGGTAACGAGAGCGGCCCTTGAATTAGAACTATATTTCATTCTGATTCAAGGAGGTTTACCTATGACATTTCCTGAAATTGTCAAA
>ENA-ORNF01001744-ORNF01001744.1-human-gut-metagenome-genome-assembly--contig:-NODE-1744-length-18102-cov-6.098022_pt1 | contig 18102 bp, 16 predicted proteins | sample MGYA00242110_ERZ509012 | MGnify/ENA primary metagenome ERZ509012 (study PRJEB26280, sample SAMEA2338714) | human gut metagenome | biome: human gut; feature: human-associated habitat; material: faeces...
GTTTCTTTGACTTCGGTACTGCAACACACTCTTTAACCTTTACTGCACGGAAATCTGACTTGCTGAATGTATCAAAATCAACAAATTCCTCAAATAAAGGCTCTACCTTTACCTTAGAAAAATCAATCTTTTCAGACTCAGTTTTTACATTTTTTTCAGGTGCTTCAGAAGCTGTATTATTTACATCATTTTTCTTATTTACACCATCTAAGGACTTCATTGTCGGGAACAGCAGAACATCGCGGATCGCAGGGGAGTTGGTCAGCAACATTACCAGTCGGTCGATACCGTAACCGATACCGCCGGTAGGAGGCATACCGATCTCCAGTGCGTTCATGAAATCTTCATCTGTCGTATTGGCTTCCTCATCGCCTGCTGCCAGTGCAGCTTCCTGCGCCTTGAAACGCTCTCTCTGGTCGATGGGGTCATTTAATTCGGAATAAGCATTACACATCTCACGTCCATAGATGAACAGTTCGAAACGCTCTACGTAATCAGGCTTGTCCGGCTTTCTCTTGGTCAGAGGGGAGATTTCTACCGGATGATCCATAATGAATACAGGCTGGATCAGGTGCTCTTCTACGAACTCCTCGAAGAACAGATTCAGGATATCTCCCTTTTCATGGCGTGCTTCATAGTGTACACCCTTCTCGTCTGCCAGCTTCTTCGCTGCAACAGTATCGGGAATCTGGTCGAAGTCAACACCTGCGTATTTCTTGACAGCATCTACCATGGTCAGTCTCTCGAAAGGCTTGCCCAGGTCAATGGTCTCTTCTGCATAAGGGATCACGGTAGTACCGCATACTTCCTGTGCCACATAACGGAACATGTTCTCTGTCAGATCCATCATGCCGTAGTAGTCTGTGTAAGCCTGGTACAGCTCCATCAGTGTGAATTCCGGGTTGTGTCTGGTGTCCAGACCTTCATTACGGAATACACGGCCGATTTCAAAGACACGCTCCATGCCGCCAACGATCAGTCTCTTCAGATACAGTTCCAGGGAAATACGCAGCTTTACGTCCTCATCCAGTGCATTGTAGTGGGTCTCGAAAGGTCTTGCAGCCGCACCGCCGGCATTGGATACCAGCATGGGGGTCTCTACCTCCAGGAAGCCCTGTCCGTCCAGATAACGGCGGATGGCACTGATAATTTTGGAACGCTTTACGAAAGTATCCTTAACGTCCTGATTCATGATCAGGTCGGTATAACGCTGACGATAACGGATATCAGTATTGGTCAGGCCGTGGAATTTCTCAGGCAGGATCTGTAAGCTCTTGGACAGCAGCGTTACATTTGCTGCATGTACGGAGATCTCACCGGTCTTGGTCTTGAAGACTTCACCTTCGATGCCTACGATATCACCTACATCATACTTCTTGAAATCCGCATAGGACTCTTCTCCGATGCTGTCTCTTGCCACATATACCTGGATGTTGCCGGGCAGATCCTGTACATTACAGAAGGATGCCTTACCCATGACACGTTTGGACATCACACGTCCGGCGATGCGGACGGTCTTACCTTCCAGTTCCTCGAAATTATTCTTGATATCGGTGCTGTGATGGGTCACATCATATTTGGTGATCTGAAAAGGATCCTTTCCTGCCTCCTGCAGGTTCGCCAGCTTCTCGCGCTTTACCTTTAACAGCTGGTGGATGTCCTGTTCCTGTACCTTTGTGTTCTGTGTATCTGCCACTTTTTTCCACTCCTTACTCTATCTTACTTACTCAACGTTACTTCTCTGGATCTCCAGAATCTTGTATGCGAATACACCTGCGGGTGTCTCTACTTCAACGGTATCGCCGACCTTATGGCCGATCAGTGCCTTACCTACAGGGCTCTCGTTGGAGATCTTACCCTTTAAGCTGTTAGCCTCAGTGGAACCTACGATCTTGTACTCCAGTTCTTCACTGTACTCCACATCCAGGATCTTAACGATACATCCGATATTGATCTTGTCCAGATCTACCTCATCCTCTACAACGACTTCTGCATTCTTCAGGATCTTCTCCAGCTCTTCGATACGGGCTTCGATATCTCTCTGCTCATCCTTCGCTGCATCGTACTCAGCGTTCTCGGACAGGTCTCCCTGCTCTCTTGCTTCTTTGATCTTCTGTGCAACTTCCTGACGCTTTACTACCTTCAGATCGTGTAACTCATCCTCATATTTTCTGAGGCCTTCGTAGGTCAAAATGTTTTTCTTTTCCTGCATGATACCGCACCTTCCTGTTTTCTATATTTTGCGCTGCCGACACTCCCTGCAACTTTACTAGCCTAATCAACCGAGTTATTATACCCATTTTTACTGATGGTGTCAAGGTATTCCAAGGCTTTTCGCGGGTCTTTCCATTCTTTTTTCATGGAAAAATACCGAACCTGCGGACATTGTATCAAGGCCCGGTGCTCCTTGTCTTCCGATGCCGGAAAATCCAGCCAGATGCTGCCTTTTGCCAGTCCGCCGCCATAGACCTTCCCATTATCGCAAAAGTCAAGTATCACGCAAGGTTTCGTCCCCTGCAGCCGCACTCTTCCATAGTCTGCATCCTCCGAAAGCAGCCGGATCTCCGGGATCAGCCCGTACTCATCCTCCAGTTCCTCTATAAGCCACTCTTCGTCCTCACGGTACTCTCTATCTGTGAGATACCATTTCACACTCCGCAATCCGGCCACATAACGGAGCATGATATAGGGCAGATAGGGATTTCTCCCCAGCAGGATCAGATCCGGCCATAGAGGGCAGCCGTCCGATCCCTCCCCGTAGCGCAGCAGATGGTCGATCCACTCCTGTTGCAGATAATCCCGGAATTCCCTTCCGAAATAAAAAGAAAGAGGCTCACGGCACACCACATAGGTGTGGTCCGGATCCTCTGTCAGTTCCTGTAATTGTTCCCGGAGGTTCTGCTCCGCCTGTTCATAGCCCATGTTTTCCGTTCCGGCTACCGACGCTCTGACCAGATGATAGTCTGGGAAAAAATATTCCGTCCGGATCACAGTTACCGCATCCATAATGTCCTGCGTTTTTGCAGTTTTCCACAACTCTCGGAATATTTTTAAAAGTTTTCCCCTGGGAGTTCTTCCCTTCTGCACAGGCTGTGACTTACACACCGCCGTCTGCGCCTGTGCTCCCCGTTCCACGGTCTGCCTCGCCGGAGAGAGATACAAAATAGTGTCCATGTTTCATTGTATGCAGCCAGCCCGATTATATGCACAGTGCTACATCATACACAGCCATATTCTATACAGCTCTCCGCAGACACTGCCGTACATCGGGCTCCCTGCCCTACTCTTCATCCGGGAAAATTTCCTGGACACCCTGAATGAGTTCGTCCATTTTCTCCATGGTATTGATGGTCTGGCGGAAATGGGCTGAATGGGGCATCCCCACGGTATACCAGGACAAGTGCTTACGCATCTCCCGCACACCGGTGTATTCTCCCTTGTATTCCAGCTGCAATGCTGCATGGCGCAGGATCAGTTCGCGCTTCTCCCTGTTCGTGGGACGCACCGGGATCGTACCGTTCGTAAGATAAGATACCACCTCACGGAAGATCCATGGATTGCCCTCTGCCGCCCGGCCGATCATGACGCCGTCACAGCCGGTCTGTTCCAGAATAGCCTTCGCCTTCTCCGGGCTGTCCACATCACCGTTGCCGATGACGGGGATCTTTACCGCATTTTTCACCTGGGCGATAATGTCCCAGTCTGCCTGTCCGCTGTAGTACTGGGCTCTGGTCCTCCCGTGCACCGCTACGGCTGCCACGCCGCAGGCTTCTGCGATCTTTGCAATCTCCACAGCATTCACATGGTCATCGTCAAAACCTTTGCGGATCTTCACTGTCACCGGCTTGTGGATGGCCTTTACCAGTGCCGACAGGATCTGTTCCACCAGTTTCGGATCTTTCATCAGTGCAGAACCTTCACCGTTGTTCACGACCTTCGGCACCGGGCATCCCATGTTCAGGTCCAGGATGGAAAAAGGACGTTCCTCGATACGCTTCGCCATCTCTGCAAGAATCTGCGGATCGGAACCGAACAGCTGCAACGAAGCCGGCACCTCATCGGGATGGATCTCCATGAGGCTGTCCGTATTTTTATTGTTATAATATATGGCCTTGGCGCTGACCATCTCCATACATACCAGTGCCGCCCCCATTTCTCTGCAGAGCAGACGAAATGGCAGGTCGGATACGCCTGCCATGGGTGCCAGGATGATGGGATTGTCCAGCGTCACATTACCGATCTGCAATTTGTTCATGCCTTCCTCATCAATGTCTGTTTTTATCATAAATAATTCGAAGTCCGTCCAAAGTCAGCGAACTGTCATAGATATCTATGCTGTCTGTCTCGTCCGCAATGGCACGACCCAGACCTCCGGTCGCTACGACCTTCAGATTGCTCAGTCCGCTCTCTTCTTTGACTTTCCGGATGATATATTCCGTCTGACCGATCTGACCGTACATCAGTCCTGCCTGCATACTGCTAATGGTCTCCTGAGCCAGGATCGACTTGGGCTTACGGATCTCGATATTGGGCAGTTTTGCAGTCTCTCTCCACAGTGCCTCAGAGCTGATCCGGATACCCGGTGCGGTAATTCCCGCTGTAAAGCGTCCATCTTCTGTGATCAGGTCATAGGTGGTCGCCGTACCGAAGTCCAGCACCAGTACCGGTCCTCCGTATTTCACATAGGCTGCCACTGCATCCACGATACGATCCGCACCGATGCCCCTGGGATCCTCGGTAGCGACCTTGATGCCGCTCTTCACACCGGGTCCCACGATCAATGGTTTTGTCTTGAGATAACGGATGATGGAACCGGTCAGGGAATGCATCACATCCGGCACGACACTGGCAATGATGGCTCCTTCGATATCCGTGGTCTCAATACCATTATTTTTCAACAGCTGTGTGATCATAATACCGTATTCATCGGAGGTTCTGGGGGTCTTCGTCATGATCCGGAAGGTGGCAGCCAGTTTTTTCCCCTGAAAGACACCCATGGTCATATTGGTATTGCCTACATCAATGACAAAAATCATTCATCGTCCTCCTCATCCAACAGTGCCGATACATCTTCTTTTTTGATAAACACGCGGTAATACAGACTTAAGGATTCGAAAAGCTCCTGTCTGCTCCGGCGGATCTCAGAGATCAGCAGACCGGAAGAGATTTCATCATAGTAGATGTCATCGTCATCCGCATTGGTCTCCATGACCACATTGCCATCCTCTTCGAAAGCAATGGTGAAGACGCCGCCCACTTCCTCGGTGAAAAGTACACAGATCACATGCAGCTCTTCTTTGATGGATTCCGGGATCATCTTAAATTGTTCTTCATTAAAATAATATTTCTTCTCATAGGCATTAGCGCCACAGAGTACGATTTTATTTTCGTCCATATTTCTATATCCTGTTTCTTCTCTATTATGTCATTCTGTCGCCATATCACATATCAGATAATCGTCAAGTTATTTTTGCAACACGTTTTCACCATTCCGTTCATCTCCCGGTATGACACGCTTATTGCTCCCTGCTGCTTCTACTACACATACCCGTAAATCCCCCGGACCGATACTTCCCCGGCATAGACTTCTTCCATGATGCCGTCCGGCCGCTCCACAAGGAGTTCTCCCTGGTCATTGATGCCTCTGGCGATGCCACGGTATTCTCCCTTGGGATCCAGTACGCAGACTTCTCTGTCCTGATTTACCAGAAGTTCTACATAGGAAGCCCGCAGTCCTTTCAGGTCATGTGTCTGTAAAAAGATCTCATAATCTTCTTCGAAGGCTTCCATGATATCTGCGATCAACTGGCTGCGGGAAATCTGGAAGCCACATTGATCATCTATGGCCGCTGCCCGGTCTCTGATCTCCTCAGGGAATTCCTGCTTGCGCACATTGATTCCCACGCCGATAACGATATGCTGGATGTAGTTCTGCTCCATACTCATTTCCGTGAGAATACCACAGACTTTTTTTCCGTCCACTACAATGTCATTGGGCCATTTGATACCGACTTTGGCTGCTGCCTCCTCGCTGTCGCGGCGCAATGTCTGCCGGATGCCCTTCGCCACCGCCAGTGCCATGACCAACGTCAGCATCGGTGCACAATCCGCCTGGAAATCGGGTTTTAACAACAGCGTATAGTAGATATTGATCCCTGCGGGGCTCTCCCAGCCACGGCCTCTGCGGCCGCGGCCTGCGGTCTGTCTGTCTGCCACTACCAGGAGTCCGCTCTCCGCACCCTGCTCCGCCTCCTGTTTTGCCCGGATATTGGTGGAATCAATGGTATCAAAAAAGAGCAAGGGCTGTCCCACCCATTTTGTCTTTAATCTGCTCTGGATATCCGCCTGATTGTAGACTTCTTCCGCCTGGTCCACCAGACGATAGCCGCGGTTTGGCACCGCTTCAATGACATAGCCTTCTTTTTTCAATTGTCCGATTGCTTTCCACACGGCAGTTCTCGATACCCCGAACTGCTCACAGAGCTCCTGTCCGGAAACATAGGCTTCACTTTCTGCTGCTGCCGCCTGCTCCTTTTTTTCCCGAAGGAGCTCTAAAATCTTTGCTTTCATACTCATAACGTTGCCGCCATTACCGCCTTGATCGTATGCATACGGTTCTCTGCTTCTTCAAATACCAGAGACTGTCCTGATTCAAACACTTCATCGGTGACTTCCATCTCGGTGATGCCGAAACGCTCACCCATCTGGGCACCGATCTTGGTCTTCAGATCGTGGAATGCAGGAAGACAGTGCATGAAAATGGCCTGCTCTCCGGCATTTTTCATAACTGTTTTATTGACCTGATAAGGAGACAGCTCCTTAATACGCTCTGTCCATACTTCGTCGGGCTCGCCCATGGATACCCAGACATCGGTGTAGATGACATCCACATCCTTCGTACCTGCCGTCACATCCTCGGTCAGAGTGATGCTGCCGCCGGTCTGTGCCGCAATGGCTTCACACTCTGCCACCAGTTCCTTTGCCGGAAAATATTTTGCGGTAGTGCAGGCGGTAAAGTGCATGCCCATCTTCGCACAGGCTACCATCAGAGAGTTTCCCATGTTGTAGCGGGCATCTCCCATGTAAGTCATGCGGATTCCCTTCAGATGTCCGAAATGCTCCCGGATGGTCAGAAGGTCTGCCAACATCTGGGTAGGATGAAACTCATTGGTCAGACCGTTCCATACGGGAACCTTGGAGTATTTCGCCAGTTCCTCTACGATATCCTGTCCGAAACCACGGTATTCGATTCCTTCGAACATGCCTGCCAGTACTCTTGCGGTATCGGCGATGCTCTCTTTTTTGCCTATCTGGGATCCGGTGGGATCCAGATAGGTTGTGCCCATTCCCAGGTCATGGGCTGCTACCTCAAACGCACATCTGGTACGGGTACTGGTCTTTTCGAAGATCAGAGCTACATTTTTGCCTCGGAGAGTATCTACGGGGATTCCCTTTTTCTTTTTATCCTTCAGGTCTGCCGCCAGATCCAACAGATATTCGATCTCTTCCGGTGTAAAGTCCAGTAATTTCAAAAAATCGCGTCCCTTTAAATCCATAATACTCCTCTTTTCCGAAGCTTTTAAGCCTGTGCTCTCAGCCTCTGTCTTCAGTTTTTGTAATCGTTACGAAAAATGTTACGAAACTTCTCCGCAACAAACTATATGTAATCAATATACTTCATTATTCCGTGTTTTTCAACCCCTCCCACGGATCCCTGAAAATAGTTTGTAACAGTTCATGAGCCAGGCGCCAATCTATGGGCAAAAGGAGCCACGAAGTGACAGAAAGCGTCATAATGCGCCTTTGCGAATGGTGTCTGCTGAACTGTTACAATAATTTTTCGGGAATACAGCACGAAAAAGGCCACCCTTCGTCTCCGATGGGTGACCCTGATCTTATCGTTTTCTATTTGCTTATTCTGCTTTCTTGCCTGCAGCTGCCTTGAAGGTCTCTGCCACGCTGGCAATGCCCTGCAGCTCTGCGGGAAGCAGGATCGTGGTCGCCTGACCGTCTGCTACCTTTTCGAAAGCTTCCAGGCTCTTTAATTTCAGTACTGCGGAATCTGCGCCTGCTTCTTTCAGCATCTTGATACCGTCGGCATTTGCCTGCTGTACTTTGAGGATGGCTTCGGCTTCACCTTCTGCCTCGCGGATCATCTTCTCTTTCTCTGCTTCCGCACGCAGGATGGCTGCCTGCTTATCTGCCTCTGCACGGAGGATGGCGGACTCCTTGGCACCTTCTGCCTCCAGGATCTTCGCCTTCTTCTCACCTTCGGCACGGGTAACGGCTTCACGTCTCTCACGCTCTGCCTTCATCTGCTTCTCCATGGCATTCTGGATCTCTGCGGGAGGAATGATATTCTTCAGCTCGACACGGTTCACCTTGATACCCCAGGGGTCGGTAGCGATATCCAGTGCCGCACGCATCTTGGTATTGATGGTCTCACGGGAGGTCAGGGTCTGATCCAGTTCCAGGTCACCGATGATATTACGAAGGGTGGTGGCGGTCAGATTCTCGATTGCCATCATAGGATTTTCCACACCATAGGTGAACAGCTTGGGATCTGTGATCTGGTAAAATACTACGGTATCGATCCGCATGGTGACATTATCTTTGGTGATTACGGGCTGGGGAGGGAAATCCGCTACCTGCTCTTTTAAGTTGACTTTTCTGGCTACCTTATCGATGAACGGAATCTTCAGATTAAATCCTACATTCCAGGTGGCCTGATAAGCACCCAGACGCTCGATGACATACGCCTGCGCCTGCGGCACGATCTTGATACAGGATACACAGATCCATAATATTAATACGACAATAATGATTAATGCTGCCATTTTTCCTCCTTCTGCGTACGTTTGTGTACGCTGCGTACCTCTGTACGCACTTTTCCCTCATGCATCTGTCTTACACGACTCTTAATTCTGTGACTCCGGTACGTTTTCTGTGACCTTCGCCATCTGGGGATCCACCTTCACGATCAGCTTGACACCACTGACTGCTACGATATCCACCACGGTTCCGGGCTGTAAATTCAGTCCGTCTTCTTCGGTTCTGGCGCTCCATTCCTGACCGCCCACTGTCACCTGTCCGATGCCCTGCAGATTGTCGATCTCACTGGTCACGATTGCCTGTCTGCCAATCATGCTTTCCACGTTGGTCCTTATGCGGTCCTTGTTGAAATACCGGACTGCGATCGGTCTGGTGAAAAACAACAGCAACAGAGATACTGCAAAAAATAACAGAATCTGCAGCCAGACCGGTGCGTGCAATGCAGCTGCGATCACAGCCACGACTGCGCCTCCGGCAAACCAGATGGATGTCAGACCAAGTGTTGCGACCTCCACTCCGATCGATACGATCAATACCACAAGCCACAAGGTTATCATTTCACTCATGTAATCACTCCTTTGGTTTTGTAGTTGTTTCCAGTGTACTACAAATCATACAGAGGAGCAACTGTATTTACTGCACGATACCGCTTTCTATTGTGCAATTGCATTACCTGTATACAACTGGTAATATCTGCCCTTCTGGGCGATCAGTTCGTCATGGCTGCCGCGTTCGATGATGCGGCCTTGTTCCAGAACCATGATACAGTCACTGTTTTTAACAGTGGAAAGTCTGTGAGCAATAACAAAGGTTGTTCTGCCCTTCATCAGCTTATCCATACCATCCTGTACGATCTTCTCGGTACGGGTATCGATGGAGCTGGTAGCTTCATCCAGGATCAGTACCGGTGGATCTGCTACCGCAGCTCTGGCGATGGACAGCAGCTGTCTCTGACCCTGACTTAAGTTTGCGCCGTCACCGGTGAGAACCGTATTATAACCATCAGGCAGCTGACGGATAAAGGTATCTGCATTGGCCAGCTTTGCTGCTGCAATAACTTCCTCATCTGTGGCATCCAGCTTACCGAAACGGATATTGTCCATAACGGTAGCGGTGAACAGATGGGTATCTTGCAATACAATACCTAAGGATTTTCTCAGGTCCGCTTTCTTGATCTTGTTGATATTGATGCCGTCATAACGGATCTTACCATCCTGAATATCATAGAAACGATTGATCAGGTTCGTGATCGTGGTCTTACCGGCACCTGTGGAACCTACGAATGCGATTTTCTGTCCGGGCTTTGCATACATGTCGATATTATGCAGCACGATCTTCTCATCATTGTAGCCGAAATCCACATCATCGAATACCACTTCACCCTGTAATTCAACATAATCTACGGAACCGTCTGCCTGGTGCACATGCTTCCATGCCCACATACCGGTTCTCTCTGTGCATTCCACGATCCTGCCGTTTTCCTTCTTCGCACGTACCAGAGTAACATAACCTTCATCCGTCTCTACTTTTTCATCCAGCAGATCAAAGACTCTCTTGGCACCTGCCTGCGCCATAACAATACTGTTCAGCTGCTGGCTGACCTGGCTGATGGGCATGTTGAAGCTCTTATTGAAGGTTAAGAAGCTGGCCAGCTTACCTAATGTCAATCCTGCAAAACCACCCAGTGCCATGGCACCGCCGACGATAGCACATACCACGTAGCTTAAGTTACCCAGCTGTGCATTGATAGGACCCATCAGATTGGCGAACTTATTTGCATTATAAGCACTTTCGCACAACTCGTCGTTCAACTTTTTGAACTCTTCCAGACTCTTGTCTTCATGACAAAATACCTTGACGACCTTCTGCCCTTCCATCATTTCTTCAATATAGCCATTCACGGTACCGATATTCTTCTGCTGCTTTACAAAATATTTTCCGCTCAATCCCGCTACTTTACCGGTGACAAACATCATCAGTGCCACCATGATCAGACTGACTGCTGTCAGCGGGATACTCAGTACCAGCATACTTCCCAGCGTACCCACTACGGTAATAAAACTGGAAAATACCTGCGGTATACTCTGGCTGATCATCTGACGCAGAGTATCAATATCATTGGTATAGATGGACATGATATCCCCGTGGGAATGGGTATCAAAATACTTGATCGGCAGCTTCTCCATGTGTTCAAACAGATCATCACGGAGACTCTTCAATGTTCCCTGCGTTATCGTGACCATGATACGGTTGTAAGCATACGTAGCCGCTACACCAACCAGGTAAAAGCCTGCCACACGGACAATTTCCCGGAACAGATTACTGAAGTCCGGAGTCTCCTGTCCGATCATGGGCATAATATAGTCATCGATCAGTCTCTGCATGAACAGAGTACCTTGAATGCTTGCCACAACGCTCAGTACAATACAGATCAATACAATGATAAAGTGAATGCCGTAATTTTTAAAGATATACGCCATCAGACGTTTAAATATTTTTCCCGGATTCTCAATACGTTTACCACCCTGCATTCTTCTACCGGGTCCACGCATTCCTCCGCCCATAGGTCCTGGCATTATGACTCACCTCCTTTCTCATCAAAATCGCCGCCACCCGTCTGGGTCTGGGCTTCATATACTTCCTTATAGATTTCATTGGTACGAAGCAGTTCTTTGTGGGGAGCAAACGCATCGATCCTGCCGTTATCCATAACGATGATACGGTCCGCATCCTGAATACTGGAGATGCGCTGTGCGATGATGATCTTCGTCGTACCGGGGATCTCCGTGGCAAATGCCTTACGGATCTTCGCATCGGTAGCGGTATCCACGGCACTGGTGGAATCATCCAGGATCAGTACCTTCGGCTTCTTCAGCAATGCTCTGGCAATACACAGTCTCTGCTTCTGTCCGCCGGATACGTTACTTCCGCCCTGTTCAATATAGGTATTGTATTTCCCTGGCATCTTCTCAATAAATTCATCGGCGCAGGCCAGACGGCAGGCACGGATACATTCCTCTTCGGTGGCATTTTCATCACCCCAGCGGAGGTTTTCCAGAATCGTGCCGGAGAACAATACGTTCTTCTGCAATACCACGGATACCTCGTTACGCAGCGTCTCCAGATCGTAGTTTCTGACATCCTTGCCTCCGACATAGACCGTACCCTCATTGACATCATACAGACGGCTGATGAGGTTCACCAGACTGGTCTTGGAGCTTCCGGTACCGCCCAGGATACCGATGGTCTCTCCCGCCTTGATCTCGAAATCCAGGTCATCCAGCACCGGCTTCTCACTCTGCTTATTGTAACGGAAGGTCACGTGATCGAAACGGATGCTGCCGTCTGTCACATCGTAATCGGGCTGTTCGGGATTGATGATGTCCGCTTTCTCTTCCAGCACTTCCGCAATACGTTTGGCACTGGCAGCACTCATGGTCATCATGACGAAGATCATGGCTAACATCATCAGGTTCATCAGAATGGTCATGCAGTAGGTCAACAGGCTCATCAGTTCACCGGTGGTCAGCTGGCTGGCAACGATCATATGGGCACCCAGCCAGCTGATTCCAAGGATACAACCGTATACGGTAAACTGCATGACGGGCCAGATGGTAACCATGGTGCACTCTGCCTTTTTGAACATCTGGTAAATGTTATAGCTGGCTTTGTGGAACTTATCGATCTCGTAATCTTCACGCACATAGGCCTTGACCACACGCTGTGCGGCTACGTTCTCCTGTACGCTGGCATTCAGGTCGTCGTATTTCTTGAACACTTCGCTGAAATATCTGGACACCGCACGCATAATGAAGATCATGATAACTCCCAGAAATACGACAGCGGCCAGATAGATGCTGGCTACCTTTGCGTTGATCAGAAACGCCATCAGCATGGCACAGATCAGGCTGACCGGTGCCCGGAAGCACATGCGTAAGAGCATCTGGTATGCGTTCTGGACATTAGTGACATCCGTGGTCATACGGGTAACCAGTCCTGCGGTGGAGAACTTATCAATATTGGAGAAAGAGAAGGTCTGAATGTTCTCATACATGGCCTCTCTCAGGTTTTTGGCAAATCCGGTGGATGCTTTCGCTCCGTATTTACCGCCCATGACACCGGCAAACAATCCGACAATGGCTGCCAGGATCATGTAGCAACCGATGACAAAAATATGTTTCATATCTCCCGCCTGCACACCGTCATCAATGATGGATGCCATCAGGAGCGGAATCACCATTTCCATGGCTACTTCCAGGACCATGAATATAGGGGTGACAAGAGATACACTCTTATATTCCTTGATCTGTTTTGCTAATGTTTTGATCATAGCTGGTTTCCTTTCTGCTTTTCTTCCTGTTATTTCTATATAATTTCCTTGCTATTTCTATATAATTTCCTTGTTATTTCTTTGCTGCTTCTTTTTTATTTCCTGATTGCTTCTTTACTGTTTCTGATTTTTCTACTCTGATAAATACTCGATGATCTGCCTGTTATGAATGACTGCTGTCATCACTCATTTCGGCATGGTACGTTGGAACTTTCCATGCGCTCACCGTCCATTCCCAGATTCTGCATCATCTTATCTAAAATAGTTAAGAATGTCCGTTTCTCTTCTTCGGTAATACCATCCTCCAGTTCCCGGTTAAAAATCCGGATCTGCTCTTCGATCAGATTATGATGCTTGATCGCTTTCTCTGTCAAAAGAATCCTTTTTAATCTGGCATCCTCCGTAGACGCCACCCGGACGAGATATCCCTTCTGTTCCAGGCTCTGCAGCATTACCGTCGCCGTGGATCTGCGGATCCGGAACTCCCGCTCCACATCCTTCTGATATACATCACCGTTCCTGCTCTTATGATACAGATATCCCAGAAGCGGTCCCTGCATTCCATTGAGTTCATAGCCGTCCTGCTGGGCGAAGATCACTTCCATCTTCCTGCGGATCATGTTGTTGGCGGCCTTGAGCTCGAATCCAAGCTGGCGGTTCGCCAGTACATCTTTCTCGTTCATTCTGCCTCCTTATCTTCAACTTTCGCATCTCTACTCACGCAAACAAAAAATGTTAGATAGCTAACTATTTTTGTTAGTCATCTAACATTATAACGCAATCTTTTTTGTTTGCAAGAAAAAAAAATATAAACTCTTTATAAACTCCGTCAATCCTCCAGTACCCGATTCAGTATTTCATCCTCCAGCACCAGTTTTTTCGCAGCTTCCCGGTACTTTTCCTCATGGAGATATGTGTGTCTGTGGGGCTTGATGGAGGGAGCCATGTCTATGGCTTTGAGGAAATCGGACTTCTTCATATGTAAGGTTGCCACATAATCCCAGAAGCCGGTGTCCTGAAGCACCGTGCCGACACGGATATAACGGTGATCCTGCACCTTTGCCATGATATAGGTGGCTATGCCTACCTGGATACCATGAAGCTGCGGCACTTCCAGAATCTTATCCAACGCATGGGAGATCAGGTGCTCACTTCCGCTGGTAGGGGCACTGCTGCCGGCAATCTCATTGGCAATGCCGCTCATGGCCAGAGAATCCAACAATTCCTTCAAGAACAGTTCGTCCTTGATACTCTCGTAAGGAGTCCGTACAAAGCTGTTCACCGCTTTCTTTGCGATCATGACCGCAAAATCATTCACTTCACCACAGCCGGCCTTTTCCTCGAAGATCCAGTCATAGAGTGCTGTGATCTTGGAGATCATATCACCGATACCGGAGTAGATGAACTTCTCCGGAGCGGTACGGATCACCTGGGTATCCACGATAATGCCATAGGCCAGTCTGGCAGGGACAGAAGTACGCTTTCCCTGCACCAGAAGCGATGCGCTGGCACTGGAAAAACCGTCGCTGGAGCTGGAGGTCGGCACACTGATAAAAGGAAGGTTTCTAAGAAACGCCGCATATTTTCCGGCATCAATGACCTTGCCTCCACCAATGGAGATCACAGCCTTCGCCTTATTCGGAATGGCAAAAGCCAGCGTGATGATGTCGTCAATATCCACCGTATCCAGTTCATTATATTCCAGGACATTCACTTCTGCTTCCTTCAGGGAATTCATCACCAGTTCCCCGAACATGTCAATCAGTCCGTTGCCGAAAAATAACACGACCTGGTCCAGATTCTCCGCCTTCAAATAACCGCCGATTTTGCCTAATGCGCCGTTTCCGATCTTCAAAATGGACGGAATCGCCATCTCTTTTCCTATCTGCATGGTAACCTCTCCTTTATCTTTTTCCGTACTGACCCGTTTCTGCCCGAAACCGTGCCCGGACAAAATTATTTTACACTGTTTTCTCTTCTATTTCAACCGGTCAACCACTGTGCACGTTCCCGCCGGAATCTATCCGCACCTTTCAGACTACCCCACACGGATTCCAAACATCTGCAACACCCAAAGGATCAACCCCAACCCCCAGCTGGAAAAAATCCCATACAATATCACCGGCCCCGCAATGGTAAATATCTTGCAGCCGATGCCGAATACCTGACCTTCCTTTTGGTATTCCACCGCCGGAGCCGTCACGGAATTGGCGAATCCGGTGATCGGCACCAATGCACCGGCTCCTCCCCATTTTGCAATCTTGGGGTAAATATGAAACGCCGTGAGTACTACAGACAAAAATACCAGAAGCAGGGAACACCAGCTTCCGGAAGTCTGCGGATCCATCCCCAGCACATTTCCGGTATAATTCAGAATTCCCTGTCCGATACAACATATGATTCCTCCGGTCAGAAATGCTTTCCCCATCTGCGTCCACAGATTGTGTGTCGGTGTGACCGACTTTACATACTGTTGGTATTCCTGCTTCTGCTGCGCATCCGGCTGTATCGAATCTGCCGGCATATGAGGAATTTCCTTCTGTTCCATATCCATCCTCCTATCCTTGCTCTGTCGGAACAATTACTTGGTTTCTATGATCACAGAATGCCCGGATCATTTCATTTTTATGCTGTTTTTTTGAAAAAGTCTTCCTTAGTTTTTTTTTCGTTTTTCGGCTGTAAGCGATTACAGTGTTTGACGGTCCTCTTTTTTCATGTAATAATAAATTTTGTAAGTTCAATTATGAGGAGGTTCTTATGAATGAAAAAAACGAAGAGAAAGCTACGGAATTTTGTGTGTCTGCTGATGATCCCCGTCTTTTTGACAGGATGCCGGATCAAGACGACGCCACTCGGTGTCTTCGCCCAGATTCTGGAATACGCCAGTGCTTCCGGAAGCAGCTCGTCACAATCGTCTCACCACGGCACTTATCATTCGGAACCGGCTTCCACACCACAGCCGCAGATAGATTATGATTCTCTCGGAGACATTGGCACCGTGCAGACGATCATGATCTACATGGTAGGATCCGATCTGGAATCCTCTTACGGAAATGCCAGTCTGGATATGGACGAAATGGAAGCGGCCGGCGTCGATACCGCTCATAATAATGTCATTGTATATGCCGGAGGTGCTTCGCAATGGCAGGATCGCGGTCTGGATGGCGATGCCTGTACCACACTGCTCCTGACCGAAGACGGTTTTGCTCCGCTGGATACTTATCCTGCGGAAAATATGGGAGATCCCCTGACTTTAAGCAGCTTTATGAATTACTGCTTTGACTTTTTCCCCGCAGATTCCTACAGTCTGCTTCTGTGGGATCACGGCGGCGGACCCGTACTGGGATATGGTGTGGATGAAAATTACAGAGATCTGCTGACTTTGGACGAACTGTCCGAAGCACTTGCAGATTCTGTGGGAGCTCACATGACGAAATTAGAATGGATCGGCTTCGACGCCTGCCTTATGAGTTCTCTGGAAGTGGCTTCCGTGCTGGCTCCCTATGCAGATTATATGATTGCATCCCAGGAGACCGAACCCGGCTGGGGATGGAATTACGCTTTTCTCTCCGTCCTGTCGGACAGAGCGATTCCCGGAGACAAGATGGGTGAATACATTGTAGATTCTTATATGGATTACGGTGAATATGTCTTTGACTATTATCCGAATCTGTATTCCGATCTGACGCTGTCATGTATTGACCTGAACGCTTACGCAGAAGCGGAAGACGCTCTGAATACCTATTTTGCGGAACTGGATACCTCTCTGGATGTGCAAAACTATCCGAAACTGGTTCGTAATCGTGCCAAAGTCAGAGACTTCGGAAGCTATTCCTCCGATATGAATTACGGCATGGTCGATGTACTACATATGCTGGAACTGTTGGGAGATAATTCGGACACTGCCAAAGCTGCCACCCGGGCAGTGGAAAGCTGTATTGCATATTCCGATACCAATATGGAAAATGCCGGTGGTATCTCCATCTGTTATCCTTATCAGACAGACGAAGACTACCGGGATGCCTGCATTGAAATGCAGGAGTATCTTGGATTTGCTCCGAATTACACCCGTTTTTTACAGGATTTCTATGCAATTCAAAACGGTGATACCCTGTTGGCAGATCGTGAGATTTCCAATGCGCACACTACTGTCACCACAGAAAACGACGGCACCTATGATGAAAGCGACATCACGCTGCAGCTCACTCCCGAACAGCAGGCTAATTTTGCTTCCGGTGGCTATTACATTCTCTGCAAGGCCAAAGAAGAAGGTTACATTACTTCCGAAGAAGATCCCAGAGCTGATGAGATGTATCTGTTCATTCAGGGAAGCAAACGCGTAACACTGGATGAAAATGGGGTACTGCATGCGGCATATAAAAACAATGCGCTGTATATGGAGGATGATGATGGGGTATCCGATATTCCTATGATCCTGACGGAATCGGATATCAGTGACGTGGAGAATCGTTATCTGTCATTTGTAGTACTGATGAATTTCGATAATTGGGAATCCCAGGCTGCGAAGCTGCAGATTGCGGTAAATGAAGATTATCCGGATGGTATCATCCGAAATGCGATTCCTTTAAGCGATGACGACGATGTGCAAAGCGCCAGCAAGCAGCTGATCCGTCTGGATGATTATGCGAATATGTCCGTGGCAGCACGTTGTAGTTACGTGACCCGGGATGAGAATGGGGATCTGTTGGATTTCTTTGACTGGGAGACATCGAAATGGATGATGGGGTTTGAGGTGGATCTGACCTCCGACTATCGGACCGTGGTACAGCCACTGGATCATCCGGAGAATTACGTGTGCATCTTCTTCATGAAGGATTCCCAGGGGAATGTGTCCTATTCGGATATGATTCCGTTGAAGTAAATTGAGAGTTAGTTGAATACCACCCGGATGACTTTGTTGTCTTCCCGGGTGGTATTTT
>ENA-ORNF01001751-ORNF01001751.1-human-gut-metagenome-genome-assembly--contig:-NODE-1751-length-18055-cov-4.739278_pt1 | contig 18055 bp, 17 predicted proteins | sample MGYA00242110_ERZ509012 | MGnify/ENA primary metagenome ERZ509012 (study PRJEB26280, sample SAMEA2338714) | human gut metagenome | biome: human gut; feature: human-associated habitat; material: faeces...
GAAGTAATGAACAGAGAGTGATCGAGAAAATTCGGTTGCTCTTTTTTATTGTGAATGGGCTTACATGTGCTATAATAAAACAGATTAACGAATCGGAAGTTGAGAGGGAAAACATTATGAAAAAATATTTGGGTATTTTGTGTTCTTTAATATTGGTTTTATCATTAACAGCGTGAGGAACAGATTTTGACGGTAGCCGATCAGGAAATAATAATGAGTTTGTGATGGACTATAAGAGTGGTATAACTAAAACGTGAAAGATATAGGCAAAGTGATATGCCGAAAAATTTTAGTAGTGATTTATCGAAGGGTATGTATATGAACAGATGTAAAAAGATAGCAATATTGGCATGTGTTTTTATGACAGTGTTAAATATTGTTGCTTGTGGACAAGAAAAAGGAGATGAATCTTCTGTAAATCAGCAAAAAAGCAGTATGCAGACAGTTGAAAGTATAAATGAAGAAGACAAAACCACTGGAGCAGAAGAATCCAATGCGCAAACGAGTGAGAGTATAGACATAGAAATGACAACAGAAGAATTATTAGATTTGTTTATTAACGGCTCAATAAGTGCAATCAGTTCTGAGAATTCGGCATTCTATATTACTGATTTAGATATGGATTCTGGTGAATGGGATTCCTATTCTGTTGGTGAAAGAGTCGATCTTGACAATGATGGAGAAAATGAACTGATTATTTGCGGACCTTATGGTGGCAAATACCTTGATGCGCGCAATAACAAGGTCTATGAATTTGCCGTGGGAGAGGGTGATGGTCTTGTGCTTTCCTATATTGTTTATAATGGCTCCACATGGATTATGTACAGCAACAGAATGCATACAGGATATGAAGCATACCATATGGAAAAATTTGAAGGGGCAGATAATTTAGTTGCAGAAATGAATCTTCATGAAGAACTTGTTGATGAAGATAATGTGGAGGGCGAAGAAAAATATACATTGAATGGAACGGAAATATCTTATGATGAATACTTTGAATTATGCAGCAAGATTTTTGCAACTGAAGTAACTACAACTAAGTGATAACTTCCAGTTTAACGGGCTGGTAAAATTCGATTTATTGAACAAAAGGTGTTGAATATGTGTAAATTCACGGAATATATAGGGAAACAATTTGGAAATCCACATGGTTTTGTTGGTAAAGTTTGTTGTGCCATAATGAATATTATTAATAAAGCTATGTATAGGAAGACAGTTTCACTGCTTCCTATATCTGATAATGATAATGTATTGGATATTGGTTATGGAAATGGATATTTGCTCAAGTGTATTTACAAGAAAGCAAAAGTTAATCTATATGGCATAGATATTTCCGAAGATATGAAAGTTCTGGCAAGTAAAAGAAACAAAAAAGCGATGAGTGACGGAAGATTGTTTCTTGAGATTGGGGATTGCTGCAAGCTGAAATATGCAGAAAAATATTTTGATGCAATTACATCAATTAATACAGTTTATTTCTGGAGTGATACGGTAAAAGGTTTATCGGAAATATATAGAACGCTTAAAGAAGATTCTTCATTTTATAATGTTGTATATACAAAGGAATGGCTGGACAAACTTTCGTATACAGAGAAAGGGTTTAAAAAATATGAGCCGGAGCAGTTGATTGAATTTGGAAAACAAGCTGGATTTGATAATATTGAAGTTAGGGAGATTTTAAAGGGAAAAAGTTTTGTTGTGATTTATACGAAGTGATTCTGAAAATTTATTATCAGCAAAAGCGCGGGGGAGCACAGAATTATGGTTGATAAAAGATATTATGAGAAACTGGATGGCTTTTCTTAGGTCTTAGGTGAACTGAGAAAGAAGATTGGCACACAACAGACGGATGTTATGATGACGGATGCCGTAACCCTTTGCAACGAATTATGTGAAAAATATAAAGTTCTGCCTAAAAAGGAGAGGATACATACCGAACAGATGATATTCCCGAGAGCTGCCTTTTATCTACAGATGATGAAATATATTTCACGCGAAGAAGCACTCAGTTCATCATTTAGCAGTTTTTGTATCAAGATTATGGCAAATCCATATATTTTGTGAAGGTAATACCAGAACTACAGCAGTGTTTTTTATTAAGTATTTGCGCACATTAGGATTTGATGCTACAAATGATATTTTTGCTGAGAATGCATGGTACTTTAGGAATTCTTTGGTAAGAGCAAATTATAATAATCTGAAAAACGGTGTTCATGAAACTACAGAATATTTAGAGTTGTTTCTTAGAAATTTGCTTTTGGATGAAAAGAATGAGCTTCATAATCGTTCCATGCACATAAGTGGGTTGCTAAAATCGGACATTGAAGATACAAAATCGGACATTGAAAAGTGTTTGGCAAATATTGACGAATCTGTTAGAAATAAAACTGCTATGCATGTAGTTACTTTGTTTGAAAAATGTGGTAGAGATACTATCTTCGGACGTTCTATTGTTGAACAGGTCACTGGATTAAAATCATCTCGTGCATCAGAAATCATAAATCTGATGTTGGAGAATGAAATAATAGAGTCTGTTAAAGGTCATGGAAAAGGGAAATATAGATTCAAGTGATTGAGAGATAAAATTCAGTTTATAAAATTGCCCAAGTGGCTATATAAAAAATGGAAAGATATATAATTATTGGTGTATATTTGTTTTATCAATCGGGATTTGGAGGTAAAATTATATGATACAACTTGATAATTTTGTTAATATGATGACGGGACATTTTAATAACAAAGAACAGTTTGATATGATGCAGGCAACAGGAAAAATATATCCTTATGCAGAACATATAAATACCGTTTGTAATGATAAAGTAAAAAATCTTCCTAAGGATTTCAATGGCAAATTTGTTGTTGAAGAAAGCTATTATGAAACGAACGGTAAACGTCATGCTTCACCGCATCTTTTTCTTATCACAGAAAGCGAGAATGGAATTTTGCTTTCATCTTACGAAATTCCGGAAGGAGAAGATAAAAATACATTTTCATACAAGACTATGAAAAATGTTGATTATAGTGAATTGAAAAAATCTGAAAAGTTTACCCCGGCACTTTACCATGAAAAGGATGGTGCATGGGAAGGAGGCAGCACAAGCCGGTTTTCACCAGTCATGACATTTAAACTTTGGGAAAAATTTTCGGACAGTCGTTTGGAAGTATCTGAAAGTATGGATGTTAATGGAAAGAGGACATTTGGATATGATGATCCAATCATTTATAAGAGAGTGTAACATGGGAGTTGCCGGTATCGCATTTGTTATGATTAAGTCGGGAAAGAAAAAATGAGATAGCAGCTGAAAAAGGAAACCTTTTATGACAGAGGTTTCTTTTTTGCGTTCCATATCTGAGCATGATATAATGAGCGAAAGAACTACTTACTCGAACAGATGATTGGAAGTATGAAAGAAAACCCCGTGATTACAGAAGCCGATAAGAAAAAATATCTGGTATTTGAGGAGCTCAAATAGGGGCAGTTATTATGATAAGAGGACTACAAGAAGCAGATATCATGAAAGTGGCAGACTATGGCTGGATATGTGTATGAGAGTAAGGGGAAAATACAGGGATTTGTAGGATTAAACGGAGAATATATGGAAGGCATTTTTGTGTGTGATAAATTGCAGTCACAGGGCATAGGAAAACTTCTGCTGGATTTTGTAAAGAAAAGCCGGATATGCCTACATTGTTTGATGGATGCAGCTCTGGGAGGAAAACATAAAAGATTGAATATTGGAATTTGATATGATAAAGTAATGGAAATATCTTATTTGAAAGAGGTGAAATCAATATGAAATTTATCCGAGGTAACGACTCAGTACAGTTGATGTAAACTGTTGGCAGATTGTGCTGAGGTGAAAAGAAACTTGCTGGCAGTCGTTGACTGTACTGTCCTTATGATTGAAATACGATAATATAAAGGAGTACAGTTATGCGCTATATAAAAGAAGTATTAAAGAAAAACAGAATATGGGTATTCGTCTACATTGGACTGGGTGTATTGAATGCGTTCATGGCGAATTACAAGACGGACTATTTCCAAAAGGTCATTGATGGATTGGCGGATAGAACACTTATGTTTGCAGGAGTTGTAACATATGGAGCTATTCTGCTGGTAAATTATTGCATGAATTATCTGGATAATTATCCGGAAAAGAAATTGGAACATGGGATTTATCTGGATTTTAAGCTTTTGTCACTTAGAAAAATAAGTAACATTGATTATGCAGAATATCAGAAAATTGGTACTGGCAAACTTGTTCAAAGGATTGAGAATGGTTCATCAGCGGGCAGAAATGTAGTATTCGATTTCTGGCTATGTTTGATTCGGAACTTAATACCTACAATTGTCTTTGGCGTATACTTTATTTGGAAAATAGATAAAAAAGTTACTTATGTATTGTTTGCAGGCTATCTGCTTGTTTTTGTAATAACCAACATTTTACTAAAGTTTTTATATAAAATAAAAGAAAAAATTTTGAACAGTGAGGAGCTGTTCAATCATTATCTGGTCAGAGGCTTTATGGAAATGCTGGTATTTCGTATGAGCAACCAGTTTCCAAATGAAATAAAGAAAACCCGTAATGCCAAAGAGGAGATTGTTTCATCGAAAGTAAAAATGAATATGATTCATGAAGCATTTTTTACAATATTTGCACTGCTTGTGGCAATGTTAGATATCGGGATTCTTTTTTACGCATGGAAAACGCAAAACCTTACAGTAGGTTCTGTAGTTGCGCTGGTTACACTGATTGAAAATGCTTATACGCCAATTGCTATTTTTAATGTACTTTATGTTCAATATAAATTGGACAGGGCGTCCTATAAGAGATTTGAAGAATTTTTAGATTTAAAAGAGGATGTTCAATTAGCGAACGGCAATGCAATCAACACGGATGTTGGCGAAATAGCAGTCAGAAACTTATCATTCCAGTATGAGAAACGAAAAATTATTGATGATTTGAGCCTGTCCATAAAAAAGGGGGAAAAGATAGCTTTTGTAGGAGAAAGTGGTTCTGGAAAATCGACCTTGATTAAGATATTACTGGGGTTATTAAAATACAATCAGGGAAAAGCTCGCTTGGGAGACATGGAGTTAAGTGGAATTTGTCTTAATGATTTGTATGACAGAGTTAGTTATGTATCACAGGATGCCCCTGTTTTTGATGGAACAATAAAGGAAAATCTGGTATTTGACAAAAAGGTGCCGGAAGAACAAATGCTGGATGCTTTGAGGGAAGTGCAGCTATCTCATTTGGTTGAGAATCTTGCGGAAGGATTAGATACTGAAATTGGTGAGAAAGGTACTTGCTTATCCGGCGGGGAAAAACAAAGACTTGCATTAGCACGCTTATGGTTTGAAGACACAGACCTTGTCATTTTGGATGAAGCGACATCTGCAATGGACAATTTAACAGAAGAAAATGTAATGAAATCAGTTATGAAAAAAATGAAAGATAAAACCGTCATTGCAATTGCGCATAGATTAAATTCCGTTTCTGGTTTTGACAGAATGATTCTATTTCGCGAAGGGAAAATTGTCGGACAGGGGACGTTTGAAGAACTGCTGCGTACGGATTCTTATTTTATGGACCTGTATCATGCGAGTGTGCAATAATTGGATTTAAAAGGTAGAAGAAAATGGAATATAAAGAAAAAGTAGTTTTGAAAAATGGTCAGGATTGCATCATACGAAATGCCATCTATGAAGATGGTTCTGAGATGTCGGATTTGTATGCAGTGACACATAGTGAATCTGATTATCTGCTTTCTTACCCGGAAGAGGATATTTTGGATGCAAAGGGCGAGAGCGAATTTCTTCAAAAAAGAGCCGAAAGTGATAACGAAGTAATGTTAGTAGCTGTTGTAAATGACAGAATAGTTGCAACAGCAGGTATTTCTGCGGTGGGGAACAAGTATAAGGTCAGACATCGTGCTGAATTTGGAATTGATGTTGTAGAGGAATACTGGGGGCTTGGTATCGGGAAGGCGATGATGAAAGCCTGTGTGCAATGTGCCCAAAATGCAGGGTATCAGCAATTAGAGTTGGAGGTAGTTGCAGAGAACCAAAGAGCAGAGAATATGTATAAAAGCATTGGATTTGTGGAGTATGGACGTAATCCGCTGGGATTTATTTCAAAGTATTCCGGTCCGCAGGAACTGGTGTATATGAGATTGATATTATGAAGTTAAAAAAAAGAGCATTGTGTTGTGTCTGCATCTGGATGATGGCATTCTTATCCGGTTGCACTAAGCCGGAAACCGTGCAGTCGGATAGTGCGTTGGAAGACAGTGTGTCAGCGGACAGCATGGCATCAGAAATTCAGAATGCACAAACTACAGACGTAGACACAACAGAAGAATTGGAAGAAGAGACCGAAGCGGTCCAAAGAGAATATAAAATTGTCATGGTGGGCGATGTGCTGCTGCATACTCCGGTAGAGGAAAGCTGTAAGCAGGAGGATGGAAGCTATGATTATGACACTTTGTTTGTGCATACGAAGGATGAGATTTTAGCGGCTGACCTGGCACTCGTGAATCAGGAGGTGATTATAGGCGGCGCAGAGCTTGGAATTTCCGGGTATCCAAATTTCAATGCGGATTTTAGTCTCTGCGATTCGCTGGTGCGCGCAGGCTTTGATGTGATTTGCCATGCGACGAACCACGCGCTGGACAAGGGGCGCGTGGGACTGGTAAACTGTGCAAGGCACTGGAAGGAGCAGTATCCGCAGATTACAATTTTAGGAATTCATGATACCGCAGATACATCCACATCCTGCGGTGCGGACCCGACAATTATCGAACTGCCGGACATGAGCATTGCGGTTTTGAATTATACATATGGAACAAACGGGATTCCACTTCCGGAGGATATGCCATATGCAGTGGATTTGCTGGATGAGAAGCAGGTGGCAGCAGATATCCGCAGGGCAGGAGAACTGGCGGATTTTACCATTGTCTGCCCGCACTGGGGTACAGAATACCAGCTGACGCCGGATGCCTCGCAGGAAAAATGGACAAAGATTTTTGTGGAAAATGGTGCAGACCTGGTTCTTGGCACTCACCCTCATGTCATTGAACCAATCGAATGGGTGGCGGATGAGGAGAGTGGTCATGAAATGCTGGTTTATTATTCGCTGGGCAATTTTGTGAACTGGACTTCCGGCACCGGAGAAGGTGTCGCAAACCGCATGGTGGGCGGTATGGCAGAGGTGACCATCACAAAGGGCGATTCCGGTGAGGTTAAGATTACAGACTACGGAGTACATCCGGTCGTAAGCCATGTGACATCCGGTTCCGGCGGTGTAACGACGTATTTCCTTGAGGACTATTCGGGAGAACTGGAAGAGGAAAATGAAATCGTTTTCCAGGATTCGGATTTTTCCAGGGAATATTGTATTGATTTGTGTAATTCGGTATGGGGGGACCTCTGGAATGCGGAGAAGATTGAGAATTATAAAGACTAAAATACATGATAGGTGGTGGATGCGATGGAGAAAAATTTACAAAACGAATATCTGGCAATTTTGAAAGAGGAACTGGTTCCGGCAATGGGCTGCACGGAGCCTATCTCCCTTGCTTATGCGGCAGCGGAAGGACGAAGACACCTGGGATGTGAACCTGAGAAGATTGTTGCGAAATGTTCTGGAAATATGATAAAGAATGTGCGCTGTGTTACAATTCCAAACTCAGGAGGACTGACCGGAATAGAAACAGCCTGTGTGCTTGGCGCTGTTGCAGGAGATGCAGATGGCAAAATGGAGGTGCTTGAGCATGTTGATGATGCAGGGAGAGCAAGGGCAAAGGAACTTCTGGAAAAGAAAATATGTACCGTTACATTTTTAGACTCTGAAATACCGCTTCATTATATTTTGGAATTGTATGCGGGAGAGGATACAGTTGTTGTTGAGGTCAGACATAGTCATACAAATATTGTGTCTATTATAAAGAATGGGACAACCATATTTGAGAAGCCAAAGGAATTTGCACAGACAGGATATATGACAGACAGGAGCTGTTTGTCTATAGAGGCAATTAAGGCTTTTGCAGATGAAGTAGAGCTTGACAGGATAAAAGATATATATGAGCGTCAGATTCGTTATAATATGGATATTGCATATGAGGGAATCTCAGGTGATTACGGGCTCGGAATAGGGCGTGTGATTCGGGAATCCTACGCAGATGGAGTCATTACACGAATGAAAGCGTATGCAGCCGCAGCGTCAGAAGCACGTATGGGGGGATGCGATATGCCTGTAATCATTAATTCCGGAAGTGGCAACCAGGGAATCGCATCATCGGTTCCTGTCATTGTGTACGCAAGAGAAAAGAATATTCCAACGGAAAAACTATATCGTGCGCTGGCTTTTTCATCCTTGCTTACGATTTATCAAAAAGAGTTTATAGGAAAGCTGTCAGCGTTCTGTGGCGCCGTCTCGGCATCCTGTGCGTCTGCAGCGGCAATTACATATCTGGTGGGGGGAAGTATCTCACAGATTAAGGCAACGATTGATAATACGCTGGCAAACATTCCGGGTATTATTTGTGATGGTGCAAAGATTTCATGCGCTGCAAAGATAGCGTCGAGTCTTGACGCAGCCATGATGGCACACCATCTTGCAATGAAAAACAGGAAATATGAAGCCTATACAGGAATATTAAAAGAGAATGCAGGAGAAACTATAAGCTGCGTTGGGTATATTGGAAAGGTTGGAATGCATCAGACGGATAAAGAGATTATCAAAATGATGCTAGAGTAGAGGAAATTGATATGTACGATTGTATTATTGTAGGAACAGGACCAGCAGGTCTCTCAGCAGCACTTAATTTGAAGACTTATAACAAGGATTTTATATGGTTTGGCTCAAAGCGGTTATCGGAAAAGGTTGTAAAGGCAGAAAAGATTATGAATTATCCGGGAATCCCGGCTGTGACAGGCAGGGAGCTTTTCGACAGGTTTAACGAACATATAAAGGAAGCTGACCTCGAAATTACGGAGAAGACAGTTACCAATATTATGAACGCGGGCGATTACTATATGCTTCTTGCGGATAATGAGATTTATGAGACGAAAACAGTAATCCTTTGTATGGGGGTAATGAGTGCCAGGGCACTGGATAACGAGGATGCCCTGCTTGGCAAGGGCGTAAGTTACTGCGCAACCTGTGATGGAATGTTTTACAAAAATAAAAAAATAGCAGTTATCTCAAATGATCCTAAATATGAGCATGAAGTGGAATATCTGGCGGATCTGGCATCGGAGGTAACATTTTTCCCAAGCTATAAGGATGCAAAGATTGAACATGAGAATGTGACAATTTCTACAGATGCACCGGTTGCTGTGAATGGAGAAAATCATGTGTCATCTTTAACATTGCGAAGCGGGAAAATGATAGAGCTTGATGGGGTATTTTGTCTGCGCAATGCAATTGCCCCTGCAAAATTGCTTCCAGGGATTGAAATTGACAATGGACATATTGTGGTAAACCGAGAGATGGAGACGAACCTTAAGGGCTGCTTTGCGGCAGGAGACTGCACAGGAAGGCCATACCAGTACACAAAGGCTGTTGGAGAAGGAAATGTTGCGGCTCATTCGTGTATCGAATATCTGGCAGAAATTAAGGAAAAATGAGTAAGAAAAGGTTGACTTCAAATATAATTAGAACAGTGGAATTATGCTTGAGAATGTCAGAGGACTTGTTCGGCATATAATGATGGTATAATTTGTATATCGGCAGTGGCTGGAAGGAAATCAACAAATTAGAGAATACGGTATAGAGGCATTTTGGAAAAATAATTCTGAAAATCCGCATTATAAACCGTATAAAAAGTAATTAAAATTCTAATGTATGTGTAGACGGACTGATACAGATGAAAAAGGACCTTGGCAGGGGAAAGGATTTTGCAGATATTGCATTAATAGAAAAAATGGTTGATTTATATACACCACAATATGAAGATTTATGGTTTCGCGAGATGCTTATGAGTGATGAAGCTACGATGTCCTATAACCACGCCTATGGAGGAACGATTGATTTCCCGGAAAGTATATGGATGGATTGGTATGAGCGCTGGATTCAAAATACGGATGGAAAAAGATTTTACCGATATTTACGAAATGGGAAACAGGAATTTGTCAGTGAAATTGCGTATTATTACGATGGCAAAAGAAATATTACAAGCGTAATCATCTGTTCCGGGTATCGGGGAAAAGGATATGGAAGGGAAGGACTTCGCTTACTCTGCGAGGAGGCAAAAAAGCGGGAAATTGACGAATTGTATGACGACATTGCAATAGACAATCCCGCCATTACGTTATTCCTGCAAATGGGGTTTGTTGAGGAGTATAGAACAGAAGAAATTGTGATGTTAAAGAAAAAGCTGGCAGAGTGAAATTTTTTTATTAAAAAAACAATGGAGAAAAATAACATGAAAATATACGAAGCCGAGAAGAGGACACTTTTACAGGATGCTCTTTGAGAAATCTGGGAGGATTCTGTCCGGGCAACACATCTGTTCCTTTCGGATGAAGAGATTGGTCAAATCAGAGAGTATGTTCCTCCGCTTTTGTATATGAAACGGCAGAAGGAGGATTTTATGTATACAGCATTAACGATTGCAGGGAGTGATTCCTGTGGAGGTGCCGGCATCCAGGCAGATATTAAGACGATGACCGCAAACCGTGTTTACGCAACGAGTGCCATTACGGCTCTGACAGTACAGAATACAACCGGCGTAACGGATATTATGGAAGTGCCACCGAAATTTCTGGCGGAGCAGCTCGACAGTATTTTTACGGATATCCGTCCGGATGCGGTTAAAATCGGAATGGTTTCCTCGGGGAAACTGATTGAGACAATTGCGGAAAAATTGACAGAGTACCATGCAAAAAACATTGTCGTGGATCCGGTCATGGTGGCAACCAGTGGGGCGAGACTGATGGACGAGGATGCCATTGATATTCTGAAAAGAAAATTACTGCCCCTTGCAACGGTTATCACGCCCAATATCCCGGAGGCAGAGGTGCTTTCCGGAATGGAAATCCAAACAGCGGAAGACATGGAAAAAGCAGCAGAAATCATTTGTAACACTTTAGGCGGTGCGGTTTTGCTGAAGGGAGGTCATCAGTTAAATGATGCCAACGACCTTCTTTTCCAGAAAGGGAAAGACCCGGTATGGTTCCATGGAAAGAGAATTGACAATCCCAATACCCATGGAACAGGCTGTACGCTTTCGTCTGCAATCGCATCGAATCTTGCGAAGGGAAGAGACTTAGAAACTTCTGTTAAGTATGCAAAAAATTATATTTCCGGTGCACTTGCCGACATGCTTGATCTTGGAAAAGGAAGCGGGCCTATGAACCATGCATTTGCAATCGAAGGGGAATACAAAGAATAAGTAAAATAATATAAAAACGTATGAAGAGGAAGGAAGAGCATTTGCAGAAAATATCATTATTAGAAAATTTGAAAAAGCGCCGTGCTGGTATCAGGGTATCCGGTTTTCACCAGATACCCTGAATATGCTGCATACCTAAACTTGTAAGCGTAATGCCGACCCAGCAGCATAAGCCAAGAAGAAGCGGCTTGCCGCCTGATTTGATAAGCTGCGGGACATTGCTGTTTAAGCCGATGGCAGCCATTGCCATGATGATAAAGAATTTGGACAGCTCTTTTAACGGTGTAAATACACTGGCATCAATTCCGGCGTGGATACAGAGTGTCGTAACGATGGATGCAGCGATAAAATAAAGAATAAACATCGGAAAAGCTTTTTTGATGCTGAATCCGTTTGTTTTTGTTCCGTTTTTTGCAGCTTTTTTTGTGCGTATCCAGGAGAGCACCAGCGTAATCGGAATGATGGCGAGCGTTCTGGTCAGTTTTACAGTTACGGCAGTATTTAAAGTTTCACTGCCGAGATTCCACATACTGTCCCAGGTGGATGCGGCGGCGGTTACGGAGGAAGTGTCGTTGATAGCTGTTCCGGCAAAGATACCGAAGGAAGTACCGGTTGTTGTGTCAAATCCCAATGCGCTGCCGAGCATCGGGAAAAAGATGGCGGCAAGTACATTGAAGAAAAAGATGACGGAAATAGACTGTGCCACTTCTGTGTCATCCGCATCGATGACCGGAGCTGTCGCCGCAATTGCGGAACCACCGCAGATAGAGGAACCAACGCCAACCAGTGTCGCAGTGTTAGAAGGAATGTGCATGACTTTGTGGAGAATCCATGCAATGAGTAACGAGACACTGATGGTGCTTAAAATAATTGGGAGGGACTGTTTTCCGGTCTGTAAAATGACGCCGAGGTTCATGCCAAAGCCAAGCAGGACAACCGCCGTCTGAAGAATATATTTTGACGTCCACTTAATACCTGATGCCGCGGTTCCTTTTTCGCTCCAGAACAGGGTGATAATCATTCCGGCTAAGATTGCAATCACAGCTCCGCCAATGATGGGAAACTGTTTTCCGAGCAGCCAGGATGGCACAGCAATTAACAGGCAGACCAGGATTCCGCTGCCGTTTTTCTTAAAAAAATTCATAAGATACTCCTCACTTTCTTTTGATACTGTCTTATCTTAACATTTCAAAATCATATGTCAAACAAATATATTTTGCAGAGGAGAATTTCTGCGTGATTCCACAAAATCAATTGATAAAAGGATTATTTCCCGATATAATAAGCGCAGACAATGTATCGGATGTGGCAGCAGATGCTGCATCGGGAGGAAAATAATGAATGACAACAGTAATAAAAACCGGGATGAAGGACTTCTTGGAAATGAACGGATAGAGGAGGCAATCGTTGCACTTCAGAAAGAGTCGACGCAGGAACAGCTCGCTCATACTCTGACGGTCATCAGACGGCGCATAAGAGAGGGCGGTCAGATGATTGTTGCAGTTGAGCCGGTGCCGGGCAATGCGCAGATGAGTCTTAAGACGGTTCAGACCGGGGACGGGCTTAGCTGGTGGTATGCATTTACCAGCTTTGAGGAGGAATTAAAAGGAGCAGAGAATGTTAAGTCAACGTTTCTTGCAGATATCGGGAAACTGTTCGAGACGGCGCTTGGTGTTCCGGAGATAGAGGGGATTATCGTAAATCCGTGGAATAAAACCATTATGCTGGATAAGAAGCTCATACGGATTATCCGGAACCAGATACAGTTGCCGGAAAATTAACAATTTTAAAATCAAAATGGCAGGATAAAGAGGATGCAGAATTTACACCAAAGATCAAGCTGTCCGAGAACTCTGAGAAAGTAACAAATCCGGGTAACAAGACCATTTTCCGTATTTATGATAAAGAAAGCGGAAAGATCCGTGCAGATCTGATCTGCCTCGCAGACGAGACCTTCGACGAGAGCAAAGATATGATCATCTTCGACCCGATCGAGACCTGGAAAAAGACGAAGATCAAAGGCGGAACCTACACCTTACGCGAGCTCCTCGTTCCGATTTTCCAGAAGGGCGCATGCGTCTACACTTCTCCATCCGTCATGGAGATCCGCGACATCTGCACCAGAGAGAAAGATACCCTCTGGGAGGAGTCAAAACGTCTGGTCAATCCGCATGAGGTTTATGTGGATCTGTCTGACAAGCTGTACCACATCAAGAGCGACCTGCTCGAGGAGATGAGCATGAAGGCTCTCGGCGAGCAGTAAGAAAGGAAGTCAAATGTTAAATATAGGAAGAAAGCAAAAGCTGGTAGTAGTAAAGAAAGTAGAATTCGGTATTTATCTTGGGGAGACCCGGGAAGCAGGCGAGAAGGAACGTGTTCTTCTGCCGATCAAACAGGTGCCGGAAGGAACAAAAGAGGGAGATGAGCTGGAAGTATTTCTGTACCGCGATTCCAGCGACCGTCTGATTGCGACAACCAGAGAGCCGAAGCTGGTGCTTGGAGAGCTGGCTGTCTTAAACGTAGCTGCTACCGGAAAGATCGGAGCATTTCTGGACTGGGGACTGGAAAAAGATCTGTTTCTTCCGTTTAAACAGCAGACCCGCCGCCTCCATCCAGGTGATGAGGTTCTGGTTTCCCTCTACATCGACAAGAGCGACCGTCTCTGCGCAACGATGAAGGTTTACCATTTCCTGAAAACCAATTCTCCGTACGTCGTAGGCGATATCGTAAAGGGAAGAATCTACGAGATCAGCGGAAACTTCGGCGTTTTCGTTGCTGTTGATGACCGCTACTCCGGCCTGATTCCAAAGAGAGAAGCACAGGCAGACTATCATGTCGGCCAGGAACTTGAGTGCCGCGTTACAGAAGTCAAAGAGGACGGAAAACTCTCCCTGTCCGCACGCGGAAAAGCGTACGAGCAGATCGCAATCGATGCAGAGAGCGTTCTTTCTGTGATCGAGGAATTTGCAGGTGTCCTTCCATTTGATGACAAAGCATCACCGGAAGTGATTCAGAGAGAATTCGGCCTCAGCAAAGCAGCATTTAAGCGCGCGGTCGGCCATCTGATGAAAGAAAAACAGGTTGTCATCCGCGACGGTAAAATCTGGACGGCAGAAAAAGCAAAATAAGAAAAAATCGGGCACTGGACAGGAAGCACATCCTCTCCGGTGTCCGTTTTTTTGTGTCAGACAGCAGATAAAATTTTGAAATTTTTTCTGCGCCCGGTTTGCGGTTGCGCGAAGAGAGGATTGCGCTTATAATATGATCTATATGACAAAAAATGACACAGGATCTGATGGAGAGCGATGAAGAAAAAGAAAAGTAAGAAAAAAACATCTTTTATTTCCAAAACCGCAATGACGGTTTTGACGATCATTCTGATTATTCTGTTTTTCTGCATTATGTCGATGGTCGAGAAAATACAGGGAACGGCCCGCGTTGTCAACTATGCCGGTCTGGTGCGCGGAAAAACGCAGCGGATTATCAAGCTGGAGGATGCGGGAGAACCGCAGGATACGATGATTGCAGACATCAACGCTTATATCGACGGTCTGCAGAACGGAAGCAGCGAGCTGGATCTGGTGCGCCTGGATGACCGGGATTTTCAGGATAAGATGACTGAGCTGGCATCGTATTTTGAAGAGCTGAAGGCAGAGATTCTTCTGGTGCGTGAAAAAGGATATGAGAATACCGCGATTATCGAAAAGAGTGAGACCTTTTTCAAAATCTGTGACGAGGCGACGGGCCTTGCGGAAGCGTATTCGCAGAGAATGGCGTCTTCGCTGAAGAAGCTTGAGCAGGTGGTAGTAGGAGATATCATCGGTCTGGTGTTTGTCATCGGCATGGAGCTGATCAAGGCCGTCCGCTATGCGGCGATGAACCGTATTCTGCAGAAGAAAGTCTATCTCGATGAGGCGACGGGCCTGCCAAATAAAAATAAATGCGAAGAGATTCTGGAGGAAAGCGACGGAGGAGAAGAAATTTCCGGCGTGTATGCGGTCTGCGTGTTTGACCTCAACAATCTGCGCACGATCAACAACAGTCTGGGTCACGACAAGGGAGACGAATATATCCGTTCCTTTGCCGTTCAGCTTCGAAAAGCAGTCCCGGAGGAGTATTTCGTCGGAAGAAACGGCGGAGATGAGTTTCTTGCCATTCTGCGCGGACTGAACCGCGAAGAAGTGGAAGCGTGCATGAATCACATCCGCACGCAGACGGCAGAATATTCCCGCCAGCACCCGGAGATGCCGATCAGCTACGCCGGAGGCTATGCACTGTCCACGGAATTTGAAGACTGTGATATCCGGGAACTGTTCCGCCATGCGGACCAGAACATGTATATCGACAAAAACCGCGCGAAGATGGAAGAAGCCGCCGCAGAGCGGAAGATCAGCCTGGAAGCGCTGGACGTCGTAAAGAAAAAGGGATACCATTTTTCCAACTGTATTTACTGCAATGCAAGACAGGACCAGTACCGGATTCTGCGTGCCGTTTCGGGCTTTTTCCTTGCCGAGGACGGCAGCTATACCGGTGCGGCCGAGCATATTGTGCAGGGCATCACGGATGAGGAAAAGAGAAAGGAAATGCGTAGAATGCTGGATCTTACCCATCTGAAGGAGTGCTATCAGAAGGGAGAAGAGAGCGTAGAAATTCTGTACGAGTATCAGGAGGGCAGCGAAGGGGAAGCGCTCTGCCGGGGAAAAGTCACCATTCTGTTCTACGACGCGGCCGAGGATGGCGGACTGCACCATTTTCTGATGGGCTTTGAGCGGTTCCGCTCCAATGGGGAAGCTGCTCGGAATGAAAAAGAACAGCTCGACCAATACTATGAACAGATGAAACAGTCGATCATTGAAAACAGCCACTACGCCGAGGCACTTCTCGAGACGGCCGAGGCCGTGTTCGCCGTTGATCTGACGAATGATTCGCTGGAGCAGATTTTTTACCACAGCGAGCAGAAGAAATTTGACCTCAATATAGATCTGCCGTGTTCCTACGAGAAATACTGCGGGGAATGCAGTGCGTTTGTCGCGGAGGAGACATTGGAATCATACCGCATTGTGGATTCCTCGAAGAAACTGCTGCAGCGCTTTGAAAACGGAGATAAGCAGGTAGTCGTGGAGTATCAGGAAACAGATGAGTCCGGCAGAAGAATATGGTTGCAGAAGACGGTTCTTATGTCACAGGATACCGTCTACGACCGAAAGACAAAGCGGGAGAGCGTTGTGGTGCACGGCATGATCCTTTTCCGTGATACGTCAGAGTTCCACAGCCGGGAAGAGAGGGAGAAGATACAGCTTCAGGATGCCTTTAGAGCTGCAGATAGTGCAAGTCGTGCAAAAACAGAATTTATGAACCGCATGAGCCACGATGTGCGCACGCCGATCAATGGCATTATGGGCATGCTGGATATCATCCGCAAAAACCGGCAGGATGAGGCAAAAGTGGACGACTGCCTCGATAAAATCAATCTTTCCGCAAGCCATCTGCTGGCACTCGTCAACGATGTGCTCGATATGAATAAGCTGGAGTCCGGAAAAGAGACGATCGAGAGCGCTTCTTTTGACCTGAAGCATCTGATGGATGATGTGGCATCCCTTGTCAATGCGCAGATTACGGAGATGGGCATTACCCACTGTACGCACCGCGGTGAGCTGACGCACACGAGACTGATCGGCAGTCCGCTGCGCCTGCGGCAGATTATGCTGAATCTCTTCAGCAATGCAATCAAGTACAACAAGCCGGGCGGAATGATCGATACGTATGCGGGCGAAGTCTCCTGCGACGGAACCCGGGTCGTCTACGAGTTCCGCATCACGGACAGCGGCATCGGAATGAGCAGCGAATTTATCGAAAAAGAGCTGTTCCATCCGTTCACACAGGAGAAGTCCGGTGCGAGAACGCAGTACAAGGGAACGGGCCTTGGCATGTCGATCGTCAAAGAACTGATCGAAAAAATGCAGGGCACGATCGAGGTAACGAGCCAGCAGGGCGTCGGAACGACGTATGTATTCCGGCTTCCGTTTTACATTGACTGCGAGGGACAGCGGATTCAGGAAGTAAAGACACGGATCGCAGGAAAAGAGCTTGTCCGCTTCCACGTTCTGCTTGTCGAGGATAATGAGATCAACATGGAAATCGCCGAGTTTTACCTGACCGATCACGGTGCGACGGTGGAAGAGGCATGGAACGGCCGCGAGGCGGTTGAAAAGTATGCGGCGAATCCGCAGAAATTTGATGTGATTTTAATGGATCTGATGATGCCTGTGATGGGCGGCCTTGAGGCAGCGCGGCAGATCCGCACCATGGAGCTTCCGGAAGCAAAACAAGTCCCGATCATCCCGATGACGGCGCAGTCCTCCGAAGAGAGCAAAGAGGGATGCCGCGCAGCGGGCATGAACAGCCATCTGACCAAGCCGATCGAGCCGGACAGCCTGGTGCAGACGATCTTGGAGACAACGGAACATGCCTTTGGAAAATAGAGGAGAAAACGATGAGTTTTACGCATTTACATGTACATACCGAATACAGCCTTCTGGACGGATCGAACAAGATCAAAGAGTACGTTGCCAGAGTCAAGGAGCTTGGCATGAACAGCGCCGCGATCACCGATCACGGCGTCATGTTCGGCTGTATCGATTTTTATAAAGAAGCC
>ENA-ORNF01001754-ORNF01001754.1-human-gut-metagenome-genome-assembly--contig:-NODE-1754-length-18033-cov-58.922016_pt1 | contig 18033 bp, 18 predicted proteins | sample MGYA00242110_ERZ509012 | MGnify/ENA primary metagenome ERZ509012 (study PRJEB26280, sample SAMEA2338714) | human gut metagenome | biome: human gut; feature: human-associated habitat; material: faeces...
AGTCCGCTCTTCCGTCGGTCGCGCTCACTGCGGCACAGCATCAGCACCATGTCGGCATCCTGTTCGATGGCCCCGCTCTCCCGCAGATGCTTCAGTTCCGGCCGCTGGTTGAACGTCTGCTCCACCTGCCGGTTCAGCTGGCTCGCCACGATGACCGGGCATTCCAGCGAGCGGGCCAGCGTCTTCAGCTTGCGCGAGCACTCCGCCACCTCCTGTTCGCGGTTGCGCCCCGCCCGTTCCGTCACCCCCAGCAGCTGCAGGTAGTCCACCACCACCAGGTCCACCCGGTAACGCGAATGCACCATCCGCGCCTCCGCACACAGCTGGTCGATGCCCAAATACGCCTTGTCGTCCACCAGCAGCGGACAGTTGTCCAGTTCGCGGGCCTGACGGAACAGCTCATCCAGTTCCTGCTGCGTCACCCGTCCCCCTTTCACCTTCGCATACAGTCCCGGCGTGCGCATCAGCAGCAGCCGTTCCCCCACCTCTTCGCTCATCATCTCCAGGGTGAACAGCAGCACATGATACCCCCTCGAAGCCGCCTCCATGGCAAACTTCAGTCCCAGCTGCGTCTTTCCCATGGCCGGTCGTCCCGCCGTGAAAATCAGGTTGCCCGGCTGCCATCCTCCCGTCATGCGGTCCAGTTCCGGGATGCCCGTGGGGATACCCGTCACCCCGTTCACGCTCCGGCTCACCCGGTCCATGATCCGGTCGCACGTCTTCTTCATCACCGACTTCATGTCCTGCAGGTTGCTCCTCAGCGGCGACCTTTCCAAGACCTCCTCCACATCCTTCTGCACCCCCATGATCACTTCGAACACATCCTGCGTGAGGTCGCCCACCTCTCTCATCCGCTTGTACAACCCCGACAGCATCTTCCGCCGCAGATACAGCTCATACAACACATGCACATGGTTGTCCACGAAGACCCGGTTCGCCACGCCGCCCGCCACCATCGTCACGCCATACGGCCCGCCCGCCTTTTCCAGGCAGCCCATCGTCCTCAGCTCCTGCGTCACCAGAAGCAAGTCCGCATCCATGCCCTTGGCCATCAGCGACCGCAGTGCGACGAACATCACACGTATCGATTCAGAATAAAAAAACTCAGGTTTCAGTGAGGGTCCCAGCCTTTTTGCCACAGCCGGGTCGAACATCAACGTTCCCATAACCGCCCGTTCGATTTCCAGGTCATACAACTTCTCCAAGCCCAGTCCAGTATAGTCCGTTTTCATACATCAAAAGATTTAAGGTTATCACAATTCGTTGGTTTATTGATTCTTGTGCATTTTTTCCACGTTCTCCGGCCTCAGGTACACCTTGAAGCGCAAGTAATTGCAGGCCGTTTTCACGAAGCGGATGTCCGTCAGCGATTCGAAGTACGGCACCATGTTCTGCACGGCCAGCCTCTTTTCCTCCTCGGTAAGCTTTTCCCATTCCGAGAGCGCCGCATACAAGTCGTACCCCTGCCGATCCAGCAGCGAGTAATACTGTTTCCAGAACTCATTGAAATCCGCCTGTTCCGACTCGCTTGTCGGTTTCTCTCGTCCGGTTGCCAGCACCTCGTAGAAGCACATCGTCACTTTCTGTCCCACTCCCGGCATCTGTTCCAGGACAATCACCCCCTCCTTGTGCAGCGTATGGAGGAACTCCCTCAGCGTATACACCTTCCATTTGAAGCGTTTGGCCAGGACAGACGCCGTAAACGTCAGCTGCCCCCTTTTCAGCGGCCTCCTTCCCTTCCGGTTACAGAACGACGCTTTCATGTACAGATACAGATAAGCCTGAGCCTCTGTAAACGGTTTGTCCACACTGAACACCTCTTCCAGTAAATTTCTCGGTACCATCAGGTAGCCATTTTTTCCCACCTTCTTGAAGCTGAGAAAATCTTTCATTTCGCAACCCATTTCCTTCCTTTCTTTGTTTTAGGCACACAAAAATCCTATCCACAAAGGGGCCCTTTATGGATGTTTTCTTTGCATACAGGTTAATTACTCAGTTATTTTTTTCGAAACTCATTCACCTCCAACGAAGCTCTTGTCGATTTCGCACTGCAAATATTATGAAACATATTGAAATAAAAAAACATTTTTGCGATTTTTTTGTCGTCGTTTTTGCCCTATAGACAATGTGACATTTTGTCAGTCAATCAAGCCATACGACTTTTCGTCCACTATTTAAGGGTTTACTTAAGGGTTGCGCGCAAATTGGATGCTCATTTCCAGCGTGTTATGAAAAAATTAACAAATTTTACTTCAAACCTTTCTTAAGACCCTCGCGCGGCCATTAGTAGTATATATATATATTTAATTAACTATACCCGTTAAAAAGGGGACTGTTTTTTGAAAAAAAGCTTCGCCCTCCGGCAGTTTCACGGTTCGCCCAGGAACTTCACGATGAGTTCCACTTCGCGTTTCAGAAAATACTTCCGGTATTTGTCGTAGCCCGCCTCCTGCAGAGCCTGATCCAGCTGGGTGCAGCGTTTGATCCACCGCCACAGGTTCATCAAGGCCCCTTTCTTGTCCCTGTACGGGAAATACAGGCAGGCCAGCTCGGTTTTCCGGTACATCCTCATCTGGAACGGCACGTCTTCACCGCACGCGGCCTTCGCCGTTCCTGTTTTCAAGTGCATACAATTCATGATTCCTCTGTTTTGATTACGCTATAAATTTACTCATTTTCAGCTAGATAGACAAGTTTTTCAGCCATTTTTTCACCGCTTTTCCGCATTATTTTTCACCTTCCGTCCGCCCGTGCTGCCCCTATCCGTCCGCCCGACTTCCAGAACGCTTCGACGTTTCATTTCAAACACTTCGACGTTTCATCTCAAACACTTCGACGTTTCATCTCAAACGCCTAAACGTTTTGGGCAAAACGCTTCGGCGTTTCCAGTAAAATGCTTCGGCGTTTACGTCCAAACGTCGAAGCGTTTTTCCCCATATACCAACCGACAAGAACGTTCAAGCATTTTTGTTACAAAAACGACAAATTTGTTCATTATCAACGGCAAATTGTTCCCTTTTTCCGCAAAAAAAACGGAATCACGTTGAATAAATCAAAAATAACCTTTAAATTCGCGGCGAATTACAAAGAATTGTGCCGTTTACCAATCCCTATTCCAAACGAACACCTCGTGGGACTGGTAACGGCGAAGCCTACCCGGAAGGGAAGTAATTCATTCTCAAAACGCTCAAAAAAAAACAAAACCATAGAAACAAGATGAAGTTATACAAAGCAGTCTGCATGCTGACGTTGTCTGCCCTGCTGGTGAGCGGGTGTACGTCGTACAAGAAGGTACCCTACCTTCAAAATTCTCAGGAAGTGGAAGTAGCCGCCGGTGAAATCCCCCTTTACGATGCGAAAATCATGCCCAAGGATTTGTTAACCATTACCGTCAGCACCACCGACCCGCAAGCCAGTGTGCCGTTTAACTTGACGGTTCAATCCGCTGTATCGCAAGCCAGCACGAGTTTAACTTCTCAACCGGCCATGCAGCAATACCTTGTAGATAACCAAGGCGAAATAGATTTTCCGGTTTTGGGCCGCCTGAAAATCAGTGGGCTCACCAAAAACGAATGTGAAGCCCTGATTCGTGAAAAATTAGTACCCTATTTGAAAGAAACTCCCATCGTAAATGTACGTATGGTCAACTACAAAATTTCCGTATTGGGCGAAGTTGCTAAACCAGGAACTTTTACTGTGAACAACGAAAAAGTCAACGTACTGGAAGCCTTGGCCATGGCAGGTGACATGACGGTATATGGCGTCCGAAATAACGTCAAACTTGTACGTGAAAATGCCAACGGAGAGCGTCTGATTCAAACGCTCAACTTGAACGATGCCGATTTAGTTCGTTCTCCCTACTTCTACCTGCAGCAAAATGACATTCTTTATGTCAGTCCCAACAAGACCAAAGCACGCAACTCCGACATCGGAAACAGCACGACCCTTTGGATCAGTGCGACCTCCATTTTGGTATCTATAGCCAGTCTATTAGTGACTGTGTTCAAATAAAATCAATATAACCCATACAAAAAACGTTTATACATCTATATTATGAGTGAGGAAAGATACGACGATCTATTTCAGGCTGAAGAGGAAAAGCCTACAGATTATAAAGCCCTTTTCTTTGAATACCTAATGTATTGGCCCTGGTTTGTGGCTTGCTTAGTAGTATGCTTAGCAGGAGCTTGGTGTTACCTGCGCTATCAAGCTCCAGTATACAATGTCAATGCCACCGTATTGATTAAACAGGGAGACAAAAACAAAGCTAGTGGGCAAAATGCATCCTTAGCAGCCATGCAAGATTTGGGTATGTTGAGTATGGCCAGCAATTTTGACAACGAAGTGGAAATTTTGCAGTCTCGCACCCTACTCAAGAAAGTTGTCAATACATTAAACCTGAATATCACCTACAAAGAAAAACGCAGTTTTGGATATCCAATTCAACTCTACAAAGATACTCCGGTGCAAGTTTGGATGAGTCCGGAAGAAGCAGACAAACTGCCTTCTGCCCTGCAAGTAAAGTTAACTTGTACTCCGGATGGAAAAGTACAAGCTGATGCGTTCTATCATCAAGCAGGAAAAGAACAAACCGTCTCCAAAAGTTTTGACCGACTTCCGGGGGTATTGGTTACCCCTGTGGGTACCCTTACTCTTAGCCCCAAAGACAGTACTGTAACCAAAGAATCTCGTACCGTCTATGCCACTGTCATCACGCCGACTGCTGCAGCTGCAAACTGTAAAGCCCGACTCAGTGCAGAGCCTACCAGCAAATTCACCACGATAGTACGGTTGAATTACAACGACACCCACATTGGTCGTGGAAAAGACTTTTTAAACACCTTGGTTGCGCTCTACAACAGCGATGCCAATGATGACAAAAACGAAGTGGCCAGTCGCACCGCAGAATTTATTGACGGACGAATACAAATTATCAACCAGGAATTGGGCACTACCGAAAGTGAGTTAGCCAGCTACAAGCAAAAGGCCGGTCTGACGGATCTAAGTTCCGATGCACAATTGGCTCTAAAAGGTAATGCAGAATACGAACAAAAACGTGCAGACAATGCCACCCAGCTTCGTCTCGTACAGTTCTTAAAAGAATACATCGATAATCCTTCCAACCAAATGGAAGTCATTCCAGCCAATATCGGCTTAGCAGACAATGCCCTGACCTCTGTCATTGGACAGTATAATGAAATGCTGACTGAGCGCAAACGTTTACTGCGTACTTCCAGTGAGAACAACCCTGCGGTTGTTAACTTGGATACCTCTATTGAAGCGACACGCAAAAATGTACAAGCCTCTGTCAACAGCGTTTTGAAAGGATTGGAAATTACCCGTAATGATTTGGAAAACCAGGCCCGCAAGTTTGAGGGAAAAATTAGTAATGCACCGACTCAAGAAAAAGAACTGCTTAGCATCACCCGCCAACAAGAAATTAAAGCCAGCCTTTACCTAATGTTGCTCCAGAAACGCGAAGAAAATGCCATTACTTTAGCGGCTACCGCTAACAATGGGCGTATGGTCGAAGAGCCGCTCCCTGGAGGTCCAGTATCCCCCAATAGCAAAACCTACTACCTGTTAGCCTTAGTATTAGGAATTGGCGTCCCAGTGGCCGTCATTTTCCTGCGCAACCTGCTTCGCTTCAAAATTGAAAGCCGCGCTGATATCGAAAAAATGACCGATGTGCCGGTAGTGGGTGACATACCCATGGTGGAAACCAAAGGGAATCCAATTGTAGTCCATGAGAATCATAATGACTTGATGGAAGAAGTATTCCGTTCTGTGCGTACCAACATCCAATACATGTTACAGGAAGGTCAAAAGGTGATTCTCTTCACTTCCACCAGTTCCGGTGAAGGAAAGAGTTTTACTGCCGGCAACTTAGCTTGTAGTTTCGCCTTTATGGGTAAAAAAGTGGTGATTGTGGGTCTTGATATCCGTAAACCCGGTTTAAATAAAGTTTTCCAAATTTCCCATAAAGAAAAAGGCATCACTCAATATTTGGCCGATCCGGAACACACCGATTTACTTTCTTTGTGTCAGCCTTCTACGATATCATCTAATCTATATATCCTACCAGGTGGTACCGTTCCTCCAAACCCCACGGAGTTAGTGGCCCGCAAGACCCTTGACAAGGCTATTGAAATTTTAAAAACAAACTTCGACTATGTGATTTTGGATACAGCTCCTATCGGTATGGTAACCGATACCCAGTTAATTGCCCGTGTAGCCGACTTGAGTGTCTACATATGCCGTGCTGGCTATACCCACAAGAGCCATTACGAACTTATCAACGAACTAAAAAAAGACCGTAAACTTCCGAACCTCTGTACACTGATTAACTGTATCGATATGGATCAGCGTAAAAATGGCTATTACTACGGTTATGGGAAATATGGCAAATATGGTCGTTATGGATATGGTAAAAAATACGGATATGGATATGGCAAATAATTCTTCATGTTTCTTTTAAAAAATTTCTGTAAACGCATGATTTTTAAAATAAATCCAAATATAAATTAAGAGTATGGAAGATAATCGTACACCTTATGAAAAATCAATACAAGATAGGAACACTATACGATATATAGCTGGATTAATTATACGTTGGAAACAAAACTGGAAATATATGCGAGCTCGTCATATTGCACGCAAACGAGGAGCCACAATTGGAGAGGGAGTGATTATGCCTCTTTCTTTAGCAAAACGCGCAAACACTAATTTAACAATAGGCAATCATACTTCTATACAAAGCGACAAATTAGATCTTCGCTCACCAATCCATATTGGCAGCCACGTAATAATAGGAAGTGGAACGGAAATTATAACAACCTCTCATAATATTGATTCACCTAACTGGGAACAAAAAAATTATGGAATTACCATCGAAGATTACTCTTGGCTTCCAACCAATATATTGGTATTACCGAGTTGTAGGAAGATAGGGTATGGAGCTGTTATTAGTAGTGGAAGTGTAGTTGTAAAAGAAGTAAAATCAATGTCTGTAGTAGGTGGAAATCCGGCTAAAGAATTTAAAAAACGCCAATGCGTACACAGCAATTTAATTGTTGAATCCCTATTGGGAGGAGACTACTTAATCTATAAAGAGATTCGAAATAAACGCTAAAATAATTACATAGTTTAATATATGAAAATAGCAATTACCACGTGGCATTCTGGCCCAAATGCTGGAACTTTCTTTCAATTATATGGATTATTTATGTATTTAAAGTCTAAAGGACACCACGTAGAAGTCATCAATTATAACCCTGACAAGAAAGACTATCTCCCGAGAGGATGGTTTTATTATGCATCCCAACCTTTTGGCCTAATAAAACGAAAAATAGAAGGACGGAAATATAATAAGGATATAAAACAAGCAGAAACAGCATTTCAGAAGGAAATAGCACTAAGAACAATACGTTTTGAAGAAATGTACCGCCAAATACCTTTTACAGAAGAAGTTATAACCGATGAAGACTTTGAAAGATTAAACAATAAATTTGACATTTTCATTGTTGGAAGCGATCAAGTCTGGAATGCTAGTATGCTTAATCGTCGTTACTTATTGGATTATGTACATCCAGATAAAATAAAAGCCTCCTATTGCCCTAGCATGGGAAGCGGACAAGTGATGAAATATCAACAAAAGATTTTTCAGCATTATTTAAAAGATTTCAAATACATTTCTACCCGAGAACAAAAACTTAAAGAAATTTTAAGTAAACTGCTTCCTCAAAAAATTGAACATTTATTAGATCCTAGCATGCTATATCCCAAGGAAGAATATTTAAAAATGGCTCATCTTCCAGAAGGACTTAGTCCTAACAGTTATTTGCTGTGTTACTTCCTTCCCAAAAATGATTTTCAAGCAGAGCAAGCACGCCAATTTGCGAAAGAGCGTAATCTAAAGTTAGTAGTTATGGCTATGCATCCTTATTCCTTCAAAACAAAAGATGCGGAAATCTATGCAGCAGCTGGTCCACGAGAATTCATCGGCTTAATCGCTAATGCCGCTTGTGTATTTAGTAGTTCTTTCCATTGTACAATTTTCTCTATCATGCTTCATAAGGATTTATATGTTTTTGAACAACACTTTACTAGCAAATCTGCTGATACTAACCAACGATACACAGAACAATTAGACTGCTATGGTATAAGTCATCGATATATACGATGGGGAAAAAATATCACAAAGAAGAATTTATTACCTATAGATTACAATAAAGTAGAATCTATTTTCCAGCAACGCCTAAAAGAAAGTAAAGCATTTCTAAATCAATTTTGCTAAATGAAAAGTAAAGATATATGCAAATCTAAAAATTGCACAGGATGTGAAGCATGTGCGAATATATGTCCGCGGGATGCAATAACCATGCGGGCTGATTGGAAGGGTTTTAAACATCCGTATATTGATTCATCTAAATGTATTGATTGTAAGCTATGTGTAAAAACCTGCCCCATTAATACCCCTATTCAACCTTTTACATATAAAGAAGGGCGTGTTTTTATAGACAAGAATAGTACTTATCTTACTCGTGCAAGCAGTGGAGGAGCTTTTGGGGTAATGGCACGATATGTACTCATGCGTAATGGCATCGTTTTTGGAGCTTGTATGGACAATGCATATAATATAAACTATATTGGTGTAGAAAAAGTAGAAGATCTTCAACGATTGCATGGCAGCAAATATGTGCAAAGCTATATAAATATGACCTACCGTAAAGTAAAAGAGGAACTTCTTAAAGATCGATATGTTTTATTTTGTGGATGCCCCTGTCAAGTAGCAGGTCTAAACAAATACTTAAATAAGCCTTATGAAAAACTAATCACCATGGATTTAATATGCCATGGAGTTCCCAGCCAACCTTATTTTAAAGATTATGTGTACGACTTATTAAAAAAGAAAAAAAAGGACGGTATTACAGAATTTCGCTTTCGCTGGAAAAATACTCATAATTATAATGCAAATAATTCTTCTCCAGTTTATACAGGATATTATAACAAAGATTACTATATGACCTATTTTTTGTGGGGAAAAGGTTATCGGCCCAGTTGCTATCGATGTCCATTTGCCGGAGGTGAAAGACAAGGAGATTTTACGATTGGAGATTTTTGGAATAATAAAGTTGCAAAATTACCTATAGATGATAGCAGAGGTTCTTCGCTTATATTACTCAATAGTAATAAAGCTAAACAATTGGAACCTGTATTCAAAGAAAATGGAGTTTATCTTCCTGTTAAAACACTAAAAGATGCAATGGGCGGAAATGGCGGCCAATTAAAATATCCCTGCAAACATGATGTCCGTTGTGAGTTAATTTATATATTGTACAAACTATTTGGATTAAAAGGGCCGAAAATTCTATTTAAAATAGAGACACTACGATTTAAACTATAACTTTTTATGAGTAATAATATAACAAAGGGAGTGTTGAGCAACGCCACTGCAATGCTTATCCAAAAAATTGTACGTATATTAGATCAACTTTTATTAGTACCTTTTTTCCTTACCGCATGGGGAGCAGCCTATTATGGGGAATGGCTGACATTAAGTATTATTCCCAGCGTATTAGCATTCTCTGATTTGGGATTTGGATCGGCTGTATGTAATGGATTTGTACTTTCATACGCAAGTGGAGATAAACAATCCGCGGCTAACTTAAATAAAAGTGGATGGATTATCATTACTGGCTGCATACTATTGGGAGCATTTTTAACAATTATTCTAATGCTTCTAGGAGATTATTTTAACCTATTCAATAAGTCCCTCATTCCCCCTCAAGAGGCTATGACGGCAGTTACTTTAATGATTTCAGCCCGATTACTATCTTTTTACACACAGTTAGTAGAAGGCTATTTCCGAAGCGCCCGTAAAGCGGCACTAGGTAGTTTTTTAAGTTCAGGCCAACAAATAGCAAATATACTTATTGGCATTAGTATTTTATGGGCTGGATACGGAATTATTGGCTATGCAGCTTCTCAACTAGGAGTTTCTATTGTATTCAATATTATTTATTATCTAATAGGGAAAAGATTAATAGATTTACATGAGTATCATGGAAGAATAGTCAAGTCGGATATCCAAATGATTATCTCTAAAGGCATGGGATATCTTATGACACCAATTTGGCAAAGTATATATTTTCAAGGAGGGACCTTTGTTGTTCGCCTAACTTTGGGACCGGAAAGTGTTGCTGTTTTTAATACAATAAGAACTGTATGTCGATCTGTCAATCAGATGTTTTCAATGGTAAATGGCAGTATATTTCCTGATTTACAGTATGAATATGGTCGAGGAAATATGAAAACAGTGCATCGTTTATTTCGTATTGCTATTATATTTAGCATGATTATGGGAATACTTGGTACAATTTTCCTAATGATATTTGGAATTGACATATATCAATTGTGGACCAAAAGTATTCTACCTGTATCTACTAATGTCTGGTTAACTTTTATGTTTGGAATTCTGCTCAATGCAGTATGGTGGACTTCAGTTGTAACTTATCGTATGACAAATCAACCTTATCATTTTGCCATAATGAGTACTTTTGCTGCATCCGTATCAGTAGGAAGCAGTTATCTATTATCCCTTCATTTAGGATTATGGGGAGCCACATTAGGGACAGTATTATACGACATCATTATGATGTTTTATGTCCTACCCGATAGTTGTCACTTATTAGATATGAAAGTAAAAGATTTATTTATCTATATTGGAGAGGATTTTAACTTCTTAAAAAATAAATTTTCAAAAATCCGGAATTGTAATTAAATTCAACTTTTAACATAGAATAAAATGAAAATTAATATTGCTGCATCAGGAAGATTCCATTTATGTGACCTAGCAAAAGAACTTGAGAAACAGGGCCATGAAGTACGTTTTTATTCATATGTACCTACAAAAAGATTACAGAAATTTGGACTTAAAAAGAAAAATTCTTATTCATTATTTTGGATAATGTTGCCTGTTTTAGCATGCATTAAATTATCAAATCGAGCTGTATGGTCAATGAAACTAGAATGGTTTGTATTGGACCATATAGTGGGATTATTTATGAAGAAATGTGATGTTTTCATAGCCATGAGTAGCATATATTCTTATGCATTCAAACAAGCTAAAAAGAAATTTAACGCAAAAACTTTTCTTGAGCGAGGAAGCGTTCACGCTTTAGCTCTAAAAGAACTTTATGACAAACAGAAGTTTGACAGAAATAGTACAAAAAATAACCCGTACTATTCTCTTGTTTCTGATTATGCAATAAAACGAGAGCTTGAAATGTATGATTTTGTAGACTATATTTCTATTGCATCATCATCTGTATTAGACACATTTCTTAAATATCAGAACAAGAAAGAGAAAATGTTCATCAATCCTTACGGAGTTGATTTATCAATGTTTCCCCCCACAAAACTGGATCAATCATCTCAAACTTACGACATAATCATGGTTGGAAACTGGAGTTGGATGAAAGGCTGTGACCTCTTGGAAGAAGCATGTAAGAAACTGAATCTAACTCTACTTCATGTGGGTTCATGTGCTATGCCATTTCCTAAACACAAAAACTTTACAGACGTAGGACGTATTGATCAATCACAAATTTCTAATTACCTAAAAAAAGCTAAGATTTTTGTACTTCCATCTCGACAAGAAGGACTAGCATTAGTTCAATTACAAGCAATTTCTTCAGGACTTCCATTAGTATGCTCTAAATATACAGGAGGAGAAACGTTAAAAAATATGATAAATAATTCAAAATGGATTACTGTTTTTACTCCATATACAGTTGATTCTTTATGTAAAAGCATACAAATATCTTTAGAATTAGCTGACACACAATCTGATGTAAGGAGCTATGTAAATAATATAGAATCCATTTTTAGTACAGAAGCTTATGGCAAAAGATATAATGACTTTTTAATGAAATTATTTCATGAGTAGTAAATTTATCCTTGTTCTGTTCGAACTATGCTTTGGAATAAAAATAAATTTAATAGGTGTCATATCTCCAAGTGAATTATTCTTATTAATTTCATCTTTTTATTATATAAAGCAATTAAAAATTTCGCACAACAAAGATTTACGCTTATTAACAAAGCTTTATATAGCACTAATTATTATTCAAATAATTACAGAGACCAGTATCGGTAATTATTTTAATAATGCTGTAAAAGGAATTGCTGTCAATATAATTTCTTATTTACACCTTATCTTCTTATTCTATTACTTTCGAAAGGATAGAAAATTAGTTGCATATGCTGCATTAGGATATATTTTAAAAATAATCATTTTTGGAAGATCCTATGAAGAGACAGCTAACTTAGAAGATAGTGCATTTATCGGTTTTTTGAAGTTCTCATTAGTTCCAATTCTAACATATGGATTCGTATTTATTTCATGTTTATACAAGAAAATAAATATGTCTATTATCATGTGTACTGTAGGTTTAGGATTAATTATCTTAGGGGCAAGAAGTGGAGGTGGCATTTTTTTTATATCAGGCATACTTAGCTACATCTTTTCTTTAAAAAAGAAGCTACATTTTAAAAACCTCAAAATTATAACTGTAATATTGAGTATTTTATTCTATGGTTTTTATTGCCTTTATGTACAAGCAGTTAAAAGTGGAGAGATACAAGCTGGTAATTCTGAACAGTTATTAAAAGCCAATAATCCATATAATCCAATAAACCTATTAATGATGGGAAGAAGTGAAGTCTTCGTTGGATATGTTGCTTTTACAGATAAACCCCTAACGGGTTGGGGGGCATGGGCAAAAGATCCTAAAATGAAATATCACATATTACAATCAAAAATTTCTAATTCTACACACAATGAAGCTAATATATTAAATGATGAAATACCATCTCATTCAGTCCTTATAGGCTCTGCAATGATGAATGGTATCTTTGCACTCATCATAATGCTTAGCATCTTCATTTTTACAATTAAAAAGGCCCTATATATATTAAGGAATGGAGATATTTATATAACCATAATAGTCATTTTTTTTATTGATTTTATATGGACAATGTGTTTTTCCCCTCAATCAGCCTTTAGATATATCACCCCTATTGAAATGGCCTTCATACTATGTACTTATCAAACCATAAAAATAAAGAAAAAAAATCATGAGTACTATTTGTTTTATAACTACAGGCGACATAAAGAATATAGCTACTGCTAAAAGAGCTTTGGGACTTGCAAATCCATTGTGCGAGCTAGGTTGGAAAGTATCCATTATAATGGAAGATACTGATGAGAATAGACACAGATGTAGTATTGAATGTGATAAACGAGTAACAATTCATTATCTAAAATATAAGAATGCTTTTGATGAACAAAAGAAAAAAAGTAAATTAATAAAACAAATTAATCCACATATAGTTTATCTCTGTGCCTTTGTTTTTCGCAATATTATTAAAGTTCCAAAAGGATGCATTAAATTAGTAGAACATTCAGAACTTCAATCTGGTATACCCGAAATTAAAAGTATTAATAAACTACGGGCATATATTCAGGAATATTATTCCATAATTTATGCAGATGGTTTACTTAATGCTAGTCTATATCTACAAAAGATATTTAAAAATCGAGCTAAAACAATCTACAAAAAAATTCCGATGTTGTACTTCCCATATGCATATAATAAAAACGTATGTTATATCGACAAACAAGCACACAGGCTTTTTCATAAGAACCCTAACGATAAACTCTTTGTATTCTTAGGATCTTTAGATTTTAATTATGGTGCAATGACTATGGTGGAGGCATTTGAACAAATCAAAGATTCAATTCCACAAGCTAAACTTTTATTATGCGGCCGTGGACGAGCTTATGATTATGTTAATGATTATATAAAACAACACAATCTCGAAAATACTATATTTACAACTGGATATATCAAAGAAGAAGACATTTCTGGGTATTTTACATTGGCAGACGCATTTATATCGCCAATGGTCAATACCATACAAGATTGGGCACGCTGTCCCAGTAAATTGTATATGTATTTGCCATACCAAAAACCTATTATTACATGCAAAATCGGAGAGCCATATGAACTACTAAAAGATTATGGTAACTATTTTAAACCAGGTGATTCTCAATCATTAAAAGAATGTATTATTAAATTAATAAATAATAATAAATGGACAATTCCTATTGATGCCTCTCTTCATGAGTGGAAAACAAGAGCTATTCAATTAGACCAATGGTTAAAAAACCAATTTTATTCTAATAATAAATAACATCATGAGAATCGTATTTTGGCAAAATTTGCTTAGTATTCATCAGTTACCCTACATTGCACACCTTTTAGATGATTCTCGAGTAAATGAAGTGATTGTAGTTGTAGGAGAAGAAATTGATAAAAATAGAGCTACTATGGGATGGAAGGTTCCTCAAATTGACGGACTATCCCGATGTAAGATTATTGTAAATCCACAAGATTATGAAATTAAAGACATCTTTTCTAAAAACGAAATAGAAAGCTGGCATTTATTTTCTGGAATTAGAGGATTCAAGTTTGTTTATAATGCTTTTAAAATTAGCTTAAACTACCAAATAAAAAGAGGATTAATTACAGAACGTCCAAACACATTTGCCTTTGGAATAACGAATGGTAAACCTCTTTGGTTGCATAAGATAAGATTTCTCTTACAAGATAAAAAGTATACAAAATACATAGAAAAAGTTTTTGCCATGGGAGATGATGCTGTATCTTATTTCCATTCAGTTTGTAAAAAATGGAACGTAATTCCATTTGGATATTGCACAGAAACTACATATATTCCTATAGAAAGTATCTCTGATCGCATAAATTTTTGTTTTATTGGTAGCCTATCTTGGTGGAAAGCACCTCAAAATATTATTAAAGCAGGAATTCAATTGAATAAAGATATAAATATTTCTTATATTGGAGACGGGAATAAAGGAAAAGAAATAAAAGCACTTGTAGAAAATCACAAGCAAATACATGTAACTTTTTATGGTTTTCAGGAACATAATAAAATACCCCAATTACTAGCCTCACAAGACGTCCTAATACTACCTAGCATATATGATGGTTGGGGTGCTGTAATAAACGAAGCTTTACAAATAGGATTATTTGTAATCTGTAGTGACAAATGTGGAGCAAAGGAACTATTAAAAGATCCAAAATGTGGAAAAGTTTTTCATTCTAATAACATAAAAGAACTAGTAGCTTTAATGGAATATTGTGCAACTAATATCAAAACCATAAGAGCTAACAGAAAATATCGACAAAAATGGGCACAAAGCCATATTAGTGGACCAATAATTGCTAAATATATGATTAACTGTTTAAATAACATATCAGTTATACGACCTTGGTATAAATTAGATAATGAATAAAAAAATGAAAGTAATTCATTTCATCCCAAGCATAGATAGGACATCAGGCGGTGTTGGTGTATATATGCAATTACTAGCAAAAGAGCTAGGTAAGTTATGCAACCTTTATATAGTAACCTCTGTTTCTGAAAATCCATTGCCTTTAGAAAATGCTAAAATCATCACTATTCCGTTCAAAATAACAGAATTTAGAAAGATGAAAAAGGAATGGTGTAAATTACTCCATGAGATAAAACCTGATTTAGTACACGTAAACTGCTGTTGGATGCCACAAAGTGCATTTACACAAAAATGGGCTCAAAAGTTAGGCTATAAAGTAATCCTTTCTCCACATGGGATGCTGGAACCATGGATAATATCTAGACATTACTGGACGAAAAAAGTACCTGCTCTCCTACTCTACCAGCGAGCTGCAATCAAAAATGCAGATTATCTCCATGCCACGGCAGAAAGTGAAAAAGCCAATCTTCTAAAATTAGGTTATAATAAAAAAATTGAAGTAATAGCCAATGGTATAGATATAGATAGTATAAGAATGAAAGATAACTGGGAAAGAAAAAAGAAAATTCTATTCTTATCACGAATTCATGTGAAAAAAGGAATTGAATTCCTACTTGAAGCTGTTGCTATTCTAAAAGAACAACTGAAAGACTATACCATAAATATTGCAGGAGAAGGAGATGCAAATTACATTGCTTCCCTTAAAAACAAAGCTAAAGAATTAGGCATAGAAAGGTTTATAAACTTCTGCGGGGGGGTATATGGAGAAAAAAAATGGAAGCTCTTTAGAGAAGCAGATATTTTTGTACTCCCCACCTATTCAGAAAACTTTGGGATAGTAGTGGGTGAAGCTCTTGCTTGCGGTACGCCCGTAATAACAACCAAAGGAACTCCTTGGGAAGAACTAAACACAAAACATTGCGGATGGTGGACTGAGGTTGGTACTGAAGCTACTAAAGAAGCATTGGCTAGTTTTCTAACCTTATCCGCCGATGAATTAAAGGAGATGGGATATAATGGTAGGGAACTGATAGAAAACAAATATTCTACAAAAAAAATAGCTCAGGATATGTATTCGTTATATAATAAAATTCTTAGAAATGGATAAGGATATCAAAAAAATTGGACATGTCACTCTTGAAATCAAGATTAAAAGGGCTATATGGAATATTGTTTCATTATTCCTATTCAGACCTTTTGGGACTAAAATATTTAGGGAATGGCGTATCATGCTTTTAAAAATATTTGGAGCAAATTTACAATGGGATTCGGAAGTTTATTCATCCGTAAAAATATGGGCTCCATGGAATTTACAAATGGGACACCGTGCCTGCCTCGGCCCTGAAGTAATTTGTTATAATCAAGATAAAATAATCTTAGAGGATGATGTGGTAGTATCACAATATAGCTATCTGTGCACTGCATCTCATGATATTAATATGCTTAACACAGCCAATGATTCCCTGATTACAGCCCCTATTTGGATTAAAGAAAAAGCATGGATTGGATCTAAGGCATTTATTGGACTAGGAGTATGTATAGGGAAAGCAGCAGTGGTTGGAGCAACAGCTTCCGTTTATAAAAGTGTAGAAGATTATCATGTAGTGGGCGGGAATCCTGCAAAAACAATAAAAATAAGAGATTTAAAATGATAAAGAACTCAATAGCTGCCATCATCCTCACCAAAAATGAGGAAAAGCATATAGCACGTTGCATCAATTCCTTAAAAGGAATTTGTGATGAAATTTTAGTAATTGATTCTTTAAGTACAGATCGAACATGCGAAATAGCGGAAGCACTAGGAGCAAAAGTCTACAAGAATCCTTGGAAGAACTACGCCACACAGTTCAATTACGGAGTATATCAATGCCCGATTCAATCGGAATGGATATGGCGTATTGACGCAGATGAATTTTTGGAAGGAAACATCGGGACAGCCGTAAAAAATGCTTTGAACAACTGCCCGGCAGACGTAAATGGAGTGTATGTAAGAAAACGGATTGACTTTATGGGAAAGCCGTTATTACATGGAGGCTGGTATCCTTCCTACCATCTCAAAATTTTCCGTAAAAATCATGGAGACTGTGAAAATAGATGGATGGATGAACACATCCGGATATTTGACGGAACCACCATTACTATAGAGGAAGGAAATCAGGTGGATGCCAACCTGAATGACCTGACTTGGTGGACAGAAAAGCATAACGGATATGCAACTCGCGAAATGGTGGATATGCTGATGATGGAATATGGTCTAGATGCAAAAGCTCAAGAGGTGGTACCCAAATTCTTCGGTACAGAGGAACAACGAAAACGCTGGCTAAAAATCAAATATATTAAAGCTCCCCTATTTGTGAGACCATTTGTCAACTTCTTTCTAAGATATATTCTTAAAGGCGGATTTCTTGATGGGAAAGAAGGTTTTGTATGGCATATCCTACAAGGATTCTGGTACAGGATGTTGGTGGATGCCAAGATTTTTGAAATAAAAAAACAATTCAATTATGACCAAAATAAAATAAAAGAATACCTCACTCAAAAATATAAAGTTTAAACTAATATCTTGATATAATATCCCCAATCGGAAAATAAATGTAAGCTTCCAAAATTGGCGTATTGACTAGTATGTCCCTTTCCTTTACCTTCGT
>ENA-ORNF01001763-ORNF01001763.1-human-gut-metagenome-genome-assembly--contig:-NODE-1763-length-17939-cov-3.622903_pt1 | contig 17939 bp, 15 predicted proteins | sample MGYA00242110_ERZ509012 | MGnify/ENA primary metagenome ERZ509012 (study PRJEB26280, sample SAMEA2338714) | human gut metagenome | biome: human gut; feature: human-associated habitat; material: faeces...
AATAGAAGTTGTCAACAAAATCTCGGTAGACATCAGTGAAATTATTCTCTTCCAAAAGATAAGGACACTTTTAAAAAAGATCAAGAGCTTTTCAAAAAAAGAACAAGAGCTTTTTTTAAAAGATAACGGGCTTTTTTAAAAGTGTCTTGGCCTTTTTACCACTACCGGGGATACTATTATATTTCGTGGAGATATGCACACTGTTTGCGAGCAAAAAAACGAGAACACCCTATTTTACATCAAGTTGGAATAGTCTAAAAAAGAAGTTTATATAACTGAAAGTAAGCATGTTATACAGAAATCAGCTTCAAAACGTAGTGAGGGCATGAGAGATTAGTGAGGGCATAAGGAAGAGCAACTATTTTTACCACAACTACACAAATTATTCATGATCAACATGTTACATATACAGTGAGAGCATGAGGGCATAAACGCTCCCAACTTTTTTGTGGATTTGGGCTGATAACGATGAATAAAATAATGTATCAAGCTATTTTATAACGTTACTTACTTATTCCAAACTACAGGATATTTTCAGGCTTGTCCGGATATTACCTCACCTCTTTCCGCCCTTCATAATACTTTTGCCGAAACGGCGCGGACGGCTGAAAAAATAAATACTTCCTCTACTCACCGACTGGTAGATAAGGTCGGTCTTATCCACATAAACATATCCGTTTTCACGGATTTGACTAAAAGTCTGTATGCCGATAGGGTATTTCATAATTTAATTATTTAGCACATAATATTGTGAAGATAAACTAAACAAACCGATTTCATTCAATCCTGATTAAACATTTTTCATCGCGGACGACTTAGCATAATAAAAAGAGTTTTCATTTTGAACTGAGATTTCGAAAGAACCAACAGCACACAAAGAAACACCCGAAAGACATTTACTATAAACCCTCCCTCCCTTTTCACTTCCTTGCGGAAGCATCAGCGTGGTAAAGTGGTAGAAAATCATCAGAAACGGATACGGAAACGGGTCAGTTTATCCGGATAGGTACGAAGAGAGAAAGTACACCCATGTTTTATCAAAACTTCACGAATAAAAATAAGACCGATACCCTGTCCGTTAGGCTTGGTGGAGAAGAAAGGACTGAACAGTTTGGTTTCCACCTCTTTACTGATACCGGCACCGGTATCAGCAATTTCCAACATCGTAGGTGATACGGAAGTACGGATAAAGATATCTCCTGTTTCCCCGATACTTTCAGCCGCATTCTTGATAATGTTGACCAATACTTGCTCAAACAAGGAAGTATCCATCATCACTTCGGGATTCTCTTTACATAAATTAAGATGCAGCGTAATCTTGCGGTTACGGCAAACCGTTTCCATAAATGTCTTGCAAGCGGCTACGCGGTCATTCAAGTCCACTGATTGTAATTGAGGCTCGGGAATCTTCACCACATTGGCAAAATTTGTGATAAAACGGCTCATGCTGTAGCAACGCTCTATGCAGACTTTCATCACTTCGCGCAAGTCTTCCGTATCCTCCATACATTCCAAAGCGCCATCCACCGTATCAAGAGTAGAGGTAATGCCCGCAGTCGTATTATTCACCTCATGTGCTATCATACGGATCACTTTTTCGTATGCCTTTTTCTCTGCTTTCACCACCTCGGAAGTCAGACTTTCCACCAGAATAAACGGATGAGAAAAGCCTCTGTCAACAAAAGAAAGCCGGGAACAGCGGTAAATCATGGAGTCGCTCAGACGAATTGTTTCAGTAGTATCTTTGGGAATACGTTCTATTTCTTCGGCCAAAGGGGAAGCCAACTCGCACAGCAATCGGCCTCTGACTTCCTCTGCCGAAGAATAATCCAAAAAACGAAGAGCTGCAGCATTTAGCATGGAAATATGTCCGTCCAAAGTCAGTATGACAACTCCCATGGGAGAAGCGCTGACCAGCAGGTCAAGAAAATGATTCTGCTCACGCAACCGAAGGCGCTCGTCTTTCAACTGCTCCATCATGCGGTTGAAAACCAACACAATGCGGTCGGCTTCCTTTTGTCCGACAGGAGTCAGCCTACTGCTGAAATCCTGCTCACGAAGAAGTTCCATACCGTTGCCGATGATATCAAGCGGTTTCACGACTTTGCGATAGAAATAAACCAGAAACACAAGACTGAATGTAATAACTCCCTCTCCTATATAAAACAACGCACCGCGTTCCTTCAATGTAAGAACGAGCAGGATAGTCCATACTGCTGTCAACAGTAATGCTAAAAAGAAGAACAAGAATTTCAGTTTCATATTTTATCCGGTTCCGTTTTTGCTAATCATTCACTTGTATATTGTATTTCTCCAAACGGCGATAAAGAGCAGCCCGACTGATTCCTAAGGCTACGGCAACCTGTGACATATTATTGTTATACTTCTCAAGCGTTTGTAGAATAGTCTGCTTTTCTATCTCCTCCAAGGTCATGCCTTGCAGATTCGTTGTCACCTTCTGTTCTATAGGATGCTGGTATTGTGATTTAAAATCATCCGCAGTCAATATTTCCTTTCCACTGACCAGCAAGGTACGTTCCACCAAATTCTTTAATTCACGGATATTACCCGGATAAGGCAAACGGCTTAAATAATCCATCGCTTCAGAAGTAAATTCCACTTTGGGAAGACCGTTCGATTCACATTGTTTGTCGGCAAAATGACGGACCAATAACGGAATATCCTCACGGCGTTCGCGTAATGCCGGAAGATGCACCGTAATTAAATTAATACGATAGAACAAATCCTCGCGGAAGGTGTGTTCCTGCACCATCTGTCGTAAATCGGCATTCGTCGCACTGACCACACGGATATCGACTTTACGGGGACGGCTGTCGCCCAAGACTTCAAAAGTCTGTTCTTGTAACACGCGAAGCAGTTTCACCTGACAGCTTAAATCCAAATCGCCAATCTCATCCAAGAAAATCGTACCTTTATCAGCCAGTTCAAAACGTCCTACCCTGTCGGCTGTGGCATCCGTAAACGCACCTTTCTTATGACCGAACATTTCACTCTCGAACAAAGTATGAGAAATTCCTCCCAAGTTCACTTTCACAAAAGGTTTCTTGCTACGGGGACTGTTCAAATGTACCGCTTCGGCTATCAACTCCTTGCCTGTACCACTTTCACCGGTAATCAAGACCGATGCGTTGGTACGCGCTATCCGCTTGATCGTGGCCAGCACATCCATCAGTGCTTTACTCTTTCCAATGATATGGCTACGGTCGAAGCCGTCATTATCTTCCACCGGAACCTCTGCTTTCTTATCTTGTGAAGTCAGTTCCAAAGCCGTTTCTATCCGTTGCATCAACGCCACGTTGTTCCAAGGCTTGGTAATAAAGTCAAATGCACCTGCCTGCATCCCTTGCACGGCAAGCTGGATACTTCCCCATGCTGTCATCAATATAACGGGAACATCGGGCCGGAACACTTTGACCTGTTTCAAAAGAGTCAATCCTTCTTCACCACTGGTGGACAGGGTGAAGTTCATATCCATCAAGATTAACTGGGGCGCAACCGAACGGACTATTTCAATAGCCTCTTTGGGACCCGGTACGGCCTGCACATCATATTTCGCCCTTTTCAGCATAAAGCTCAGAGAAGAACGAATGGCACTGTCATCGTCTATAATTAATATCATAATGCTGCAAATGTAGAAATTATTATTTTAATAAGTACAAAGACAACCCCATTTTATATTCAAACAGAATTGAATAGTGAAAATCCTATTGTTTGATAATCTTCTCGAAATCGGCATCAATATTAGTATTGGTATTGAAATCCCACAATGTCAAGCTGCGCAACTGGTAATAATAGTACCAATAATAGAACAACTCATTGATATGCTTCTGACGAGCCTCATCTTTCTTTGACTGGGAATCATTCAAATCCAATGTCGAGATTTTACCGACCATGAAGGTTTCCACATTGGTGCTGTAACGTTTCTGGGCAATCTTGTCCGCATCGTCTGCTATCTGCAACTGGGCCTGCTGGTTATTGAACTGTTCTACAAGGATAAACAGATTCTGATTGAAATTCATGGTCTCCTGACGTAGCTTGCTTTCAGTCACATCGCGGTTACTTTGAGCAATCTTTACCTGACCACGACGTTTTCCCCAGTCAAGAATAGGAATTTTAAAACCAACTTCTACAATCTGGTTATCTTTCAAACGGCGGTATGCACTATTAAATTCATTGTCTGTTCCTGTAAAACCTACCTGTGCATAGAGCTTGATTTCACGTAAATTACCTTTCGCCTTAGCCACTTCAAAATCTGCTTCCAACTGGCGGCGACGAATATTGTGCGCAAATGAATTATTGGCAAGTGCTTTGTCCAAAACATCCGGATAGTTCAGCAATACAGTCGGAATCGTCTCGGGAACAACCGGTTCCAATTCCTCATCTTCTCCTAATGCTAGAAATGAACGGAGTTTGAACATATTACTTTTCAAGTTGCTTTCATTTTCAGTCAACGTAGAACGGGCATTCAATACATTCAGTTCCAATTGCAACAAATCATTTTCACTGATCTGCCCCATGCTACGCTTTGCCTTAGCCACTTCATACAGTTTATCTGCATTCTTCAGATTCTGTCGGGCGATGCCTACATTTTCCTTAGCCAACAACAAATTGAAAAAATAGTTGATAGTAGTCATGGTTACCTCTTCGGTTGCAGTAAGAAATGCGGCTTTAGCTTCAGCGTATCTCACCGGTTCGATGCGGCGGTTCCATTTAATTGTATTCACTCCGAAAATAGGTTGTTCCAAAGTCAATGCCACAGGAACAGACATATATCGTTTTGATTTATCTCCATCCAGTTGTTTCAAGAAATCAAGAGAGGTATTCAATGAGAGTTTACCACCGGTCAACCAAATATTCTGATCGATAGAAACTTCACCATTCATTTCCATATAATTATTACGTACAAATGTATAAGCACCGTTATCCTGCTGATAAGAATTATACTTCTTATTATAGCTGGGAATAGTGGCTTCAAAATTCATTTCCGGAAGCAAATCCGCACGGAAAGTACGATATTCCCAATAAGCGGTTTTCAGCTCGTTTAAAGCTACGGCCGCATCTACACTTTGCACACGGGCAATAGTAATGGCTTCCTCCAAAGTGATGGCACGTCGCTTTTCTTGTGGCTGCGCTCCGGCAACCAACGATATGCCAAAGGCTAAAAATAGAGATATTACTTGTTTTTTCATTGCGTTATTATTCTTTTTATCAAAGGTAAGGCAAATGGTATGCCAAAAAACTATTTCACTGTTTTATAACACCTTACGACAAAAATGGAGTGTCCGAAATCGGACACTCCATTCATATACGAACACTGCTGATCATGTGACAATGAAATAACATTATTCATTATGCAACGCGTCTGCCGGCTCAATCCCCATCGCTTTCCGGGCGGGGAAATAAATGCCGAGCAAAATTATTATCCCCAACAACAGCATGGCCGACACAAAACAAAGCAAAAAACGTCCCCAAGCAGGTTCCATTAATGTATGCACAGTAAGATCCGCCATCTGCATATTCGCACAAACAAAAACAGCGGGAATGGCAGCCGAAACCAAGAGAAGGATGCCCTCAAGTACATAATAACCAAATACATTCATCCTACTGCAACCTAGTGCCATACGCAAAGCTATCTCACTTCGGTTTTTACGAGTCCGAAACCAGAAAGTACCCAGCATCCCTAAAAATATATTGAAAACAAAGAAAAGGATAACGGCATAGGTAGTATTCAGATAATTCACCGTTCCTTGCTCTATATCGAAAGCTTCCTTCATATCGCCATACGAATTTATATCGTATAAGTAATAAGGGCCGATAGATAATTTCCCTTGCATATCCTGCATAAAATGTTCGGTAAATCCCGGTATGGAATTGGAAGCCACACGCACCGCAATGTGATGCCAATGAGTCAGCGGCGGACTGGGAAGATAAATAAAAGGTTCGTAACGCTCGTACTCATCGGTCTTATGAGCAGGAAGTACCGCCATTACCTTATAATTAGTTTCCGGTTGCACACTATTCAGAAAATAAGGATTGAAACAAGTCTCCCCTACTCCATTGCGTCCGCTAAACAAGGAATCACTTAACGTTTCACTCATCAACACCGGCATGGGGTATTCATTCTTGTCCCAACGCTCCGCCTCAAATGAGCCTGATAATGGCTGCAAACGAAATACCTTGAAATAAGTAGGGCTGACATAACGGATGAAACAGCCTACCACATGGGTCGAATCCGAATGCGGAGCATATCCCTCATACATATTATTTCCCGTATAAGGTATTGTCCCATAATAAAAACAAGCTTCCTCCACCCCTTGATATTGTTGGATTAAATGATAGATTTGTTCCAAATATTCAGCAGAATGACTCATTAATACAGAATCATTTTGCAAAGCCGGCTTAATATTCAATTGAATATCAAAAACATTCTCCGTGTCATATCCTTTAGTCTGACGGGCAGCAGCCTCATAATTATAAACCAGATCGATGCTGTACCATAGCAAGATAAGAACAACAATCAATTCAACCCACACCCATACATTGGCGTGCCTCTGGTTCCACATTTGTCTGAATAAACTCTTTATCATTTTTCTTTCCTCCTATTCTCCTTTGATGGTAGTCGCAATATTACGATGTGTGACCATCCATACCGGAATCAATACCGACAATAAATTAAAAACAACACATACGCCGAAAACCAACACAAATAAAGCAGGATGCAACAACAAACCTCCATCCAGACTGATATCTGATAATTCTACCTCGCCGCTACCAAACAACCATACACGTCCCAGCCAAACCAACACACACGAAAACAGATATCCTAAAATTCCACCCAAAAAGACCGTAAGCAGATTCTCTAAAAACAACCTCACCATAATGGAAATACGTGATGCACCATACGCCTTGCGAACTGCAATCTCTGTCACACGCTCCTGCATTCGGGCATTGGTCATACCTGAGATATTAATAGCAGGAACAATCAGCAAGACCATCAATAACATACTGTAAACCAACGGTGCACTAATATCTTTTCCACGAAAAAAGGTATATTCCGTATGAGTATAGAGTTCGTTCATCTCGAAAGCATATTCTGCCGTTGAACTATTCAAACGATCCTGCCGATGCTGTACTTCAGTCCGTACCTCTGCAGGACGAGTGTCCGGCAGCAGTTTGAGCAATCCCAGACGGATTCCTCCCAAGCCCCCTGTCCAAGTAGCATAATAGTCTTCATTTTCCAATGAGAAAGGAACAAAAGCATCAGCGTATGCTGTCTGGAAAATAGCATTGACATCTTTCACCACGCCTACCACTTTAGTCGGAAAAAAATTACTTTGATATTCTTTTCCTACCACATCCGTCGTGCCGAAAAGCTGCAAGGCCATACGCTCGGTTATCACACTGACCCACCGACGGGCATCATACTCCTCTTGTGTGAAAGGACGTCCCGCTATAAATTCATAATCAAAGAACTTAAACCAGTTATCAGCCACAGGCCGCACAAAATAGTTGAATATCTCATTCGAAGCGGACAAGTTACAAGGGGTCTTGGAAACGCCACGATACCAAGTAACCTCTTTTACACCAGGGAGCTCTGAAAACAATGCTTCAAAAGCCTTGCGTCCCATACCGCTGTTCTGGTTGGTATGATCCTGCTTACGATAGGTCATTCCCGAACCTGTATACATCATATCGCTCCGATCACTTTCCGGAGCCATATCCATTGTACGGAAGTCATAAATCATCACTACCACCATAACAAAAGCGATAGTGACAGCTGTTCCTATAATACTGATTGTAGCATAAAAAGGATTCTGCCGTATCAGATTAAATGCTTGTAATAATAGCTGTTTCATTCGTTTTATCTCTTCATTTTATTTATTCTTCATGTAATGCCTCAGCCGGTTCGATACTCATGGCACGACGGGCAGGGTATCCTATTCCAATGACAATCATTCCAGCAATCAGAATGAAAGTGCCCAGAATTGTAATCGCAAAACGACCTTCCGTAAAAGGCATACGTGTAACTTCCACCAGTTCGGCATATCCCAAATTCCACGCTACGACCAATGCAGGAATAGCAGATACCAACAATAAAAAGACTCCTTCCCCCATCAGACGACCGCAGATTCCCCAACGGGTAGAACCTAAAGCTATACGCAACGCAATTTCGACACGCCGATGCTGTGTCCGGAACCAGAAAGTTCCGATAATGCCTAGAAAGATATTCAGCAATAAGAAAAATATGATACAAAATTGCGTATTCAACTCATTCACCGAATCCGTTTCATAAGCAGTGCGTACATCACTCAAAGGAGTTATATCCAAAAGATATAGATTGCCCACCTGATATTGACGGTCGGCATCCACTATCAAACGGTCTATGAATCCATCATTCTGTCCCTCACGAACACGTAGGCAAACTTCTATATAAACCGTTTCGCCCAAGGATTCCATTACCTCATCTGTCAGGTACACAGCAGCATAACGGGAGCCGTAATCATCCGGAGCTGTAAAATGATCATAACGGACCGGCTCGGTAAGAGCAGCTATAGAAAGGTGCTCCGCCTCCGGCTCATTCCGCCAAACAGGCACCCTACGCCCTAAAAGTTCCTTACCATGCCAAGGTGCATCCTGATAAACATCGGCAATATTCACAGATAAGACCATGCCGGACGGTGTCAGTGCCTCAGCAAGGCTTTCACTATCCGAACCGTCTATATTGCGATAACGGAATACATTAAAATACTCCGGAGTTATCCATCGTTTCAAACTACGTACCGGGACTGTATCCAGATAAAATGAAAAACTGTTTGCACCGTCATTATAAGGTATACAGTTTTGCGAGAGGCTGACTGCTTCCACATCCGGACGATGCGCAAGCCTGTTTACAATTTCATGCAAATCGGCAACATCTTCTTTCATAGTACGGCCAGGCTGATAAGCAGCCGCCTTCGAAGTCATCCGCTCAAAACGAAGAACATACGTATTTTCTATATCAAAGCCCATCGGCAAATTATAGATGCTCAATGTGACATATACCACATCCACAATATACCATAATATGACAAACACCACAAAAAGTTCCATCCACAGAAACGCATTGCTGCGGCGCTCGTTCCATATCTGTTTCAATAAATTCCTGTTCATGATCTAACGTTGGTTTAAAGCGTCCGTAATATTCATGCGCGATGCCCTCCAGGCAGGAATGCACGCTGACAGCAAATTCAAGAGCAGGCAGAAAATGAATGCGGCCAAGAATATCCAGGGACTGAACAACATATCTGCCGAAAGACTGGTTTCTCCTATTTGGGCACGGTTCTCGCTATTGGAAAATAAGAAATCATTCAATAAAAAAGTACATGCATAACTGAAAAGCATTCCTACTGCTCCGGCTATGAGCGTCAATAATAAGTTTTCATAAAACACTTGCCTCAACAAGACATTGGCAGTAGCACCAAATGCCTTCCTCACTCCTATTTCCGACATGCGCTTCCGCATACGGGACAAAGTCATGCTACTCAAATTTATAGCCGGTACCAGCAATAAAATAACAATCACCAACAGGTAGTGCAAATAAGCTTCCTTCGCCTGTAACTCTCTTCCCCAGTGACGAAAGATAAAAGAGAAACGATCATCGGGTTGTCCACGATAAAAGATTTCAGAATCCTGCAATCCGTCATTAAATTTCTGACGCAGACGTTCCACCTCTTCTCTGATAGCAGGAAAATCTTTCTCCGAATGTGCCAGAATGACCACACGAAAAGTTCCCATCGCATTGTCATACCAACACTTCCTGGCTATTTCAGTTGAATTGAAAGGTATCCAAATCTGCGCATACGAAGAAACAGCCAGTTTGGATACATCTTTCACAACACCCACTACCGTATAATCGGCCAAGTTAAGTTGGACTGTACGCCCCACTGCTTCTACCGTACCAAATAAATTCCGGGCCACAGAAGCGCTAATTACAACCTTAGGAAGTCCGCTTTCACTATCGGCAGCCGTAAACGGCTTTCCGGCAATAAAATCAAAAGAGAACACTTTCCAAAAAGTATCGTCAGTTTCAAGATTATCCACTGTCATCGTTTTTCCCGCAGGTACAGAAATACGCATCCTGCCTCCTGTAGACACTATAGTTACCGTTTCAGGAACAGTAAGCGCCTTAAAACACTCTTTAGCCACCGTAAGTGACATACAGCCGTTTGATGAATTATCACTAGTATCTCCTTTCTGATGAATAGACATCGCTTTCATATAAAGAGAACGTGAACGGTTCACCTCAGGCACACAATCCGTAATGCGCACTTCCAACACCAAAACGATGACCATGATCATACAAATAGCCAATGCCGTTCCTATAATAGAGACCAAGCTGATGAGCCTATTCTCACGGAGTTGGAAAAAAGCCTGTTTGAAATATAGTTTTATCATGTTTGTGCTATGCTCTAAAATCTTTTAACAAAAAAAGAAATTACTCATTATGCAATGCTTCCGCCGGCTGAACTTTCATAGCCTTACGTGCAGGAATCCAAATGCCTACTACAATCATCAATGCAATCAAAATAAAGGAGATAAGAACTGTTATTATGAAGCGTCCACCTTCAATAGTAGTACCATTCATCCAAGCATTCAATTCACTATTTGCCAGATTCCAATTGATAAAAACAGCCGGAATAGTGGCTATAACCAATAGCAGTAATCCTTCCACCAACTGGCGTACAAAGACACTGTGGTCTGTTCCTCCCAAAGATTTCATCAAAGCAATCTCACCACGTCGTTGCTGAGTACGAAACCAGAACGTGCCCAGCAATCCTAAAAAAATATTCAACAATAAAAAAACCATACCCAAAATATAGCTGCGCATGGAATTGGTTTGTGACTGTTGATAGTTACGACGGATATCATCAAACGAACGCACTTCGGCTATAAACACATTCCCCACCCGATATAGCTTCTCACTATCAGCTTTCAAACGGGTTATAAAATCTTTATCCTGATCTTCTTTTACCCGTACACACAATTCAAGTCCCACATCATACCAATTCTCCGGCAAAAGTTTCACCATACTGTAGCTGTTCCATGCCTGCTCATAATCTGAATACCGGACTACCTCCAACGATGCTCCCAGCGTATAGGTTTCCGTCGTATCTCCAAACAAATAAAACTGTTTTCCTACCAATGGAGTCAAATCTCTTCCGTAACGTTTCTTGTATAAATTATCGGAAGCCAAAAAATTCTTGGGATGGCTAAGCAACTCCGCCAATTGTTCAGGAGTTTCCCCACGAGTACCATGATACTGGAAAACCCGGACAAAATCAGGACTTACTAAACGTCGAATAGTCCATCCCGGCGACTGAAGTGTGTCATATCTAACCTCCGTACCGCTGTTACTCCCATTATAAGGATAAGAATTCTGACCAAAACCAACCGCCTCTATATCCGGACGATATTTAAGACGCTCGGCAAGTCCTTTCACATCTTCCCGCTGCTGCTCTTTTGTCTGATTAGGAATAAAATCAGGACTTTTATCAGTAAGGCGTCCCATTTGTATCAAATAACAATGGGAGATATCAAAACCACGTGGCTCATAGTAAACAGCTGCCTTAACATACATATAATCGACAATATACCACATAACAACGCTCACCAACAACAATTCGGTAACAAGCCAAAGATTGGAACGCCACTCATTCTTTATTTGTGTCAATAGTTTCTTATTCATTCTAACTCTTCTTTTAAATTCTTAATTTTTCATCTATTAATGTATCTTTCCTCCCAAAGCATTGACTATGTTAGTACGCGATGCCCGCCATGCGGGAATACCGCTACTAAGCAAATTCAATACAAAACAGAACAACAATGCATAGAGGAAAGTAGATGGTTGCAATAAAATTCTGGAATCAACAGTAGGCGCATTCAGAGTAACACTATAAGGTTGTGCAAACAATATATCAGTGCCCCAATAAGCGAATAATATACTAATGAGCAATCCGATAGCCCCTGCCAACAAAGTGATTACGAGATTTTCCATCACAATCTGCCCCACCATCTCTATGCGGGTACTTCCAAATGCACGACGCACACCTATCTCGGCTACACGCTGACGCAAACGGCTTTGCGTCATGCTGCTCAAATTTATGGCAGGAACCAATAATAGAATAATAAAGATAATGACACGCTCACGACGAGCCGCTTTTAAATCCGGTTCCAAATTGGCAGCAAAAGAAATCGATTGGGTTTCCTGGTCATAAGGACGGTTGCGATCTATCAATGTATACCCTTGATCAGCAAGTATTGAATTATACTCATTCATACGGCGCTTAGCCTCAGCACGAATCTCATCAAAATCCTCACGGTCATGCGCCAACAGAGTTACACTCATCATTCCCATGTGGTTATCACTCCATGTGTCATTAGACAGGTTGGTCGAAGTGAAAGGAATCCATACTTGCCCGTAAGCCATATCGGCAAGAGTTGAAACATCTTTCACTACTCCTACTACACGATAAGGAGCATGACTCAGCAGAAATTCTTTACCTACAGACTGAATAGAACCAAACAAGGCACGTGATATGCTCTCTGTTATAACAGCTACAGGGCGCCCAGCTGTAAAAGTAGCTTCATCATACGGCTTTCCATCTGTAAACTGAAAATCGAACACATGAAAAAATGTATCATCTGTCTCACGCACATCAGCTCCTATCGCAGGCGCACCAGGTAGGGAAACAGGAGTGGACACCGTCATGCAACAATAAACAGTAACAGCCTCAGGAGTCTTCAACGATTTGTATACTTCACGTGCAGTCTGTACACTCATCGGACCATTACTTGTCCCATTTCCCCAATCTTTATGACTGATACTCATATAATGTACATGTAAAAAACGGTTACGATTGGACTCGGGAGAAAAAGGAGCGACCTTTACTTGTTGCATCATCACTACCAACATAATAAGGAAAATACTCAGCGCAGTCCCCACAATACCGATAATACTGATAAGCGGATGTTGGCGTAGTTGTGCCAAAGCTTGCTTGTAATACTGTTTTATCATTTTCGAATTCTATTTTATTATTTTCTTATACACTTTATATCTATACTAGCCAAAGTCATGCCAAAGACACAAAAAACTGAATATAAACATATTATCTTTATTATACACTGTCCGAAAATGAACACCAACTTCATTTTCGCACACGATTTCATTTCCTGATATATAAATTAAAGCAGAGATACAATGTTCTATATTTCCAAATAGATCCCAAATGTATCTCCGTTTTTCATTAATTCCATCTTTTAATAAAATGAATATCTGATTTACTCACCATGCAATGCCTCAGCTGGCTGGATACTCATGGCCTGCCGTGCCGGAAACCAAATGCTGATAGCGGCAATAGCCCAAAGTAACAGAAAAGTAACGAGCCCTCCTATCAGGAAACGTGTGAAACTCCATTCTACAGGCCATGTCTCTACTAAATCAGAAATACCTAAATTATAAGCTACAACCAAAGCAGGAATATAAGCGATGGTTATCAGTAGAAAGCCTTCTCCCATTAAAAGAGTCTGAAGACTGTGCGGCGTAGCCCCAGCAACCAGACGGACGGCCAGTTCTTCACGACGCTGCTGCGTACGGAACCAGAAAGTACCCAATATGGCCAAAAATGCATTAGCTAAAAAGAATCCAGCAATGGCCAAATAAGTATAAAGATCGCTACGATAATCAGCCAGATGTTCATTCCGGTAATAACTCATAGGACGTATATCCGCCAGATACAGATTACCCACACGCAGCTGTTTCTTCATCTCTTTCCGGAATGATTCCACAAAGCCAGGACGGTCGGCATCTGCCTTCACACGAATAAATATATCATGATAAGGAATACTGCCATAGCTTATCTTAAAATCTCCCTGTCCCAACTGTACAATGCGATAAACGGCTTTACTCCAATTGGAATATTCATTATATTTCTGATTCTCGCATACGGCGGCCACACGCACCGAATCTGGTTCATCCTTGCGCATGGAAACCCCACTATGAATAAACCGACCGGCTAGCTCCACTCCTTTTACAGTCATATTATTTATGTCCGGATTCAACAGCCGACAAGCTGTATTTTCCGTCACCACAAAATCATTGGTATGTGATGCCCGCCGGGACAACTCTTCAGGCGAACATTCATCAGCCCCTCTGACACGAAACACGGTAAAATAAGAAGGAGTGACTTCCCGATACATCGCACTGGTCTTCAATGTATCATAAGACATGGTTCCACTACCGTTTTTCCATATATAATGGAAATGCATCAAAGTATAACATGCACTTTCTACTGCCGGATGATGTTGCAGCCGATTATAAAATTCCAAATATTCAGCTGTCACTTCATCATCAGACCGACTTGCTGTGTCACACTCCACGCTTTCATTGGGTAAGACGGCCGCTTGTACATAATATACATGCTCCCAATCAAACCCTAATGATTTCTGTTGGTTCACTACCACAGCATACACATAATCCACAGCATACCACAGTGAAGTAGCAATGACGAACATTCCAGCCATCAGCAACAGATTGGCACGAAGATTATTCTTTATAATAATTAATAAATGAATCAGCATAGCCTTAGAGTTTTTGATTTAACGAATCGACAATCGGAGTATGGGCAACACGCCAGGCAGGAATGTATGCCGAAAGCAAATTAAGCACCAGACAAAAACAAAGCGCCACAAAAAATACAACAGGACTGACCATAGAAACATTCATGGTAGCTGTTGCTCCCCAAGCAGTCTGAAGCAACCAATCACTCATCAGCCACAGACACAGATAAGAAAGTCCAAGTCCCAGCATCCCACCGATTAATGTCAATACAAAGTTCTCGTTCAAAACCTGCCACACCAACTCTCCCTGTGTAGCGCCAAAAGATTTACGAATACCTAATTCTTCCAGCCGACGACGCATACGGGTATGTGTCAATCCGCTTAGATTAATGGCGGGAACCAATAAAATAACAATAATCATAATGCCATATTTCCAATATGCCGCATCCAGATTTTCATACGAGTTGGCAAATTTACGATTCAACTGAGTACGGAAGTTATCCGGTTGCCCCATCAGTTGCAATTCTCTCTCACCCAGTGTCGTATTAATCTGTGCCACTCCACGGGCCACCTCATTACGGATTTTCTCAAAATCATCTGAACAATGCGCCAAGATAGTAATGATATGATTTCCCTGAGTTTCTCCTGCTTCCACCTTATTGGCTATCGCATTCGAAGAATAAGGTGCATAAACCTCACTCCATGCAAACTCACAAAAACGATTTACATTCTCTACTACACCACAAACAGTATAATCAGTAAAATTAATCTGTACAGGTTTCCCAATAGCAGCGTCCACATCTCCATAAAGACGCCTCGCCACACTTTCAACAATAACAGCTTTCTTTATTCCCGACTGAAAGTCAGCCTGGGTAAAAGGTTTTCCCGACAAGTAATGAAATTGGTATATCTTCCAAAAATCAGCATCTGTCAGTAACAACGGTGTATTGACCTCTTCATCAGCTCCTGGAGTACTGACTAATACTTCACCGGCTTCATAAGTAACGCATACAGCTTCGGGAGTTTTCAACGGATAAAAGACTTCTTTAGCCATCCACAATGAAGGTCGGGAATGACCTGCGCTGTTAGGTTCTTTTTTGTCATATACCGTACGCTCCCATTTGACGTAAAGCGAGCGTGAACGATTTACTTCAGGAGCATAGTCCGCCGTTTTCGCTTGATAGACAATTAGAATAACCATTATCAAAGCAATAGCGAGGGCAGTTCCCAATATAGTAATTGCACTTAGTAACGGTTGGTTACGCAATTGATAAATTACTTGTCCTATTGTTTTTTTTATCATTATAGTACCTTTTCATTAATGGTCCGTAGAAAAAATGAAGTAGCCTCCAGTTATTGCACCTGACGGCCATCAAAGAAACGGATAGTTCTTGAAGTCTGTTTGGCTTGTTCTTCATTATGGGTTACCATCACAATGGTACGTCCATCTTCTTTATTCAATTTATGCAACAACTCCATTACTTCAGCACCCATTTTTGAGTCCAAATTTCCGGTAGGCTCATCGGCAAGGATAATTTCGGGATTGCCCACAATAGCACGGGCTATCGCCACACGCTGACACTGACCACCGGAAAGCTGTGTGGGCATGTGGCGCATACGATGACTTAAACCGACACGCTCCAACACTTCTTTTGCCAAACGGGTACGCTCCTTGGCAGCCATCTTTCTATAGAGCAAAGGCAATTCTACATTGTCAATCACATTCAGCGAATTAATCAGGTGGAACGACTGGAATACAAAGCCCAAGGTCTTGTTACGGAAAGCAGCCAGTTCCTTGTCCTTCATGCTTTCTACAGACGTGCCGTTTATTTCAATCTTTCCACTGCTGGGAGCGTCCAGCAGCCCCATAATATTCAGCAAGGTAGACTTGCCACAACCGGAAGGACCCATAATACTGAGGAACTCACCACGATCCACTGTCAAGTTCACGTTTTCAAGGGCTACCGTTTCAATCTCATTTGTACGGTAAACTTTAGAGAGCGAAGTCAATGTAATCATAACTTTTTGTATTTAATAGAATTTTCAATTTCGTATTTTATCACTAAAAGGATTTCAAATGATATGCCAAAAACATAAATTACTTATATTCTGAATATTAGCTAAAAACGTAGCTGTCCGAAAATGAACACTTTTCGCAAAGGCGGACTATTTACGGATATGAAAATGAACACAACGGCAAACTTTCATAAACAAATGCCAGCATACAGTCTCCCATACAAAAAGTACGGTCCGCTAAAAAGGAAAAAATCCTGTCTTTCTGCTATCGGGTATCTATCTCCGAAAATAAAATGAATGTGGAATTATTGATTATCCATGAGCAATAATTGGTTGCCATCCACTTACAACAGATATTACACACGCGATTAATATAAATCGGGTAATATTGCAAGAAAATAAAAAATAATCTCCAATCATTAACAAAACATGAGAAACATGATGAAAAACATTACTCTCAAACAAGTTTTACGTCAACATGCTCTACTGGGCTGCATAGCGTTACTCCCACTTTCGCCTGTATATTCACAGGCCGATAACCAACAAATCGCTTTTCCGGGTGCCGAAGGCTGGGGACGGTTTGCAACCGGCGGACGTACCACAGATCCCGCTATCGGAAGCAAAGTGTATTACGTAACAAGTCTCGATGATTATCTTTCGTCCGAAGAGCCTATAGAAGGGACACTCCGTTGGGCATTAACCACAGGAGACGATACGCCGCGAACCATCCTCTTCAAAGTGGGCGGCACTATCAATCTTAAAGAAAGATTGAAATGTCCGAGACCGAATGTGACCATTGCCGGACAATCGGCACCGGGTGGCGGCATCTGTATCTCCGGGGCAAATACAGTAAAAACTTCATCGTACGTTACATCCGCTTCCGTGCAGGAGACCTGTCCGGCAGTAATTATTCGGCATTAGGTATAGAGAACACCGAAAATATAATCATCGATCATTGCTCTTTCAGTTGGTCGATGGAAGAAAACGTGACAATGTACGACAACAAATACACTACTATGCAATGGTGTATATTGAGCGAACCGCTCTATGTATCCAAGCATGATAAAGGTGCACGCGGATACGGTGCCCAATGGGGAGGTGAACACTCTACATTCCATCACAATCTGTTTGCACACTGCGTAGGACGTACTCCATTGGTAAACGGAGCACGTGATAAATCTGCCAGTGGGCACGATGCTTTCGTAGATACGGAAATCATCAATAACGTACACTTCAACTGGGGCAATAAAGGTGCCTTATATGGCGGACAATTACATTCCATCGTAGAGGGAGCTTATTCGCGTACC
>ENA-ORNF01001778-ORNF01001778.1-human-gut-metagenome-genome-assembly--contig:-NODE-1778-length-17833-cov-2.767803_pt1 | contig 17833 bp, 18 predicted proteins | sample MGYA00242110_ERZ509012 | MGnify/ENA primary metagenome ERZ509012 (study PRJEB26280, sample SAMEA2338714) | human gut metagenome | biome: human gut; feature: human-associated habitat; material: faeces...
ATTGGTTGCTATGCAACAGGATGTGTGTAATATGTGGAAGATTGATAATCAAACTAAGTATGTGTTCTATTATGATGAAAGTAATAATTGCAGAAAGTTTTGGATTTAATTTAACCGCATACAAAAAGAGTGGTTTTGTTGATAACGAAGTTATATGTGGTTATGTGGATGCAATATATAGGGGCGTGGTTCATAGTGACAAAACAAACCCAACGCTTGCAATAAGCGACCTAAAAATGATTCAATCAATTGAAGTGAGTTATGTTAAAGAACTAGAAAGAGTAAGGTTTAAAATTGTTTACACCGATTCAGGTTTAACAAGTGAAATAATTGGGGATAATAATTTAAAGGAAAATATATACAAGGTATTTTCGGCGACTCAAGAACTAGATTCATCTGAGTATAGTGCGGTGAATTGCACTGATGGAGTTGTTTACGCCGTTAAAAAATAAATTAAGGCTGGCATAGTGTTGCTAGCCCTTTATTTTTCAAATAAAAATCAATTGTTATTATTCGTTTGACAAGCAGAATGAAAATTTTTATAATTAATATATAAATGGAATTATACCATTTTTTTAGGAGTAGAAAATGATTAAAAAAGAAGTCGCAATCCTAGATTTTGGTTCATCTAAAGTAACCGTATTAATAGCAGAAAGAGGGGTAAATAACACCTTTAATATTAAGGGTACTGGCGAAATTGAATATGCTGGTTTTTATGAGGGTAAGTTTCTAGAACCTGAAAAGGTTAAACTTGCTGTTGGTCTTGCTATCAATAACGCAGAAACCACTGCAAGAACAAGGGTTACAAAGTTATATGTAGGTGTGCCAGGAGAGTTTGTAACAGTAGCATGTTTAGAGTCTAGTATTAGTTTTCCAAGGTCTAAAAAAATTACCGACTCAGATATAAATGAGTTATTTTTTGCTGGAAACACTTTCAAGAAAAATCCTACACATACCGTTATAAATAACACTCCAATATATTTCACTCTAGACGATAATAGAAGAATAATTGACCCTCGTGGCGTTGTGTCTAGCCGTCTTGGTGGATATATTTCTTATTCACTTGCTGAAAATAACTTTTTGGATTTCGTTGAATCTATTTTAGGCGAACTTGGTATTCGTTCTACAAAATATATTTCTAGCACGCTTGCAGAAAGTTTATTCTTATTTGAACCAGAAGTTCGTGATAGATACGCTCTTTTAGTGGACTGTGGTCATATTTCAACTAGCGTTATGTTGGTTCGTGGTGATGGTCAATTGTTTTTAAACTCATTTTCTATGGGTGGTGGTCATATCACTGGCGACTTATCGCAATGCTTGAAAATTAGTTTCTATCAGGCGGAAAGTTTAAAGAGAAAAGTGGTTTTGAGTTTGCTTGCTGATGAATCGGACTTTTATGAAATTGCAGGGAAAGATTATATGATTCCATTTTCAGCTAAAACAACTAACGAGATAGTAGGCGAAAGAATAGACTTGATAGCAAGTTTTATATTGAAATGCTTTAATAGATGCGAATATGATTTTCCAGACTACATTCCAGTATATCTAACTGGTGGTGGACTAAGTTACATAAAAGGTGCTAGAGATTATTTGTCTAAAAGGCTTGGTAGAAAAGTGGAGATAATTGCTCCACCTGTTCCAGCGTTAAATAGACCTCATTTTTCAACAGCTCTTGGCGTTTTGGATTTGGCATTAGATATAGAACAAGGCTTAATTTCAACATTTTTGAGTAATTAATAGGAGATAAATTTATGGAAATGGATTATTCACCAATTTGTCAAATTAAAGTAATTGGCGTTGGTGGTGGCGGTAATAACGCTGTCAACCGAATGATTGCCTCCAATATAAAAAGTGCACAATTTATTGCAATTAACACAGATAAGCAAGCGTTGCAGATGAGTGAGGCGAAAGAAAAAATACAAATAGGCGAGAAGCTAACTAGAGGTCTTGGTGCAGGTGCCGACCCAGAGATTGGGCGAAAAGCAGCCGAAGAAAGCAAGGCTGATATAGCAGACAAACTTAAAGGTGCTGACCTTGTGTTTATTACCGCTGGTATGGGTGGTGGAACAGGCACGGGTGCTGCGCCAGTAGTTGCAAGCATCGCAAAAGAAATGGGAATATTAACCATTGCAGTAGTTACAAAACCATTTAACTTTGAAGGTAGAAGAAGAATGGAAAACGCTGAAATGGGTATAGCAAATCTAGCAAGGTGTGTAGACACTCTTGTGGTCATTCCTAATGATAAATTATTAAAGGTAGTTCCAAAGGGAACTCCACTAGTAGAAGCCTTTAAATATGCCGATGATGTATTGCGTCAAGGTATACAAGGTATTTCAGACCTAATTGCAACCCCATCACTAATAAACCTAGACTTTGCCGATGTTAGAACGGTTATGAGAAATAGGGGCTTAGCGCATATGGGTATTGGCGAAGGTAAAGGTGAAAACCGTAACCTTGAAGCGGTTCGTATGGCAGTTGCAAGCCCATTACTAGAAACCACAATTGAAGGTGCTCAAGCGGTAATTATAAACATTACGGGTGGGTTTGATTTAACTCTAGATGAAGTTAATGATGCTGTTCAATTAATTAAACAAGCGGTAGATGAAAGTGCTAACACCATTTTTGGTGCAACCATAGATGAAAGATATAATGATAGATTATTAATTACCATTATAGCAACTGGCTTCAAAAACAGCAATTTTGAGAACTTAATCAAAAAGGCTGAAATTTCTGGCACTAATAAAAATTTAATAGATAAACTATATAAACCAATGGATATAAATAGTTTAAATAACGCACCAAAAGCCGAAGAAAAACCAGTTGACCAATCTGGCTTAAAGATGTTTGGTGATGATTCAGCAAGTCGTCAAGAAGGACAACCAGAATATAGACCAATTTCTCCTGAGCCATCTAATGATGCAAGAGTGAATGATGTTAAGCCAATTAATGGTGGTTTGCAATCTTCTAGAATAAGTGTTGATGATGCACATATTCCACCATTTTTAAGACGATTTAGAAAATAAGACAAATATACCAATATTTAAACAAAATAGTTATACAATAGTTGACTTCAACTATTGTATAATTTTTTTATGTGGATATTAGTTTTATTAAATTTATTTTTTAACATTTTAATGTGTTTACTTTTATTAAATTTGGTTTCGGCAACACTAAATGAATACCCAATAAAGTATAAATTAATTATATTGTCTATACTAGATGGGGTGCTGCTTAATGTGGTTGGTTTAATTGGGCTTAGTCGAATAAATAGCCTAATTATTTATGTTGCGTTGTTTTCTACCACAAATATCGTGGTGTTTAACCCAAATAAAAAATTCAAGTTTTTTATACTTGAATTGGTTTCGCTTGCATACATTTTATTGTGGTTTGGTTTTAGTTACTTATTCCAAATGGTATTCTTTAAAATAGTCAGACCAACAATGTTTACTTATTATACATTTTTAGTTGTGTTAGACTTGGTAATTTTAGGTCTTGGATTGTTTATAATGATTTTATGCAAGGCGGTGTATCGAAAAAAAGAAGTGCTAGATTTTGTGTATGATACAACTATAGATATTGATGGAAAGGTAATAAACTCTAAAATGCTTTTAGATAGTGGCAATATGCTCTACGATACCGAAAAAACAGGTTTGCCGGTTTTAATAATAAATAAAACAATGCTAGAAAGTAAAATGGGTAAACTATTAAACACCAAAGCAATGCGAAGGCTTGCTTATACCACGCTAAATGGGCACACTCAAGGCCTGCCTATAATTGAACCTAATAAAGTATTTGTAAAAATAGGTGGTCAAGTAAAACGGGTTAATGCAGTGCTAGGCATAACGGATAGAGATTTTAAGATGTACGATGGATTGTTACATATTAAAGTTTGTTAGGAGAGTTAATATGAAAAAGTTTATTCAAAAAATCTTAAATTGTATACTAGGAAAGCAATCTTGTTATTATATAACAAATGGTGGGGCGTTGTTGCCAGAAAAACTATCTTCGAAAGAAGAACAATTGGTGGTTGATAGAATTAAAAATGGCGACACTTCGGCTAAAAAAGAATTAATAGAAAAGAATTTAAGGCTTGTTGTATATATAGCCCAAAAGTTTACGTCAACGGGATTAAATGTAGACGACTTAACTGGTATTGGTACAATAGGGCTTATAAAGGCAAGCACATCATTTGATGGCGATAAAAATATAAAGTTTGCGACTTATGCGTCTAGGTGTATTGAAAATGAAATACTAATGTATATGCGAAAAACTAGCAAAATTAAAGCAGAAGTGAGTTTAGATGACCCGCTTAGCACAGATAAAGATGGTAATGAGTTAATACTAGCTGACATTATTGGGTCGGACGGTGATAATTTATATAAAAGTGTAGAACAGAAAATGGAGTGCTCTAATCTGAACACTCTCATTGAAAACTTAAATAAAAGAGAAAAATTAATTATGAAACTAAGGTATGGGTTAAATAATTATGGTAAAGAATACACCCAAAAAGAAGTAGCAAAGTCGTTAAATATATCTCAAAGTTATATATCTAGAATAGAAAAGAAGGTTTTGCAAAAATTAAAGTGTGAGATAATGGCAACTTAAATCAGTTCTTTTTCTAACACCTTTAGTGCGTTTTTCTCTAGTCTTGAAACTTGTGCTTGGCTTATGCCAATTTCTGAAGATATTTCGGTTTGAGTTTTGCCTATATAATATCTTAGTTTTAAAATATCCTGTTCTTTTTTAGATAGTTGGTTTATTGTAGACTTTAAAACGGTTTTTTCTATCCATTTATCTTCGCTGGTTGTTGGGTCTTTAATTTGGTCTAGTAGCATTAAACTGTCTTCGCCGTCGCTATAAACGGTATCAAAAATAGAAACGGGGTCTAAAATAGATTGCAAAGCTTCGGTTACGGCTTCAACGGGTTCGTTTATGGCTTTTGCAATATCGCTAACTTTTGTGTCGTTTGAACTATTAGTTTCTAATTCTTCTTTTGCTTTTAATGCTCTATAGGCAATATCTCTTGTTGATCTACTAATTTTAATGCTGGTACGGTCGTTTTTAAATCGCTTTATTTCGCCAATAATCATTGGCACTGCATAAGTAGAAAATTGAACGCCAAGGTCCACATTAAAATTGTCTATGGCTTTAATTAGTCCAACCATTCCCACTTGAAACAAGTCGTCGGTTAGTTCTCTGGTTGTGTTAAACCTTTGTACTAATGACAACACTAATCGCATATTATAAAATATACACTGTTCTCTAGCATTGTTGTCGCCCGCTTTTGTACGGCGTAAGACTTCAATCATTTCTTTATTTGAAACTTTAGGAAGGGTGTTTGTGTCTATACCGCAAATTTTAACTATGTTTGCCATTTTGCTCTCCTTTTAATATTTTTATTTATTGTCGGCAAACGGGCTTAAAAGTATACAGAATATTTTATATTTTAGTGGGGAATAGTATGAATTTTGCACTATTAAAGACTAAAGAGATTGTAAGGGTTTCAGATGGCAAAAAATTGGGCTTTGCTGAAGACTTAATAATAGATGAAATAAACCTAAAAGTGGTGGCGCTTAGAGTACCAAAACCAACAAAAGGTTTTAAAAAACCTGAGTATATGGAAATACCATTTTCATCAATCACAAAAATTGGTGAGAATGTTATTTTGGTTGACCTAGACGAAAAGAAGCAAGAAGGTGTGGTAAAAGGTGAATTTTATTACACACCAAAAGTTTTTCATAAAGTTTAATTTATTAAATTTAGTTGAATAATTGATTAATTTTTGATAAAATTAATTTACAAACGAAAAAGGAAAGAAATTTATGAAATGTTGTTTTTGTGGAAGTCAAGATAATAAGGTTACAGATAGCAGATTTATTGAAGACCAAAATGCAATAAGAAGGCGAAGGGAATGTTTAAAGTGTGGCAAAAGGTTTACAACCTATGAAGAAATAGAAAGAACGCCACTACTAGTTATAAAAAAGAATGGTGATAGGGAACCATTTAGGCGAGAAAAGATTGTGAGTGGTATGATAAAGGCTCTTGAAAAAAGACCAGTATCAATAAGTACAATAGAAGCTACTGCTAGTGAAATTGAAAAGAAAATTATGGCAACCGATAAGCAAGAAATTGAAACTAAGCAGATTGGTGAATTTGTAATGGAGGCACTTAAGGAATTAGACCAAGTTGCCTACGTAAGATTTGCAAGTGTGTATAAACAGTTTGAAGACTTTTCAACTTTCCAAGAATTTGTTCAAAAATTATCTGGTAAACAAAATTAATAATAAAAAAATTTAACCTAATTGGATGTAATAATCTAATTAGGTTTTATTATTTTATATTGAATTTTTGTGTTAACGTGAAAAATTTTCAAGCTCAACACAGATGGGTGTATGGCGGATGATAAAACTATCAAGCGAGTGTAATTTTGCCGAAAAATGGCAAATAAAGGCTTGATTTGCGTTTAAACAATCAATAATCTGTCATTATTTTAATATTAATTAGCGTAAAATTAAATTATTCAATTTTTATTTTTAGTCTATAATATAAACATTTTTCATAACCTTAATTGAGGTGAAATATGAATTTGTTACAGGTGGAAACAAATAAATTGTATTACTATGATGGGGCAGTAGATAAAAAGAGTGAAAACCTTTTAAAGGCGTATGGATTTTTAAAGGGTGTCAAAATTGAAATTGTTTCTGTAAATAAATATGGCGACCGTGTGGTTAGAATACTTGGTTCTAAGTTTTGTGTGAATAGAATACTTGCTAACAGCATTTTGGTTAAGGAAGTGAAAAATGAGAGATAGATATATAATTGTTGGTAACCCTAATACGGGGAAGACTACGCTATTTAACACATTAACAAAATCTAAAGAAAAAACCGCAAACTATAGTGGTGTAACTGTAAAAGAAAAAATAAGGGTTGCAAACATTAATGGCAAAGAAATTGAATTTGTAGACTTGCCGGGAATATATTCTTTTTCTAGTATTAGTGACGATGAGGTTGTCACCAAACAATATATTGAAAACCACCCTAATGACAAAATAATTTATGGAGGCTCGTCTGTTGATATTAAAAAGAATATGCTTTTATTGAATGAACTAATAAAGCAACACAGAAAGGTAATTGTCGTAGTTAACAAAATGGGCAAAAAGTTAGACGACAACACTTTAAGTAAGGCAACAAACGTTTTAGGCGTTCCAATAATTCAGACAGATGCAAGAAAAAGAAACAATGAACTAATAGACTTTTTAACCAACACCATGATAAATAATATAAACAGGTATGTGGATATAGACAAACTTTTAAGTTTATTCCCAACGGATGAAAAATCTCAAGTGGTGCTAGATAAGTTTTTGTTGCATCCAATTGTCGGCAAAATTATATTTTTTATTGTCTTTGCATTAGTTATTGTTGTTTCATATGGAAAAATTGGCAATGGATTATCTGCGTTTGTGGAAAAGTATTTGGTTATTGGTGGGAATTTTGTTAGCGAGTTTTTGTTAAAATACAATTTAAAAATCATAGAAAGTTTTTGGGCTAGTGTTATTATTGGAGCGATTGGAACAGTTGTTGTGTATTTGCCACAACTTGCACTTATGCTTAGTTTGTTGTTTATATTAGAAGAAATTGGGTATTTGCCAAGAGTCGCTAGTTTGTTTAACTATGGGTTTGAGCGTCTTGGTATGAACGGTAAAAGTGTTTTTAGTTTAATTATGGGGGTGGGGTGCACAACTTCGGCTATGCTAACCACTCGCAATATTGGCTCTAAAAACGCAAGAAAGCAAACGGCAAGTTTTCTGCCATACGTTGGGTGCTCAGCTAAACTGCCAATACTAATTTTAATTACACAGGTAATTTTAGGCGGACTTGGAATTGTGGTGGTTGGGGCTGTGTATATAATTGCATTTATGATTGGAATAATGTATTTAAAAATTAATAAAGAACCATCTGAAAGCGAGTATTTTATAGCAGAAATTCCACGGCTTACATTGCCGTCTATTAAAACAGCGGTATCTGAATCTATAGTGCTAGTTTTAGATATGTTTAAAAAGGTGTTTTTCACGGTTTTAATTAGCACGTCTATAATGTGGATACTATTAAATGTGTCTATAAATTTTGAATTTTTTAGCGGTAATAAATCAATTTTAGAACTTGTTAGTGAATATTTAGCCTACTTATTGTATCCACTTGGGTTAAACAGAAGCGATGTGGTGCTTTCTATTATTGTTGGGTTGCTTGCAAAAGAAAATATAATTACAGCCATTGGGTTATTTGGCTCGGTGAATAGTTTAACTGTGTTGCAAGGGTTAACTTTTATTATTTTTGTTACATTATATTCGCCTTGTATTCCAGCACTTAGGTGCGCTAGTTGTGAGTTTGGTAAAAAGTTTATGCTTAAAATGTTCTTTTTGCAAATGATGGTAGCGTATTTATCATCTTTTGTGTTTTATACTTTTGCAAGATTTAATATTTTGCTTGGGTTCATTATGTTACTTGTATTCGTTGCTTTAATAATAGGATTTTCAAAAGTTATAAAGTATAAAAGTATAAACAATAAAAAAGCATTAAGTGTTATTGAATAAAAATTGAAAATAAATATAAACTAAGACAAATGGAGGGCGTATGCAATTAAGTATTTGGATTGTTACGGCACTAATTATCTTAGTAATGTTTGGTGCAGGACAAAAATTTTTAGATAAAATGCGACTTAGTGATAGGTGGGCTTTAATAATTTTGGTGTCAATAGTTATAGGGCTTATAATTCCACCAATTCACATAACAAAAAATTTCAGTTTTTCTATAGGCGGTTTTTTAATTCCGTTTGGCTTGTGTATATACTTGCTTATAAGAGCGGGTTGGAGCACAGATTTACTAAGGGCGTTAGTAGGCACGGTTTTAACGGTATCGGCTATACTACTTTTAGAAATATTCTTGCCAAGCGAAACACCCGAAAGTATTGTTATAGATAACACATATTTATATGGCGTGGTTGCAGGACTAATAGCTTATGCACTTGGCAGAAGCCGAAGAAACGCATTTGTTTGTTCGGTGTTTGGTATAACTCTAGCAAGCGTTGCTGTGTATATTTACAATATTAGCGTTGGTGCTACCGATGCGGTTTTAGCACTTGGTGCTAGCACTGCTTTTGATACAATAATTTTAAGTATTTTAATTTCGGTTGGGCTAACAGAACTTATTGGCAAAACCGCAGAAATTGCAGTTGGTAAGCAAGAAAAAGCATATAACTACGAAACGGGTAGTTTTGTAAATACAGATAATTTATCTCACCAAGATAATGAGTTGGAAGAAATAGAAGATGTAAATACAGGAGATAAAAATCATGAAAATTAAAAAAATAGTAGTAAGTTTAGTCGCTTTTTTATTTGTTATTTGCTTTTCTGTAGGCACAGTTGCTTCAATGCAATCGAATGCATCAGAAGAAGATTTAGAGTATTACACTGTTTATAACAGTGAAACTAATGATGTTTTGTTTTTGAAGGGTGATAATGTTTACGTTGGTGACGAGTATATTAGTGCCGATAACAAAAGATATGTAATTGAATCGGTAGATGGCGAAGAAAAAACTGGTAAAGCCAAGTTCGTAGAAAATGTAAAAATGCCAGTTTTTAACATAAAAAAGGCGGAAACAGATTTGCAATCGGTGTCTGCAGCCAATTCTAAAAAAATTGGTATTTATCACACCCATAATGATGAATGTTATGATGATGCCGATGGCACAGATAGTATATACGGCAAGGGTGGAATACACGATGTTGGTAAAAAGTTTAAAGAAGCATTTGAAAAATTGGGTATAGAAGTATACTATAGCGAAAATTTACACTTGCCACACGATAGCGGGGCTTATCAAAGAAGTTTACCAACTGCAACAACTTTATTAGAAAATGGGTTAGATGCTCTTTTTGATGTTCATAGAGATGCAACCCCAAGAAAAGAATACATAACCGAAGTGGATGGCGTAACCATGAGTAAAGTTAGAATGGTTGTTGGTAGTGCAAACCAAAACTCTGCAGTAAATAAAGAATTTGCTTTAACCATTAAAGCGTATGCGGATGAAGTGTACCCAGGGCTTATTAAAGATATTTATATAGGTAAAGGTAACTACAATCAACAATTATATTCAAAAGCAATGCTATTTGAGTTTGGTACTAACACAATTGAAAAATCACTTGTATTAAAATCTTGTGAACCACTAGCGAAAACTTTGGATGTTGTTCTATTTGGTACTCAAGGTGCAAGCAAGGAAAGTTTAAAAGATATAGATACCACAGTATCCACGGGTGGAACACTAGAAACTGGTCTTGTAGGGCAAACTAAAACCACCCAAACAAAGGCGGGTTTATCCACTTTGTGGATAGTTTTAATTGGTGTTGGTGGTGTGCTTTTAGTGTTTGGTTTAATTATGTTAATTAGTCCAACGGCACGACAAAAAACAGGCAGATTTTTCTCGGAATTATTTGGCGGACTATTTAAAAGAAAAAATAAAACCGAAGTTTAATGAATTAACTAATTTCCCCGAAGCGAAAACTTTGGGGATATTTATTTTGTTTAAACTACTAGAATATTTAGTTTCACTTGATTTATTGAAACTTTTTTTGTATAATAAGAAAATACAATAAGGAGAATATTTATGAAGCCACTAGTAGCAATTGTGGGTAGGCCAAATACTGGCAAATCTACCTTTTTCAATAGAATAGTAGGAAAGAAAGTTTCAATAGTAGACGACACCCCAGGTGTTACCCGAGATAGAATTTATAGAGATGTAGAGTGGTGCGGAAAGCAATTTACTCTTGTGGATACTGGCGGTGTTCAGTTTGATAAAGATGACGACTTTACATATCACATTAATAAGCAGGTGGATATTGCAATAGACCTAGCCGACCTAATTTTGTTCTTTGTTGACGGAAAAGAAGGTGTTGTTCACTCAGACCACATTATAGCTGAAAAATTAAGAAAGAGTGGCAAGGATGTTTTGCTAGTTGTAAATAAGTATGATACCTTTGACACCGATAACTTATACGATTTTTACGAACTTGGCATTGGTGAACCAATTCCAGTTTCTGGTGAACAGGCTAAGGGCTTGGGTGACTTACTAGATAAAATTGTGGACCACTTGAAATTGGAGGCAACCGAAGAAACGGACTCTGGCGAATTAAAAATTGCCATTGTTGGTAAGCCAAACACTGGTAAGTCTAGCATAATTAATAGATTAGTTGGCGAGCAACGTGTAATAGTTTCTAACATTTCAGGCACTACAAGAGATAGTGTAGATATACCATTTAAGTGCAACAAGAAAAAATACATTCTAATAGATACTGCTGGTATGCGAAGGAAACGATCCATTGAAGATGAAACAGTAGAAAGGTATTCAATTTTTAGAACTCTAGATAGTATTCGTCGAGCGGATGTTGTAGTTGTTGTTATGGATGTTAGTGAAGAAATAAGTGAGCAAGACGTAAAAATCGCGGGCTTAGTTCACGAGCAGAAAAAACCAACTGTTATAGTCATGAACAAGTGGGATAAAATTGAAAAAGATACCAATTCTATGAAAAAGATAGAAAACAAGTTAAAGACTGAACTTGCATTTATGAGTTACTTTAAGCCAGTATTTTTATCTGCATTAACAGGCAAAAGAATGGAAAAACTTATGGAAGCGGTAGATGTTGTTTACGAAAATAACACAAGACGTATAAAAACTAGAGATGTGAACGATATTATTGAAGATGCAGTTATTAGCACTCCACCACCAAGCAAGAATGGCAAAAGGTTGAAAATTTATTATGCAACCCAAGCACAAGTTTGCCCACCTACATTTGTTATTTTTGTTAATGATAGTACTCTAATGACCGATAGTTACACAAAATATCTAGAAAACTCAATAAGGTCTAGTGTAGACTTTTCGGGTACTCCAGTGGAAATGGTTATCAAAAACAAACTGGATAACCAAGATATAAGATAGGAGGGCGTGAAGTGGTTTGGTGGCAAATATTATTAGTTATTATAATAAGTTACTTGTTTGGAAATATTAGTTTTGCAAGAATTATTAGTGGTATTAAGCATAATGATATAACAAAATTAGGAAGCGGAAACCCAGGTAGCACCAATATGCTAAGAAATTTTGGTTTAAAAATTGGTCTTATAAACCTATTTTTAGATATGCTAAAGGGTTTTGTTCCAGCTTTTGTTACAAGCTTAATTTTTTCTAGTCAGCCAATAATGTTATATATATCTGGGCTTAGCGTAATTGTTGGTCACGTTTATCCAGTTGTGTATAAGTTTAAGGGTGGAAAGGGAATAGCAACTATGCTTGGGTTCTTTTTTGCTTGTGACCCATTAGTTACATTAATTGTTGTCGTTGTGGCAACAATTAGTTGGCTATTGTTCCAATATGGCTCGGTGGCATCATTTATTTGTGTGACGGTGCTAACTGTGTGGGAAGGCATAAAAGTAAAAAGCACATTACCATTGCATGAAAGCAAAGTTATTTGTGTATTGTTGTTTTGCGTGTTCTTATTAACATGGTACGCACATAGGGGTAATATAGAAAGGCTTTTGTTTGGAAAAGAAAGTAAAGTTAGTTTAATTAAAAGCACAAAAAAGAATATGAAATCAAAATAAACCAGAAGATATTATCTTTTGGTTTTTTTATTCATAATTATTCTAAACTGCGAATATCTTTTAACTATAAGGAGAATGATTATGAACATTTACGAACAAATTGCTGAGCGAACGAATGGAAATATATATGTTGGCGTAGTTGGACCGGTAAGAACTGGTAAATCTACATTTATAACAAAATTTATGGAACAAATGGTTTTGCCTAATTTAGAAAATAACACAAATAAGGCAAGAATGATAGACGAATTGCCTCAATCGGGTTCTGGAAAACAAATAATGACAATGGAACCAAGGTTTGTGCCAAATAATCCAGTAAGTGTGGCTATAGATAAAACTAAGGCAAATATTAGACTTGTTGATTGTGTCGGTTATATGATAGATGGGGCGGTTGGTTCTTTTGATGAAAAGGGTAATCCTAGAAAAGTAAAAACTCCTTGGGCGGATAAGCCAATAGACTTTGCAAAGGCAAGTGAAATAGGAACAACAAAGGTAATAAAAGACCATAGCACGGTGGGGGTGCTTGTTACAACAGATGGCACTATTACCGATATTGATAGAAAAGCCTACGTTCAAGCCGAGGAAAGAACTGTTAAGGAACTTAAAGAATTAGGTAAGCCATTTGTTATTTTATTAAACACCATAACCCCAGGCGCTGATGCTACATTAAAATTAAAAAAGGCAATGGAAGATAAGTATAAGGTCACTGTGCTTGTTAAGGACATATTGGAAATTAAAGAAAAAGACTTTGTTGAAATATTTGAAAAACTATTATACGAGTTCCCAGTGCAAAAAATTGAATTTAATTTGCCAGATTGGGCAAAAGGCTTAGACGAAGCGAACGATATTATAGTAAGACTACTAGCGGATATTAATAAAGTTAATATTGAAAAGATGGCAGAATCAAGTGTTTACGAAAAATTATTTAATGATGGAACGGGAATATTAAACCCAAGCCTAAAAAATAGAAATTTAGGCACTGGTGAAATGGAGTTTGATATAAACTTAGAAAATACATTGTTCTTTAAAACATTAACCGATGTTGCTGGGGCAGATATAACAAACGACCACGACTTATTAGATTATATAGTTGGTGCTTCTAAAGCAAAGTCTGAATACGATAAACTTAAACTTGCCCTAGATAAGGCTACGGAAACGGGATATGGTGTGGTTGTGCCACCTGTGGATGAGATGGAACTATTAGACCCAATTGTGGTTAAGAAAAACGGTGCAGATAGTTTAAAACTTAAAGCGAAAGCAACAAGTTTGCACATAATGAAGGTTGATGTTGAAACCGAAGTGACCCCAGCGATGGGTGGCGGTATGCTAATTACAAATAACGAAAATGGCGAGCCAGTGGTGGATAGCAATGAAATATGGAATACTAATATATTTGGTAAAACCATGGCAGATATAGCACACGATTCAATTATGGCTAAATTAAACACTTTCCCACAAGAAGCCGAAATGAAACTAAGAAAAACGGTTGCAAAGATAACAAACGAAGGTAAGGGTGGAATAATCTGTATATTATTATAAAAAAGAAAAGAGTCCTAAATGTTAGGACTCTTTTCTAAATACAAAATCTAAAAATGTTTGGTAAAATTTTCATCTTACTATACTTAGTATATCACATAATTAATTAAAATAAAAGACTTTTAAGGTGAAATGTTTGTGAAATATTAGCGGTCGTTTTCGTTTGAAATGTAATCGGCAATAATTTCATCTACTATGTCTTTAGGAACTTCTTTGCCGATAGAATTAACAATGTTAAATCTTTTTGCTTGGTCAATTAGGCTTTTGTAGGCGTTGTCTGCATCGGTCCATTCACCATAACTAAATTCTTCAATAGAATCTACACCAGTTTTGGTTTCGTTAAATCTTACTAATGGTTTTAAGTTAGTGTTTAAAATAAAATATCTTTTCATAGTAACCCCCTTCAATTTAATTAAAGGATAACAAATAATAAAACCATTGTCAATAGCGGTGCTTTAAATTGCTAATTTTATTGCAAAAATATAAAAGTTATTGTAAAATTAATTTAGAGGTGTATATGGAACAAACCGAAAAATTAGATGAACAAGTTGAAAAGATATTAAAGCATATGCTATATATGCAAAATAAGGCCGAAAACAATAAGAATTTAAAGTATGACAATGATGCTAAGTTTAGTGGCTTTGAGTATGCCTACTTATTTTCTAATGAGGCATTAAATAACTATTTTAATAGGTTTAAATTAGATAATGGTAGGGTTTTGACTGTGGGTAGTTCGGGCGACCAAGTGTTGTATTCATTGCTGAATGGTGCTAAAGATGTGACTCTTGTAGATATAAATCCACTAGCTAAATATATTTTTGATGTTAAGCGTGGTATTGTGAAAACTATGTCTTTTGCAGAAGTTCAAAAGTATATAGTTGAAGATGAAGATATTTTAAGTTTTAAAGTTTATAAAAAGATTAGAAATAATTTGAATGAAGAAACTAAATATGTTTTAGATAATTTATATCTAGAGGGCTTTGATAACTATATTCATAAAATAAATAAAAAGACAAATGGTTATGGTAAAAAATGCGCCTATTTAAGAAATGAAGAATCATTTAATAAATTAAAGCAAGCCTTAAACTCTGAATATAATTACTCTTTTATTGAAAGTGATATACAAAAGTTAAATGGCAAGTTGAAGCCAGATGATAAATATAACTTAATACTTTTATCTAATATAAGTGACTATGTAAATGCGTGGACAGACGAAAGGGGAAGTGGTAAGTCTAAATTTTTTAATATGGTAAAACAATTGGAAAAGCACTTGTGTGATGGCGGTCAAATGCAACTATCATACTCGTGGCATGAAAGACTACCTAAATACAAATTTTTTAAAGAAATGTTTGGCGACGATATTCACTCAATTGCGGTTTCTACAAAAGAAGGTCCTATTGTGTATAGACCAACTCAACCTGTTTTGGAAAGATAAGGGAGTGGTTATGGTAAATTTGTGGAGTATTGCAATTGGTGTTAAATTTCAGGAGACAATATGGATAAGATAGAGTGTATTAAAATAGCGGAATTGGAGAATAAGGGCGAATTTTTGACAGTTATAAATCAACTTTATGAAAAATGGAAAGAAAATAAAGGCAATGGGGAGGTCTTTGTTAGATTGACTTTTGAATGTTGGTATGTGTTGAGTGAAGGTTATCGAATTGGACTCTCAGAACCTACTTGTAATAAAGCTAAATCTATTTTAGTTGAAATTGGAAATGCCATTGAAGAAAACGACATAAAAGAAGATTATGTGTTGAGTCATCTTGGTTATATGATGACATTGTTTCCGGATTTCTTTTTTGAGGACGATGATAAAGAGCAATATATAAAGTATCAAAAAATTGGCTCAAAAATGCTAAATAGAGCAATACAGGTTTCGCCGGGAAATAAAATTGCAGAATTATTTATGCTGGGAAACGGCAACAAAGAAAAAGAGTATAACAAACTTAAGAAACAACTAAAACCTCAAATACTGCAAAAATATAATGGTGAAGACTGCTTTGATGAATACTTTAGAGATGTTTTAACTCAAGAGTAAAATTTTAAAATTTTTTATTTAAAATAAAATCAGTTGGTTAGTTTTAACCGACTGATTTTTGTTGATTTATAAAAAGAAAGAGACTCAGTTGGTTCATGAATATTCTTCATGGCTCAGCTGAGTCTTGTGTGGTGCGGGCAAAGAGACTTGAACTCCCACTCCGAAGGAACTAGATCCTAAGTCTAGCGCGTCTGCCAATTCCGCCATGCCCGCAATGGTGATCCAACCGGGACTCGAACCCGGGACCCCAAGATTAAAAGTCTTGTGCTCTACCGACTGAGCTACTGGATCATATTATTAAGTTGTGGGGTGAAAGGTGGGACTCGAACCCACGGCCTCTAGAGCCACAATCTAGCGCTCTAACCAACTGAGCTACATCCACCATAATTAAAGTGGGTGGTGTGCCAGGAGGGATTCGAACCCCCGACCCACGCCTTAGAAGGGCGTTGCTCTATCCAGCTGAGCTACTAGCACATAAAAATTGTTATGTGGCTGGGGTGGAAGGATTTGAACCCTCGAATGTGGGAGTCAGAGTCCCATGCCTTACCACTTGGCGACACCCCAATATATCGACCGCCAGATGGGAAGACTGCTAGCACAAAGTGTTGGCTGGGGTGGCTGGATTTGAACCAACGAATGCGAGAGTCAAAGTCTCGTGCCTTACCGCTTGGCGACACCCCAATAAAATAGCGGTTGCCCAAATATTTGGGAATAAGACCTTGCCAATAAAAGAGTTGGAGCGGGTGATGGGAATCGAACCCACGCGGTCAGCTTGGAAGGCTGAAATTCTACCATTGAAATACACCCGCATCACGCAAAACGATTTCGCAGGGTAGCCCTTTAAAAGTCGACTTGCTAAGTATACTACACATCTTTTTTTTTGTCAATAAAATTTTCGATTTATTTTATCATTTTTTCAAATTTTAATACAAATTTAGTCCACCATCAACAAAAATCGTCTGCCCGTTGATATAAGTATTGTCCTTTGAACCAAGAAAATAAACAATTTTTGCCACCTCAGCAGGACTCCCCATTCTCTTTACCCCACTGCGCGCAAAAAACTCTTTTTGCTCTTTTTTATTAAAATCTGCATTCATTTTTGTATCAATTGCGCCCGGTGCGACGTTGTTTACCAAAATATTGGCATCACTAAGTTCGCTAGCCAGTGCCGATGTAAAACCAGTAAAAGCACTTTTGCTTGCCGAATAAACCGATTCAAAACTTCCACCAAAGCGAGCATAAATAGACGAAATGTTTACAATTCGCCCCTCGCGGTTGGATATCATTTGAGGCAAAGCCAGTTTAGTTAAGTAAATTGGCGCAACCGTGTTGGTTTTTAGCGTATCTAAAATAGAATCGTAGTCCTCGTCAAAAATTAAGCCTTTTTTGTCCTTTCCAGCATTGTTGACAAGTACATCTACCCCACCAAAGTCTTTGCCAATTTTTGACATCATTTTGTCAATTTCTGTATGGCTACCAAAATCTGCTTTATACGCAACAACTTTAACATTATATTTTGCCAGCAGCGCAATCAAGCTGGTTATAGATTTTTCGTCACTGTTATAGTGTAATGCCAAATTGTAGCCATGACTTGCATACTCTATGGCAATTGCC
>ENA-ORNF01001781-ORNF01001781.1-human-gut-metagenome-genome-assembly--contig:-NODE-1781-length-17792-cov-2.678694_pt1 | contig 17792 bp, 15 predicted proteins | sample MGYA00242110_ERZ509012 | MGnify/ENA primary metagenome ERZ509012 (study PRJEB26280, sample SAMEA2338714) | human gut metagenome | biome: human gut; feature: human-associated habitat; material: faeces...
GCGCCACCTATATAGGGTATACGGCGGTGCATAATGCGGGGTATTCGGAGACGATGAGTATCCTAGGGTCTTGCCTGACGACATTCGCGGTATGTCTGCCCTCTTTCATATTGGTTCTCTTGATCTCTTATTTCTTCGCTAAGTTCCGGAATAATAAATATGTAGAGGCGGCTTTCCTTGGATTGCGCCCGGCTACGGTCGGTTTGATCGCCGCCGCTGCCTTGCTATTAATGAATAAAGAGAACTTCATCGACTACAAGAGCTTCTTGATCTTTGGCGCCGCTTTCATCCTAACATGGAAATTCAAGGTACATCCTATCTTGATGATCATCTTGGCGGGTATCGCGGGTATTATTTTATATTGGTAATCCCGATGTCGATGGAATTGCCCGTTTAATCGGTGAAAACAGCCCCTTTTTCTAGTCTGGTTGCCCATGTTTTTAAGGTAATATAGTTTTGCTTTCGTAAAAAGATAGAAAACGAAGGCAATATGAAACAATACGCTTTATTATTCGCATGTCTGTTCTTCCTCTGTGTGGGGAGTAAGGCACAAGAGCAACCTACCCGATGGACGTTGCGTGCTTGCTTGGATTACGCTTTGGAGCATAATATCCAAGTAAAGAAAAGCAAGGTGTCGCATCTTTCCGGTATAGAGGATACGAAGCAGGCGAAAGCACAGCTTTTCCCTTCCCTTTCGGCTTCGGTTACCCAAGGATTCGTGAATTATCCTTCGAGCGACGCCGCTACGAATAATAGCTATAGCGGTAATTATGCGCTGAACGCTAAATGGACGCTTTTTGATGGAGGGCAACGTGTACAGGCGATCAAGCAACAGGAAATACAAAATACCGTCGATGAGCTGGGTATCGAGCAAAACGAGGATGATATCCAAATCTCCTTGATACAGACCTATATGCAGGTACTATATGCGATGGAGTCCGTTCGTATCAACCAAAATACGGTCGAGGTATCTACGGCGCAACGGGATCGTGCGGTGGAGTTGCTACGTGCCGGTTCGATCTCGAAAGTGGATTTGGCTCAGTTGGAAAGCCAGTTAAGCACCGATAAATATCAATTGGTCGTAGCCCAGACGAATCTAGACAATTATAAGTTGCAATTGAAGCAATTACTAGAACTGGATATAACCGAAGAGATCGAATTGGTGATGCCGGAGCTTACGGAGAAAGATATCTTAACCCCGCTTCCGAGCAAGCAAACGATTTACAATACCTCTCTGGCCGTGATGCCGCAAATAAAGAGCAGTGAGCTGGCCGTGGACATCGCCGAGCTGGAGAAGAAAAAGGCGAAAGGTGCTTTCCTTCCTTCGCTCTCCATGAACGCCGGGCTGGGTACCGGCCATCTTTCCGGAACGGATTACGCTTTCGGTAGCCAGGTCTGGAATAGTTTCAACGAGAGTGTCGGATTGACGATCAGCATCCCTATCTTCAGTAACCGTCAGTATAAGACGGCCTATAACAAGGCGAAATACGCGATTACCACCAGCCAGTTGGAGTTGCTGAATACCCAAAAACAATTGCTGCAAACCGTGGAGGGGATCTATCTGGACGCTACCTCGTCGCAGACCCAATATACCTCGGCTACCGAACGCTTGAGTTACGTGAAAGAAAGCTATAACTTGATCGATGAGCAATTCAGCCTCGGTATGAAAAATACGCTTGAGCTATTGACGGAGAAGAACAATTATCTGACCGCCCAGCAAGAGCAGCTACAAGCGAAATACATGGCCTTGATGAGCGTTCAATTGCTGAATGTTTATCAGAAGAAGCCGGTTGCGGAGAATTATTAACCCACTAATGGATATATTTACTCCACTCTCTTTTTTCAAGGTTACCCTGCGACGGAGGTCGTGGGGGGCCTTTTGAACAAGAATACAACGTAAAACAGAAATAAAAAGAATCAGAATATGGACAAGAAGAAACTAATCATGGGCGGTGTTGCCGTTATCCTCATTGCGGGGGGCGTGTTCCTTTTCACGGGCAAATCCTCGAAAGGCGGGATCAAGCTGGAGACCGCTAAAGTAGGGTGCAGCACGATCACGAATACGGTTACGGCCACCGGTACAGTAGAGCCCGTTACCGAGGTTGAGGTAGGTACGCAGGTCTCCGGTATCATCGATAAGTTGTACGCTGATTATAACGACGTGGTGAAAGCCGGCCAACTGATCGCCGAGATGGATAAGATCAACCTCCAAGCCGAGCTTCGTTCCGCCGAGGCGCAATTGGCGAGCAGCAAGACGGAGTTCGAGTATCAACAGAAGAACTACGCACGTAGCAAGGTGCTTCACGAGAAACAATTGATTAGCGATACGGATTATGAGACGGCTACCTATAATTACGAGAAGGCGAAGGCCGCTTACGACCAGAGTCAGGCCTCCATGGTAAAGGTAAACCGTAATCTCGAATATGCCACGATCACGAGCCCTATAGACGGAGTGGTTATCAACCGGGCTGTTGAGGAAGGACAGACCGTTGCCGCCGGCTTCGAGACCCCGACGCTGTTTACCATTGCCGCCGACTTGACGAAGATGCAGGTAATAGCGGATGTGGATGAGGCGGATATAGGGAACGTGGAAGAAGGTCAACGAGTTAGTTTTACGGTGGATGCCTACCCGAACGATCAATTCGAGGGCGTGGTTCGTCAGATTCGTTTAGGGGACAGCGAAAGCACTTCCAGCGCTTCTTCCAGTACTTCTTCTTCCACGGTTGTTACGTATGAGGTAGTAATTACGGCGGATAATCCGGACTTGAAACTGAAACCTCGCTTGACGGCAAATGTCACAATTTATACGTTGGAACGTGCGAATATCTTGACCTTGCCGAACAAGGCGCTTCGTTTTATCCCCGAGCCCGCCATCATGGAATCGTTGGGTATGACCGTGACGGATCCGAATGCGGAGGTACAACCCGGAAAACGCTTGGTTTGGTCCCGCCAAGGAAATACCTTGAGCCCGAGGCAGATTACGGTCGGAACCAGCAACAACAGCGTGACCGAAGTAACCGAGGGCTTGAGCGAGGGCGATGAGGTAGCCGTAGATTTAGCGAGCGCCGCCAACATGCCGGAAGTAGGTGCAGGAGCGGAGCGTAGCCCCTTCATGCCGGGCCCTCCGGGAAGCAACAAAAATAAGAGATAGTTTGCGTCATGAAAGAAATTATCACATTAGACAATATAAAACGAGACTTCCACGTAGGCGACGAGACCGTCCATGCCCTGCGAGGCGTGTCGTTCACGATTCGCGAGGGGGAGTTCGTTACGATCATGGGAACCTCCGGCTCCGGAAAGAGTACGTTGCTGAACACGCTGGGTTGCCTTGATACTCCTACGAGCGGGGAGTATTACTTAGACGGAGTATCCGTGCGCACCATGAACAAGCGGCAGCGAGCGACCCTCCGGAATCGCAAGATCGGATTCGTTTTTCAAAATTACAATCTGTTACCGAAGACGACAGCGGTAGAGAACGTAGAGCTTCCTCTCATGTACAATCCTACTTATAAAGCGGCCCAACGTAGGGAGAAGGCGGTCAACGCTTTGATCGCCGTGGGCTTGGGAGACCGACTGATGCATAAAAGTAACCAGATGTCCGGTGGCCAGATGCAGCGTGTGGCGATCGCCCGTGCCTTGGTGAACGATCCGGCGGTGATCCTTGCGGATGAGGCTACCGGCAACTTGGATACCCGTACCTCTTTCGAGATCTTGGTGCTCTTCCAGCGCCTGCACGCCGAGGGACGCACGATTATCTTCGTCACCCACAACCCGGAGATTGCCCAATACAGCAGCCGGAATATCACGTTGCGCGACGGTCATGTAACCGCCGATACGGTGAATACGAATATCTTGAGCGCCGCTGAGGCTTTGGCCCGCCTGCCCAAGAATGATGATTAGAATAATGAATTAATGTGGTAATAGCATATTTTTTAGAATGAATACGACGAATTTACTAAAGATAGCCCTCCGGGCCTTGGCCAACAACAAGCTGCGGGGATTCCTCACGATGCTGGGTATCATCATCGGCGTGGCTTCCGTGATCACGATGCTGGCCATCGGTCAAGGCTCGAAGCGGAGTATACAGGCGCAGATCAGCGAGATGGGCTCGAACATGATCATGATCCAGCCGGGAGCCGACATGCGTGGCGGCGTACGCCAAGACGCCTCTGCCATGGAGACGCTGAAGCTACAGGACTACGAGGATATCGTGAACGAGACTCGCTACGTCTCCGCCACCTCGCCCTCCGTGAACAGTAGTGGGCAGGCCATCTATGGCGCCAATAACGCCCCGACTACCGTCTACGGTATTAGCCCGGATTATATGGAGATACGCCGATACGAGGTGGAGGATGGCGATATGTTCAGCGATCAGGACGTACAGACCGCCGCCAAGGTATGCGTGATCGGGAAGACGGTGGTGGATAACCTTTTCCCCGGCGGAGAGAATCCCGTCGGTAAGGTGATCCGTTTCCAGAAGCTACCGTTCCGGGTCGTGGGCGTACTGAAAAGCAAAGGATACAACAGCATGGGAATGGACCAGGACGACCTAATCTTAGCTCCATACACAACTATTCAAAAAAAGATCTTGGCCATTACCCATTTGCAAGGCATAACCTGCTCGGCGCTCAAGGAGGAGTACACCGATCAAGCCATAGACGAGATATCGGAGATACTGAGGCGTAACCATAGGCTGCGGGAAACCGATGATGATGATTTCACGATCCGGAGTATGCAGGAGTTGAGCACGATGTTGACAAGTACGACGGATATAATGACGACGTTGCTGGCTGCGGTGGCTGGTATCTCTCTTCTCGTTGGTGGTATCGGTATCATGAATATCATGTACGTGAGCGTGACGGAGCGTACGCGGGAGATCGGCCTCCGTATGAGTATCGGTGCGAAAGGCATGGATATCTTGGCTCAGTTCTTGATCGAGTCTATCCTTATCAGCGTGACCGGAGGATTGATCGGCGTGCTTTTCGGCGTGGGAGCTGCCTTGATCGTGAATGTCGTGGCGCATTTCCCGATCTATATCCAGCCGTGGAGCGTACTGCTCTCTTTCGTGGTATGTACGGTGACGGGCGTGTTCTTCGGATGGTACCCGGCCAAGAAGGCGGCGCAGCTCGACCCGATCGAGGCCATACGCTATGAGTAGACGGATGCTCACTAGATAAGGCTACATGGCTCATATAACGGTAGGAATGACTATATTTGCGTAGCACTAAAGAGGATAATAAGATGAATGACACACCACAATCTCCCCCTATCAAAGGTTTGGGAAAGTTGATACACATCGCGGGATGGGGTATCCTGTTCTGCTCCCCCTTTTTCTTCACGGGGAGGGAGTCGCAAGTCACGTTCGAGGGCTATTTCCGGAGCATCATCGTGCCGCTTTCCTTCATGCTCGTCTTCTACTTGAATTACGGGTGGCTGGTGAGGCGGTATTTGTTTAACCGCCGGACAGGGCGTTTCCTGTTGATCAATCTATTGCTTATCGGGGCTACGATGCTGTTCGTGCATCTCTGCATGCGCTATTTCTATCCGCCGGAGATGCATCATCCGGCTCGTCCGCCCCGCCCGTTGAACGAGACGGTGGGGTTCTTTCTCGTCAACGCCGTTATCTACTCCTTGGTAGCCGGCCTTAGCGTGGCGATCAAGATGACGGACGGATGGTACCGGGTGGCGGCTATCCAGCGGGAACTGGAGAAGGAGCGTGCCGAGGCGGAATTGCAGAACTTGAAGAGCCAGCTTAACCCGCATTTCCTGTTTAATACGTTGAATAATATCTATAGCTTGATAGCGTTCAGCCCGGAGAAGGCGCAGGAGGCGGTGCACGATTTGAGCCGCTTGCTTCGCTATGTCTTGTATGAGAGTAGCCAGCCTTTTGTCCCATTGGAGAAGGATTTCGACTTCCTTCGTAATTATGTGGAGCTGATGCGTATACGCCTGCCCAAACATGTGGAGCTGAAAACGAATATCGTCGCTTCCTCCCCGGGAACCTTGATCGCCCCCCTGTTGTTTATCTCCTTGGTCGAGAATGCGTTTAAGCATGGGGTGAGCAATAATAAGCCGTCTTTCATCCATTTGGATATCCATCAGGAGGGGGCGGAGGTAGTTTGTACTATTGTGAATAGCTATTTCCCGAAAAGCCCGGATCAAGATAAAAGTGGTTCCGGTATCGGGCTGGTGAATCTGGAGAAACGCTTGGGGCTGCTCTATTCGGGGCATTTCTCGTTCCAATGCGGTCGGGAGGGGGATAACTATTCTTCTTATCTATCAATTACTATAAACGAGACTGAGATATGAGATTGACTTGCGCGATTATTGACGATGAACCTTTAGCGGTTAGCTTGCTGGAAAGCTACGTCTTGAAAACTCCGTTCCTGGATTTACAAGGGACTTATAATAGTGCCTTGGACGCTCTTTCCGACTTACGGGATCGGCCGGTGGATCTGCTTTTTCTGGATATCCAGATGTCGGAGTTGAGCGGATTGGAGTTCTCCCGTATCTTGAACGCCGATACCCGTGTCATTTTTACGACGGCTTTCGATCAATATGCCGTGGATAGTTACCGAGTAAACGCGCTGGATTATTTGTTGAAGCCAATTAGTTATCCGGACTTCCTTGCCTCGGCGAATAAGGCGTTGCGATGGTATGAGTTGCTCCGTAAGCCGGTGTCTTCGGAAGAGAAGGAAGGATCCGCGCCAATCGCGGAGAAGGGCGGGATGGAGAGTATTTTCGTCAAGAGTGAGTATAAGCTGTTGCAAATAGAGCTGCGCAAGATATTATATATTGAAGGATTAAAGGATTACGTGAAGATATTCGTGGAGGATGAGCCCCGTTCGGTCCTTTCGTTGATGAGCATGAAGAGTTTGGAGGATATGTTACCTTCGGATCGCTTTGTGCGTGTTCATCGCTCTTTTATCGTCCAGCCGGAGAAGATCAAGGTGATCGAGCGGAATCGGATTGTCTTTGGAAAGGAGTATATCCCGATCTCCGACAATTATAAACAGCATTTCCTAGAGATGATAGAGCGTAGATCGATCCTGCCGAAATAACCGCTGGTTAGTTGAACAACTGGAGCAATAATTTCTCTATCGCTACGGTCATAGGACGTCCGTCGCAGGAATAGTTGTTTACGAATAGGGCGATGGCGTATTGCTTATCGCCTTTGTTTATATATCCCGCATATCCTTTTACCCGGCTCATGCTTCCGCTTTTAAGATGAGCTTTTCCTTGGAGGGATGAGCCTTTTAAGAAGTTCCTCACCGAGCCTTCTACCCCCGCTACGGGCAATGATTCGTAGAAGGCTGTGTGTTGTTGTGAACAGGTTTTCATATAAATCAATAAATCAGCCACAAAAGCTGTTGATAACTTGTTGGTAACCGCAAGACCGCTACCGTCGTACATCCAGACGCACGAGAGGTCGAGTCCTTTCCCTTGCCAATAGTCCCGAAGCACCTGGATACCCCGGTTAAAAGAAGATATGACCTCTCCCTTACGGGGCGTATATCGTAGGCCGATCGTCTTGATCAAGGCATCGGCGAATAAATTATGGCTGACATGATTGGTCACTTCCACGATTTCCCGAAGCGTAGGGGAGTAAGTGGTAACAATCTCGGTCCGTTTCCCGGGTTGCCACCTACCGGCTTCCCGCAAGATACGGAAACAAGACGGTGATTCGCCGACCGTGATCCCTTCATGTTCCAATTGCCTAGTGAGATAATCCGCTAGGAAAAGAGCCGGGTCGGGAATATCCCCTTTGAGCGGATACCATTCCCGGTTAGCGGGGACAATGCCATATAAATAACGATCCGTGGCGAATGGCGCCCCTACGATAAAAGAACTATCCGAAGATACTTGCTGGGTCGTTAAGTAATTATGGAAATGGATGCCGGATAATTCCGGTTCGGTTCCTTTCAACTTCGGGCGGGTTCCGGGAGCTCCGGTTTGCAACCCTAATTTATAAAGATTGTCGAATACGCAAATCCCATAGCTTCCGGCACCATAATAACTACCCATATCTTCGCCAACCCATTTAAGGGAAGTGCCTTCCGTGTCGAATATACTTTCATCAGCGATTACGGCTCCTTGTATTTTATGGATACCCACCTTCTTCAAGGGGGAGATCCATTCCTGTAGAAACCGCTTATGATCCGGGGCGAAATGCGCTGAGCCAAGGCTAGGATCTCCGCTTCCCTTGATATATAAATTGCCTTTTAACAAGCCGTTCTCGATGGAGCCGTCGTATTCTAATGTTGTGGGAAAGCGATAATCCTCGCCCAGTATCTCCAATGCGGTAGCGGTCGTAACCGTTTTCATGACCGAGGCTGGGGTCAGCTGCCGGATTGTATCGTAAGCGAATACCGTCTCGCCACTGTTAACCTCTTTCACGATCAAGGAAAATGAAGCTCCTTCCATATAAGGCTTGCGCAGGAATTGCTTGATAGGTTGTGGAGTCTGTGCCCCCACTGAAAGGTATAAGCAAGAAATGAGGAAGAAAAAGGATATTTTACGTATCATGATGTTTATATATTCTACTTTATTCTATCTTTGTCGCAAGCAAAGATATGAAAATAATATGAATCCACTGTTTGACAAGCCTTTTACGTTTGACCGTGTAATACGCATAGTGTTCGGTATACTGGTCATCTCAGGAATTATTTATTTGATAGCCTTATTACGAAACGCTTTGTTACCTTTCCTGATCGCTTGGTTACTGGCTTATATGATGCAACCGTTCGTAAAGTTCTTCCAATATAAATTATGTTTTAAGAGCCGCATCTTATCGATTATGGCGGTATTGGTGACTTTAGGGCTATTGATAACGTTGCTGGTAGTCATGGTCATTCCTTCCATTGCGGCTGAGGCGGATAAAACGCTAGAACTGATCCGCACACATGATCCCGGTGAAGGTCATGTCCCTTTGATCCCGCATTCATGGATGGAATATCTGGAAAGTAATGTGAACTTCGCCCAGATCATGGAGTTATTGAGTAAGGAGAATTTGTTGAAAGCGGTGAAGCAGATTGCGCCCCAGTTATGGTCTATCTTATCGAACACTTTCTCAATCCTTTTCAGTATCACGATCGTGTTCGTGATCTTGCTTTACTTTATTTTCATCCTTTTGGATTATGAGAAGATCGCGAATGGTTGGATCGATTTGATACCGGAGCGTTACCGTCCGTTCCTGCAAGGTTTGGCTGAGGATGTGGAATACAGCATGAATCGTTATTTCCGCGGACAATCGTTGATCGCTCTTTCTGTAGGGGTTCTCCTCGCGATCGGCTTTAAGATCATTAATTTCCCGTTGGCGGTCACGTTGGGTCTGTTTATCGGCGTGCTGAACTTAATTCCCTATATGCAGGCGATCGGTATTATCCCGATGATTCTATTGAGCTTATTGCGTTCGGCCGAGACTGGCGAGAACTTCTGGTTGATCTTTGGTATGGCTATTTTAGTCTTGGGTATCGTACAATGTATACAGGATTTATATCTTACCCCTCGCATAATGGGTAAGGCTATGGGACTGAATCCCGCCATCATCTTACTCTCATTATCCATCTGGGGAACGATCCTAGGCTTTATAGGCTTAATAATAGCCCTCCCATTGACAACATTGTGCTTATCCTACTATAAACGCTTTATCTTGCACGAAGATAATGAGTTAGATCCCGGAAACCTTGCTCATCAACCTAAGCGAGAGAAAATAAATTCAGATTTAAGCGCAAAAAAATAGCCATGCCTATTGCATATTAAAAAAATACTCCTACCTTTGCACCCGCATTACAGAAGTAACGCACAGGATGATTCGCTAGCTCAGCTGGTAGAGCACAACACTTTTAATGTTGGGGTCCTGGGTTCGAGCCCCAGGCGGATCACATAAGAACAAAGCTAAAAGAGATAAGTCCTGCAATATTAACGTATTGTGGGACTTTTTTATGTTTTAGTCTTGCTTGAAAGCCCAAAAAGGCGCACGAAAAGATACGGTTGAGTATCCAAATCGTACCCCCTTCCCCGAAAAACAAAAAGGGGGTACAATTGTCGGAAAGTCCTTCTGATAAACTACGTGGAGGTCTTCTATTTAATACCAAAACTCATGATCGAATACAGAACTAGCTTTTTTATTTGGTAGATAACCTATTTACTTATTTCTCCAACTTTATAACCTACGATTCCAAAAGACTTGTGTAGCGCCGGGATTAACCACATGATCAAGCCGGGTAGTCCCCAGCGTTTTTTCTCTTCGCTGATGAAATAGAATCGTTCGATCAGTTTGAGCTTGGGGAACCATTGCTCGATTGTGTGCGGATCGTTTAGTCCGAAATGGAAACGGGCTTTTGTCCGTTTTACCGATTCATGCTTGTCGGAGTTGCGGGCGGCCCATTTACTGACGAAATCAAAATATATCTCGCATCCGGGAAAGCGTTGGGCGAGGTTTTGGATAACAGATTTTACCTGTTCCTCATTGAAATACATCATTACACCTTCCGCGAGGAAAAGGAAGCGGCCGTGAGGATGTTTTTGTCTCAACATATCCATCCAGTCCGTCTCGAGCATAGAGCCTTTGATCGTGAGATCTTTAGCGGAGGCAGGGAATAGCTTTTCACGCAAATTGATTACTTCAGGTAAGTCTAGTTCGTAGAAGGTCGCTTGGTTATGGTTGGAGACACGTTGGAAACGGCTGTCTAATCCGCAACCGATCGATACCACTACCGGATCTTCAGTTACCTTACGGTCGATGAATCGCTGGACCAAACGATCGAAATGGCGTAGGCGGATAGTGGTTCCGGTAGTACTCATCGTGATTTTACCAAACTTGGCGAAATCATAATCTATTTTCTCAACAAGCTCACATGCCATCGGGTCTTTTAATATCGCGTCTTTCCGGTGACTTTCGTGAGCGCGTGATAGTAAGGGAATAAACAAGGTCTCCGCGATGTCATCCTTTATCTCTGGTTTTATTTTATTCATAATATACCTATTTATAGGGATTGATTATCCGGTACAAAGATGGGATCTTTGCTTTTGGTTTATTTACGCAAGAAGGAAGTGTATTTTAATCAAACGGAAAAATGGTACACATAGAACTCTCATCTCGTGGAAGAGATACGATCGCTTTAGAAATGCCGGATATAAGTTATTTTTCTACCAATCGTTCAGGAGGGCTAGAAGAGAACTGTTGGGAGGCGGAGAACAAATTATTGACCTATCGTATCAGTGATTTCAGATGCAGGGATTTTAATGTGACAAGATACCAGATCTATTGCAAGGAGGATTGTTGCATGCGTTCCCTAAATGTCGGTAACTCGTTTATGGGACTTTCTGTTGTTCGTCAGGGGATCGTCGAATGCTTTTTGTCGGAGACACGGGATAAGCGGATTTGGCGGAAAGGGTATACGAATATGATCGTAAGTTCTGGTATCAAGGAAGAGCGGAATCTGTTCCGTAAAGGAGATACTTTTGGTATGACAAGTATTCTGGTGTCGCCGGATTTCTTCCAACATTTGTCGGAACGTTATACGGAGTACTTCGGGAGTGCTTATTTGCGATTCGGCAGGGGGGAGACTTTCTTTATCGCTCCCAAGAATCTCTCGATTCCAATCGCTTTATCTGTGGCGTTGAATGATCTTGAGGTCTCTCAGATGATGGGAAATGCCTCGCCAATGTATCTCGAAGCAAAAGTAACCGAGTGCTTGTCTTTATTTATGCGGGAGACGGAAGGTAAAGAACCGGTTAACGCAAAGATAGTAGGCTTTTCCGATCGGGATAAAATTTATCAGGCCCGGGATATTATATGTTCCGAATATTTGAACCCGCCTTCATTACATGATTTGGCTTTACGTGTCGGAACTAATGAATGTACTTTGAAAGCGGGGTTTAAAGAAGCGTTCCGGACGACCGTGTTTAACTATCTCTTTGATTATCGTATGAATATAGCGATTCACTATCTTTTGGATACCAATAAATCAATAGGGGAAGTTGCCGGCTTGGTCGGTTATGAACATCAAGCGCATTTTTGTACTGCCTTTAAGCGGAAGTTTAATGTCACCCCGTCTGAATATAGGTTGAAAGCGTAGTATAGACCATCGACTTTTATTTCCCGAATCGGGAACTATCCACCTCTTTATGCTCTTTAGCTTTAAAATCTCCGAATTTATAGATAAAGGATAAGGAGACTCGTCTGGAATCCGGGATCATACGCATATGTAAGTCTTGTGTTTTGTATTGGAGATTAAGATCTTTTGGGACCCATGAATTAAACATGTCATCCACTTTTAAAGAGATCTCCGCTTTGCCGTTGGGGGAGATCCATTTCAAGCCGGCGTCTACGTTATACATACTGCTGATCGTCATTGGCCTTGAATGTTGCGGGTAATATAAGAACCGGATACTTCCGCTTTGATAGTAGGCTTCGATGAGATGTTGAACGTATTATTTAATTCGGCATAGAATGCCAGATTATCTTTATTGAAGCTTATATCATGGTAATTATCACATTTCATCTTGTCATAATAACCGTTTAACGTTAATCTGGAATCAAGCACGGAGCCGGCTTTGAATGGTATCATTACATTTAGGCCTAGCTTACTGGAATAGTCGAAATTCAGTGTCTTATAGATAAGAACTAGTCTCTCGGAGGATTGATAGGGGAGCTGGTTGAAATTATTGTCTATATAATTTGCGTATAGCGTGAAAATGTATTTGTTTTTTAGGATGTAGTTCAATTGGGCAGAGTAGAGTCTGGACGGCCTTAAATCCGGGTTACCTTGTATCTCGGTATATCCATTCAGATAAGACACCGTATTCTGCATCTCCCAATAGCTGGGATAGGTCTTGTCTGAAGAAACGGATAATTGCAGGATGTGGCTGGGGTGGGCTCGGTACGTGATTTCCATCATTGGGAATAAGCTCCAATAATCAATCTCCTTATGTTTGTAATACTCTCCGGTCAAAGAGGCGTTTACGGATAGGTTATCAGAGAAGCTTTTGGAAAAGCCGGTATATAAATCATATACATATTCATCCAGTTTACTGTAACTATTAGAGATGGACCAATCGTGTTTGCGCAGTGAATGATATACCTGAGAACTTTTGTCTGAGGCGAAGCTGAATTTTGTCCCATAGTTGAGCATCCAGCCTTTTCCTAATTTATGGTTCTGGTCCGCGTAGACGGAGAGCCTACGGATGTCTTGTTGTGATTTAGCGTTGAAGGCATCTTCTTTCCCGGCTTTCTTCTCTTGGTAATATTGTGTCGTAAGATTGATGTAAGCGGTAAAATCAATCCCTACATTAAGGCCGAACCCGGAGGCATAGTCGAGCGCCAGATTATGCATCTGGATCGGTTTGTCGGATTTCTTTCTGTTTTCGGAATCCGAATAGGTTCCTACAGAAGAGGTGAAAGGATGAGTCCATTGCTGGATCTCTGAGGTATAGGCGAAGCTTAGTTTGTTCTTATCGTTCAAGAACCAATCATTGCCTAGGCGTATGGTATGGACTGGGAGCCGGGTATGTCCTCTGTCGAATTGCTCGATCTCGTAGGTCTTACCATCGAATAAATGGTGTGATAAGATATCCTCACCTGTCCGTTCCCTGTGGTAGCCGAAGGAGTACATGAGATCGGTAGAATATTTAGGCGCGTTGTAAACGAGAGTAGCGCCACTTTGGTAATTAGCGTAATGCCCTTGGTTGTATAGAGCATTGACTTGTCCTTGCAGTTTGGGAGTCTCGGAAGTACCGTTATTAAGGACCAGATTAATCACGGCCCCGCGTACATGATATTGGGGTGGAGCGCTATACATGATCTCTGCTTCTTGAATACGTTCTTTGGGCATATTCTTAAGCAGATTCTCCAATTGGCTCTCACCCATATTGGTGGTCTTGCCATTGATGATAACCGTGACTCCATTTGTTCCGGCAAGTTGTATTTTCCCGCTTTGTTCCCGCACTCCCGGTAGTTCTAGGATCGCCTCGTAAGCGCTAACGGCCATCTTGTCTTTTAACAAATGCGGCATGCTGTAGGTTATTTTCCCATCGACAACCTTGGCTAAGGGACGCTCTCCGGTAACAGATACTTCCGAAAGCGTCTGGCTTTTCTCGTTCAGTTGTATATTGCCTATCGTAAGTGAGTCATAAGTGCTTTGATACGTTTCATACAGCAGATGCTGGACGGTTAAGAGGAAAGGGGATATCTCCGCTTTGACACTAAAAGAGCCCAAAGAGTCCGTATAGGTGGAGTTTACATATACTGAATCGTTCGTTTGTATAATCACGACCGCTAGTTCGATAGGATGGTTATTTAAGTCCGTAACCCTTCCCGTAATAACTTGTGCCTGTGTGAATGTGGTAAATAATAATCCTAAAAAGATAATCCAGCTTCTCATATCATCCTCGATTTAGTCAACATTCCTGTGCATATTTCGCAAATATACTTTTCATTAGGGAATCTACCTAATAAATTCTACTTTTAGGACTTAGGGGATTAGGATATATTTGATAGCTTTGCGGAGGAATGGGGTTCGTGCCTCTTTCTCGAATAGATGATAACAATAAAAGTAAATGATAATGAATGAAAAAATGAATACTCCATTGGGTAGCGCTTTTCCCAAGGAACGGGTTCGTTATGCGATGCTTTCTTTCTTTTTAGCGCAAGGTCTTTGTTTCTCTAGTTGGGCTAGCCGTATTCCGGACGTGAAGGATTTCTTTGAGGTGAATTACGCTTTCTATTGGGGGTTGGTCTTGTTCCTGATCCCGGTAGGTAAGTTTGTGGCGATACCGTTAGCGGGTTATTTGGTGTCGAAGTTGGGAAGCCGTATTATGGCGCAGGCCAGTGTGTTGGGATATGCCTTGGCCTTATTTGCGATCGGTACGGCACATAATATTTATCTGCTGGGTGTCTATTTATTCTGTTTTGGGGTGTTCTGGAATCTTTGCGATATATCCTTGAATACGCAAGGGATTGGTATCGAGCGGCTCTATGGACGTACGATTATGGCCTCATTTCATGGAGGTTGGAGTCTGGCGGCCTGTTTAGGAGCTTTGATCGGGTTTATCATGATCGTATCCGGCGTCACTCCGTTCTGGCATTTTACGTTGATTGCATTATTGATTGGAGTGACTGTTTTGGTAAGCCGGAAGTATTTGCAGGAAGACGTGGCGGTTGAGTCACCGGAGGAAGAGAAGGAAGCGGAGAAGAAAGAAGCTCCGGCATTGTTGAGCTTTATCCGTAAGCCGGAAATACTGTTGATCCAGTTAGGTATCGTCGGACTGTTTGCCTTGGTGGTGGAAAGTGCGATGTTTGATTGGAGTGGACTTTACTTCGAATCGGTACTACAAGTTCCTAAATCCTTGCAGATCGGTTTCTTAGTGTTCATGGTGATGATGACGGTAGGCCGTTTTCTTACGAACTCCGCCTATAGTGTTTTAGGAAAGCAGAAGGTGTTGCAATTAGCGGGTTTCTTTATTTTTGCAGGTTTCTTTATCTCAGCCATGTTGGGTGGAATGTTCGAATCGATGACGGTTAAGGTGATCGTGAATTCCTTAGGCTTTATGTTGGTAGGCTTGGGCATCTCGTGTATGGTGCCTACTATTTATAGCTTAGTGGGCGCTAAATCGAGAACTCCGGTGGGAATTGCCTTGACGATCCTTTCCAGTATCAGCTTTATCGGCTCGTTGATCGCACCTTTGTTGATCGGAGCGATCTCGCAGGCTTTCAATATGAAATACGCTTATATCGTGGTCGGCTTGTTAGGGCTTTGTATCTTGCTAATGACTACATTCTGCAAAGCATTCAAGAATAATTAAAGATAGAGAATTGAGAATTGAAAATTAGGAGAGAGCGAATAATTTTCAATTCTCAATTTTCAACTACTCAGGCATTCGTTGTTCCGCTGTCTCTAAGCATCGCAACACATCTTCCTTAGTGCCGTTGAATGGGCCTATTCCTTCGATTTTCAATGTTGTCATAGCTGCCGCGAAACGTCCGGCTTCTTCTATGCTTGCGCCTTTGGCACGTTTATAGAGATATCCTGTCATATAAGTATCACCCGCTCCGGTAGCGTTTACTACTTCTTTCGGTATGTAAGCGGGGATTTTATGGAAAGTGGAACCGTCGTAAATGATAGATCCCATGCTTCCGAAAGTCAGCAATACCTCTTTCACGCCCCAATCGTAGATAACTTTTCCTGCGTTCACGGCATCGGTATATCCGGTTAACACCTCCATCTCATGTTCGTTAGCCTTGAGGAAGTGCACGTATTTAAGTACTTCTTTTTTCTCTGGCCAATCCACGGCAAATACATCCTTGTCTCTTACTTCCCGTAGATACCCTTGCGAGTCAATCGATACTAAGCCTTTCCCCGCTAAATACTTTACCACTTCCAAAGAGAAATCATCGGCAAGCAAACTACCAAGGTGGAAGATCTTGGAGTCGATGTTCTCCAGATACTCTACGGTGAAAGGATCTGCTTTCGCCAATACACGTTGCGTACGGTTATCTTGGTTCTCTCCATAAATATTCTCGAAATAAACGGTGTGCTTACTTGGCATCACGGCAACGTCGATACCTTCGGCTCGTAGTTCCTCCACCGTTTTCATCTCAGATTCAGCCAAGGCTGTCACTAGAGTATAGTCAATATCATCGAAATGTTTTATCGCATGCGAGAAATAAAAGGAGGTTCCTCCCGGCATATGGACGGTATTCTTAGGTGTCACTACCTTATCCAAGGTGATGTGTCCTACGCAGCAAAGTTCGTGTGTATTCATTTTTTACTCAGTTTATTATAAAGCGACAAATTTATGAAAAAAGAGTTCAAGTACATAGGATAGTCGTTATTTTGACCAATAAAAGCGTAAACGAGGCGCTTCCATGCAAGAGCGAAAGTATTTACATATAGTAGAAACGAAAGTGTTTACCTCTAGAAGTAAAGTCATTTACATATGGAAGTAAACAGCGTTACATCTAGTTGTAAATGTAATATGCTGATAATCCGTATATAATACTGTTGGCGGATAATGCTCGGTGTATCTGCTGGAAATATTCAAATTCACCTTATCCGATAAGCATGCTTATTTGGATTTAGAAAGAAGAATTGATAATCAGTCAACGACATAGATAATATATAATGTACGCTCGTACATTATAATATATGCAATACGCATAGAGGTTATACTACTATATAGGTGATGTATATTTTATGTGCGATGGAACAGAATGTGAGAAACCAATAGAAAAGATATGGTGGTTCGGTTATAATAAAGAAAAAGCATTGAAGCAGGAAAGGAAAAAACATTATGCCGGTGACGATAAAGGTAACGAGGGTGGAGCCCAGTATTTTGCCCAGCCGCTTCATGTTGGACATATTGCCTACGGCGGAGGCTATGGAGATGAATACCATAGGTACCACCACCGTGAACATCGCGTTTACGAATATATCGCCAAGGGGAGCAAGCACGCCCGCCTTATTGCCCAGCAGCGCGCCTGCTATACAGCCCAGTACTATGGAGCAGAGCAGTATGAGCGGGAAACGGTAACTCTTCCATACGGTAGACTTTTTCAATTCCATTTTAGTTCTCCTTTTATAAAAAATCGATGACAACAGTCTTTATAACATGTTATCACCGAAAAGAAGGGTTTAGTATTGCAATTGCTGCTGTCGGTATTGCGTTTTATACGGTATGCGGATATTCTGCGGCTCTGACGCTCACCTCGCCGCTGTAAAGCTCCTCGGTGCATCCGTCGTCAAAGCGGACGATCAGGTGTCCCTCGGGGGTGACGTCTATGGCTGTGG
>ENA-ORNF01001788-ORNF01001788.1-human-gut-metagenome-genome-assembly--contig:-NODE-1788-length-17705-cov-3.581190_pt1 | contig 17705 bp, 18 predicted proteins | sample MGYA00242110_ERZ509012 | MGnify/ENA primary metagenome ERZ509012 (study PRJEB26280, sample SAMEA2338714) | human gut metagenome | biome: human gut; feature: human-associated habitat; material: faeces...
TATAAAATTTTAATTTTATAAATCACGTGCGTGTACACGTTATATATAAAGGAGAGGGAAATTAGTTAAACGCGTTTGATTTGAATTTAATAAACTAGAGGGAAAGCCGATTAAATATAATCAATTGTTTACTTTTCTGAAGAAATAGTATATAATACTTTTGTGAATGATGTTAATATTTTTTTGAGAAAGAAAAGGTAGGTAATTTCCAAGGATCTTAAAGGATCGGAGTACCTACCTTATTCTTTTGTTTCTAAAAAGAACAAGTGTTTACTTTTGGTATAGTAACAATCTCTTATTCTTAACTTTCAAAGAAATTCTTAGTACATGTTTAGAATTTACTCAGTGGACACTGGATCACTTAAAATATTTTTGTAATAAAAATAATCCATCTAAAAATTAAAATGGTTTAGAATCCATTCTAGTGCTTTCTAAATAGTAATTATTATTTCCCTCTTATTATAATATCTTGAAGGGAAAACTAATAAATGTAATTATTTTTTAATTAATTATCTAATTTAAACTTACTAGTAAAACTTTAGAACATGTACTCAATGCACTCAGTGACTCTTAGAGATTCAGAAACTATTTCAATGATAAATAATTCATCTAAAATTTAAAATGGCTTAGATGGTCACTCAGTGAATTTTATGAATATATGTAATTTTAGGGAAATTTAATTAACATTTATTGCATAATAAGGGAAAATGAATAAATCGTGTATACTTAATGTTGAACACTTATTCTAGATAATGGGATAATATTGTTAATTTATATTCGTTAATTCCCTTAATTATTTTAAATAATTATTCATGTTTTGAATAAATATTCATAAAATTATTCATAATTTGTGTATAAAATCACAAATATAAGGTTTTAAAATTTTACAAATTATTGAATTTTTTGTAAAAAAAAGAACATGAGTTGTTAAAACCCATGTTTATTTCCAGTTTATGGGTATATCGTTAAAACTTCCACGTAAACCATCGATATATACTATTGAAGTACATTTTCTATAGCAACCTGTTGCATGATTTTTTATTGGATTAGGTTCAGTTTTTGGAACATCTCCATTATAAATAATGTTTCCATCTGGATCTCTTGAAATTACATCGTTGTAATTGCTCCAGTTATTAGGTGTACTTCTTAAATTTATGCAAGTATCAAACATATATGTGCACGAAGTTATGTTACCAGATTTTGGTATCAATGGAGCTGCAATTAGATTGTTACAACCAGAAAACATACAATCTGAATATTTTAAACTTAAAGGTAGTACTTCACAAGTTTTAATTAACGAATAACAATTTTTAAACATATTTTTACCATTTATCATACTATCAGATAAAATTGGTGTTTCAGATAATGATTCACAATTCATAAACATATCTGAACAATTCAATAAAACATTTGGTATTTTAAGGTTACTAGATACATGTAAATTTATACAATTTTTAAACATGCAAGGAACACCAACTGTTATTCCATCTAAAGAACTTATATTTAAAAGTTTTTCTCTTGTTTTTGTAGAAATGATTAATTCTTCAAATTTTGTAGGTGTATAAACATCCACATCTGGAACTCCATCTCCATCAGCATCTAATACATAATCTTGAGAATTAATATCTTCAGGGTTACCTATACCAAATTTTAATGTTGGACAAGTACCATCTATACTTACAAAATAAGTACCAGTATTAGCATATGTATGTTGTAAATTATCTATGTTTATTTCATCCATAGTTCCAACTATAGAAATTTTAGTTCCATCTCCCCAATTAACTATACAATCATATTTATATCCTTCTACAATTGGCAATATGAAAGTTCTATCTTCATAAACAACATTATTAAATATTTCGTCTTTAATTTGAATAGAAAATATCGTACTTGGTTGAGAATTATAAGCTAAAACTATAGAATCTACTAATAATTTGTTATAACGATCAATTTTTATCATTGGTATATAAGTATCTTTAATATCTTCATTTTGAATTAAAAATTGTCTAGAAGATTTTCTAAACATATCATTTCCAGTAGTTCTATCATAAATTTTATTGTAAACTTGGTCTGATAATTGTATAAATGATTTATCTAAAGAAAAATACGATTCCTTATTAAAATAACCATAATTTAACCAACCACCAAATTCAACATTAAATGATATATATTCTATATTGGATAGATTATCAGCTACATTACTTTCAATTCTTTCTTTAGTAGTTAAAGAACCATTAGATTCATTTGAATAAAAATAAGGCATCATTAAATCACTGCCAGATATTGCATGATCTATCTTCCAATCTTTACTATCATATAAAGAAAAATATTCATTAAACTTATTCATTATAGCTTTTTTATTACCAGTTAATAAATTATCTGAGAATTTTGTCTTTTTGATAGCATTTAATTTTTGTCTATAAATTTTAGTTATATCATTTCCACCAGAATCTTTATCATATTTAAGAATATATGCTGTATAATAATAGATTTTATCATTTTCAAATTTATCAGTTAAAAGGTTTCTAGTAGTATAACCAAAATAATAAGTATTGTTATAAACAAATTCATCAGTATCAATTATAGATATTAAATTTTCTACTTTAGAATAATGTTTGTTCACTATGTAATCGTAATATTTAGCATTTGCAGATGATGTATAAGAACCATAATAATAGTAATCAGTATCATTTGTATAGACAATTTTATTAGTAGGAGATTCTTTAGCAGTATCTTCTTCAAAATTAGATGAATAACTTGATTCCGTTCTAACTATAAAAATTTTATCATATTCTTTTTCACAGTCAATAAAGTTTAATTTAACACCTGATAAAAATCCATTTATTTCATTTTCATCTCTTATAGGATATGTAGGAATATCTGCTATGCCAACTTCTCCACGTAAATCTGATTTTATATTGATATAAACTTCTTTAGTGCCAATTAAAGCACCAGTTACAGGATCATATTCATTAACTGTTTTACTTGTATAAATTTCATCCATAAGTAAATTATATTTAGTTTCATTAATTGGAAAAACTTCAAAATTAGTTATTTTGTAAGAATTAACCATAGATTTTATAGTATAAGCACAATTATTATTAAAATTCATAGAAGTATCATAAGGGAAAAGTTTATAATAATATTCTACATTTTCTTCTACATCATAATCATAATAATAACTAAAATTCATACCTTTTTCATTAGTATAAATTATATCTCCATCTATATAGCTAGATGGCTCTCCAGTACCAATGTCTACTCTTTTTCTAGTAAGCACAGTTCCTTTAAAATCATCATTAGTAGGATTTTGCCATTCAAGATATATATAATCAGATATATCGGTAATTTCTGTATTTAGATTTGTATTAACAAATTCTGCCACTCTAGGAGGAGTTTTGTCTAATAAATATGATATTTTACTTGGACAAGATTTACAAATATTTCCCATAGTATCAAAAGTAAAACATTTATAGTAATACTTTTTATGTAAAGAAAGAGTTTTATCAACAAATCCAATTTCAGCATATTTATTTTTTTGATTTATAAATTCATATTCAACATCTTTTGAAGTGTCTGGTGTACTACCAGTATCATCTTTATCTTTTATAGTGGGCAGATCTTTATATTCATTTTTACTAGTAATTTCAGATTCTATTGTAGTTATGTTTCCATCAGTATCAGTTATATTAGTAGTATTTTTAGTATTTAAAGTGTAAGATGATAATAGTTTTGTAGCTTCTACAACTTCTTCTTCCTTTTCTTCTTTAGTAACTAATTGTTTAAAATTACTATAAATAGTTTCTATTTGAACTCCATCTTTTTCGTTCTCAGGTTCTACTGTAGTATCATCAATTATCAATTTTCTAACTAAAATAGTTTTATGCCAATCTTCATCTTCTGGTTCTGTCCAGGTTATAGTTACTTTTTTATCTCCATTTACAACTGAAAAATCAGTAACCTCTCCAGGTGGCGCTATATCACTTTGACAACAACAACTATATTGAGTAATATCAATTAATCCATTATTAAAAGAAGCGCAATAATAAAAATCATATTCTTTATCTGCAATGTCAATTATATCTTCATAAAAATCAGCATTTAAAGCTATTCGAGGATTTTTTTCCCAAGATCCACCATCTTTTTTACGATATATATTTACTTTAGCATATGATGGATTCCATTTTAAAGTAGCAGTATGGGATCCATCTTTGTTAAGTTTTCGTTCACACCATAAATCGATGATAGGAGTGCCTAATATTGCCATTAATTAACCTCCTTTTCATTTCCACAAAATTAAAGTATTGATAGAAAGATAATTGCGTCTAAATTCTCTGAAAGCATGAGATTCTATTCCTTCCATACAATTATCTAATGCATTAGCTATTTTGTAATTCTTATCAAAAATTAATACAATATTAATTTCTTCTCCAATTTCTTTATGTGGGTTTAAAATATATATTTTACAACACTTATAGCCATCATATTGTTGATATTTTTCGTTTAATGATCTTTCTGCTTGTTTATCGTTTAATCTAAATCCTCTTACTTCATTTATAGATTTTATGCAACAACACATATTGTTTGAAAAATCTCCTTCGTTCCATTTAATAAAAAAATAGATGCATTTTTAATAATGATTAGATTCTAACAGGACTTTTGATTAATTAGTACTATTATAGAGTACACTAAAATGGCCTGAGAATTTAATATTTTATTTTGTTGATAAATAATACTTTGAATTTTAAAAATTGTCTAGATGGTGTTCTGGTAATAAGAGTTTAGACTAAGAATTTATACTTTTTGTATATAAAAAAAGAGTAGAAAGTTAACTACTCTTTTAAATAGAAATATTGAATTTTAAGCTAGAATGGTTTCTAAGACACTTTATCGAAGTACAATAGTTAATATATATTTGAAATTTAAATTCACTAGAGACCATTCTAGTGCTATTTATTGTTTAAAAACTCAAAAGCTTCTGAAAAATTGCCAAATTGAACCATTTCGTATTCGTCATCATGGAAGTCAATTTTAGTAAAATCTAAATTATCATAATCGCTAGCATTGTAGAATTCAACAACAAGATTTGGATCTCCAAAATTAGCTAATTTTCCTTGATTATTTTTAACCATTTCTATAGTTTCTTTTAGAGTTTTGTTTCCACCAGCATCAAAAATCCAACCATCTAAGTCATCAAAAGCAAATCTTAAATTTCCAGCTGCTAAAATGTCCAAACCAAATGCCTCTCCTGCAAATTGATGCATTGAAGTTCCTTTCCAACAATAAACTTCTCCATTTGAAATTAATCCACGAATACTATCATAGCCATCTTTTAAGGCGTCATTAATTTCTTCTTTTGTTGGATTTTTGTAAAGTTTAGTCATTCCACCATCAGTACATTTTTTTTCATCTACTAATTCGCTTTTCCTTATTAATCGTTTCAATTGTAATACTCTCTCCTTTCTATAATTTTTCCTTCTTCTCTAGTTTTATTTAAATCAATTATTCTTTGATTAGTAGATCCTCTAAATTTAATTAACAAACTTTTGTTTTCTTCTTCAAATCTACCATCAATAAGTACATCCACATAATTTAAAATTTCTTTTCTTTTTTCAGATAAAATTGCTTCTTCATAAGTATAGCCAGACCATAGCCAAATTTCTTTATCAGTTTCTTTCTTAATTCTTTTTAGTAGATTTAATAAAGAATCATCCATAGTTTGCATTAATGGTTCTCCGCCAAGAATACTAACCCCTTTTGTATTATCATCTAATACATATTTCATAAATTTATCTTCAACTTCTTTAGTATATAGATTACCATAGTTAAAATCTTGAGCTTCTTTATTAAAACAATTTTTACAATTATGCGTGCAACCACTAACAAATATGGAAGCTCTTACTCCTGGTCCATTAGCTACATCATAATGTCTTATTTGTGCATAATTCATTTTATTTTTCCCCTTTTTTAAAAAATTAAAACAAAGAGGAGATACAAAGTTCTCCTCAATTTTTACAAATGTAATACTCTATCATTAATTTCTTTAGTACGTCCCTTGTTCCATCCTTGAGATCCAAGATATCCGCAAGTTCTTCTTAATACATGCATTTCTTTAAAATCATCATTTCCACAGTTTGGACAAACCCAAACTCCTTCATCATTAGCAGTTATTTCTCCTCTAAATCCACACTTATAACATAAATCTGGTCTAGTGTTGATTTCTGCATATTGAACATTGTGATAAATAAAATTAATTAATTGTTCAACTACTTCAAGATTTTTTTCTAAGTTTGGTACTTCAACGTATGAAATACATCCACCAGAACTAATTGAATGGAATTGAGATTCAAATTTTAATTTACTAAACGCATCAATTTCTTCTCTAACATCAACATGGTAAGAATTAGTATAATATAATTTATCTGTTACATTTGGAATTATTCCAAATCTTTCTCTATCTTTTCTACAGAATGTATAGATTGTACTTTCTGCCATCAACATCCATAATTTCTTGTGGAATTAGACTATCTCTTCATCCTTTTATAAAAAGGCGTTTGGCACTACGGATTCGGACTTTCACCTTGCTTCAATCCTCTCGGAGTAATTAACTCCATTTAGTCGTTACACTTTCAAAGAAATTTCTTTCTAAGCTTAGCACGGTATTGCCATATCTTATTAATAAGACTTAGGTTCCCTTACTCATAATGTAATTACTTACTTCTGAACCGTTAGCCAGAATTAATTCTGACACCCTAGATTTCTAGGTTCACCAAATATTTTTTCGTAAATATTACTATTTTACGCTCCCACGCATTTTAGGAGTACCGTACAAACTAAAACCTAATCCTGTTTCTTCTTTCCATTTTTGACATGCTTCATTAAGTTTATTCATAACTTTTAATGCAAATTGTTCTCCTTCAGGAGTTGTATGACTTACTCCTAACATTGCATAAGTCATTTCAGAAACGCCAACATATCCTAAAGAAAGAGTTGAATAAGGACAATTTAATAATTTATCTATTGTTTCTCCTCTTTTTAATCTAGCTAATCCACCAAATTGCCAATGTATTGGAGAAACATCTGATAAAGTTCCTAATAATAAATTGTGTCTTACTATTAGAGCATCTTTACATAAGTTTAATCTTTCATCAAGTATCTTCCAGAATAATTCCATATCATGATCTGCTAATATACCAACTTGAGGTAAATTTAATGATACAACACCTTGATTAAATCTACCATAGAATTTATATTCGTCATTTTCATCTTTCCATGGACCTAAATGACTTCTACATCCCCGTAATATTCATATGGTTCGCAACACCACACAGTTCTCTTATGAACTTCCCTATGTTACCATAGGATTCTAGACTATATCACATTCTTAAAATCTGTTACCAATTTCAAGAACCCTACCATTTCAGTTTAATCGGTTTTAATTCCCTCAATACCGAACCACCATTAGCTTGTGGCCTTACGTTACTCGTTTAATTAATAATATTTCTATTATTAATCGCTTTCACTAGTCGTTGAGCTTTTATCACAATAAGATATTTTATTGTAAATTTAGCACTCAGGTTGTCCTTTTTATAAGGAGTTTCCTCGTTTAAGTAGGTTTTCATAATAAATTACTTTATTATGCGACAAATTTTATCGGAGGGAAAGTATTTCCTTCATAATTCTTTCTCATTATCTTAGCTGATTGATAATCAGGAACCATTCTTTTAGCTGTACATTTAGCTGCTAATTTAGTTATATAATCGTATTTTCCGCCCTCTAAACAATTATTTTCATCTAATAGATAAACTAATTTAGGGAATGTTTCAGCTATTTCTTGTCCTTTGTAATTCTTCATTCCTTCTAATCTTTGTTTTATCATTTCTTCACAAATTAAAGCACATTCTTCTTCATATTTATATCCATCTGGTATTTCAAGATAAATAGTTGCAAATGGTGATTGCTTACTAACATGTATTTTCATACATCAATAATTGATTGTTAGTTGGACTATATTTTCACTTAAAAAAGTGTCTTGCCTTTCAAATAGGTGCTTATCTCCTATCTTACCTGAGTTACACTCATCACTCATTAGTCTCTACATCTTCTATAATCTTATAAATTATAGTTTCGACACGGTATTGCCATATCTTATTAATAAGACTTAGGTTCCCTTACTCATAATGTAATTACTTACTTCTGAACCGTTAGCCAGAATTAATTCTGACACCCTCGAGCGAGGTTAACAAGATTTTATAACGGCCAATTAAACTAAACCGTTAGTTGTTTGAAGTGTGCTTAACTGATATCTTATTGTTTGTACTCCATTTCTTAATTCTTTTATCTTAATATCTTTTGCTAATTTTCTAGCTGTTTCTTCATCAAAACCTATTGATAAATAGTGTTTATATTCTTTTTCTTCAGTTACTCTTAAATATGGAGCTAAATGTTTTATTGTAGTTGATTGGCCACCATATTGATTACTTGAAATTTGTGCCATTATCTGAGTCATTACTGTACAAGCTGTTTCAAATGACTTTGGAGTTTCTACCAACTTATCATTAATTACTGTTCCATTACCTAACATATCTTCTAAGTTAATTAAACAACAATTATGAATTGGTGAAATTGCATAATCCATATCCGCTTTATCTTTTACTTTCATAAAAGGCTGACTATATTATAATCTCATAAGAGATTTTTTGTCTTTCAGATGGTAACTCATCTTCCACCTTACTCCCTTTAAGGATAGTCGATACACATTTATTATGATATTGATTTTTTCAATATTATAAATTTAGCACGGTATTGCCATATCTTATTAATAAGACTTAGGTTCCCTTACTCATAATGTAATTACTTACTTCTGAACCGTTAGCATACTTTTAAAAGTACACACCTCTGAGTAATAGAGTTAACAAAATTATTCGATAATCATCACTGATTAAAGCCACAATATTATTTATGGTAATGGATCGTACCTTCGTCATGAGCTTGCACTATATAGGCTGGTAATAATTTTCTTCTTGCTATATCTTTTGAAACTTCACCTGCTATTAAATCTCTTTGAGTAGCAGCCACTATAGCATTTTTATTGGAATTTTCCATAATAAGTTCTTCATTAGTTCTATTAACAAGATTTAATATATCTTCATCAGTTGTATTTGAATTTCTTTTAAATTCTTGAACTGCTCTATAACTTTCATATGCTTTAGCTGTTTCAACTTGTCCATAATGAACTAATCTATCGTAAACATAAGTTTCTACTTCTTTTATTCCTGGTATTTTTTCTTGTTCTTTAAAATGTTTTTCACAATCTTTAGAAATTAGTTTAGCTATATCTGGTAAGTAAATACCTGTACCATGTTTCATAGCTTTTTCAACTGCTATTTTAATTTTGTTCTTATCGAATTTTACTTCACTGCCATCTCTTTTGATAATATTCATGTCTGTTTTGCACTCCTTTATATTAATTTTTAAAAAAAGGTGAACAAAAAAAGAGAGCTTATGGAAAGGACTCTCAATTTTGTATTTCTGTACGTACCGAATCGTTTTCTTTAATATATATCAATTAAGATTTTAGTTAGTAAATATAGTTTTCAACATATTCTCTACCTAAAATCTCGATTATTCTATCTTGTTCTTTTTCAGTTCCAGATATAACTTCAATTGATTTCATCATATCTTTTACTTTATTGATCTCTCTTTCAGAAGTACTTACGGGTCTACCAGATATACAAATAATACTACCAAATCCAGTTATGTTAGTAAGTGTATTCCAAATCTCTGGTGTAATATAGCATTTTACAAAACAATAATTTGAAAGTATCTTCTTACTTTTCATCTTAGTACAATATTCACCTTTTTTGTTAATGTAATGTTCTTTTATTTTTTGAACTCCAGGGAAAGCTTCAATTATAAAATCCTTATATTCGTCCATCGTTGACATTTCATTAATCTTATTTGCAACCATATCTTCATAATTATAAAGAGTTACAATTGTGTACCATTCAGGTTTTTTGTCTAATCCATCAAGATTAGCATTAAATAGTACTTGCTTTTTTCTCATTTTTAATCACCTCTCTTAATCTATTATATACTTTTTTTAAAAAAAAGTAAAAATAGTTCTAAAAAAAAGGAGTTGTCACTCCCTTAATTTTTTCTTAAGTTCTTCACTTTTTAGTTTGATGTTTAGACTGTTCATCAATTGATTAATCAGTGGTTTTGTGACTCCATACATGTCACTAATTTCTTGAAGTGTATAATTCTTTCTTAACAAAAGTAACATGCTATAAGCGAGTTTATCTCTAAGTATTGCATTTTTATTATTGAATTTTGTTATTTTAGTAAGCTTTAGTTCTTCTAACATACTATTAATGTTACCAAAATAGTAAGAAATAGTAGCATACTCTGAAGGATAGTTTTTTCTAAATTGACTTAAATCAATTTCTCCATTGTTTGAATTGTTAATTATTAAATTAGCTAAGTTCTGTTTTTTATCTACCATAAAATCATCTCCTTAACTGTTATTATTAACAATTTTTTTCAAAATATACACTGTTTTTTTAAAATTTTAAAATTTCTCCATATGGTACTTCTACTTTTTCTTTTGAAGTTAACCAATTGACTGGTATATTTGGATCTTTCGAATTTTTAATTTTATCTAAGTTATCAGTTAAAACAAAAACCTTAAAAATTCCGGCTGGATTATCTTCTGTAATTTCTTTAACAAAATTAAACATATTGTCAAAGTTTACTTTTTCACTTGTTTTTAATTGTTTTGAATCGATACTTTCATAATCTCTAACATCAGCACTAAATTTTACTTCATCATCAAATAAAACTACTGAACCATTCATAAGATAGTTATCGGTTAAATCCTTAAACATCTTAACTGTTGATTTTAAATTACTTAAATTAATGTCGTTATCACTTATATCAACAGCAATTACGACTTCTTGTTTCGGATTATCTTTGATTTCTACTTTTTTTCCCATGTTCTTAACTCCTTTTGTCCTTTTTTATAGTTTAATTATATACTTTTTTTTAAAAAAAGTAAACATAAAACTACTTCCAGGTATTAGGAATTTTATTCATAGCTTCCGAATTAGTTTTATATATATCTTCTTCTATAACTTTTAAATTAATACAACCATTATAAGCTCGAGTGCTTGTAATAGTATCAGTATATCTAACATTCCAATTTTTAGGAGTATAAACCATATTTTGACAATTTTCAAAACAGTTAATACAATCTGTTATACTAGTTGGTAATAAAGGAGCTGATGAAATTCCAGATTTAGAGAACATATATTTTATAGTTTTTAATCCATTAATAATAGCTGGAGCGTTATTTAATGCAGTACACCCATAGAACATATATTCTGCACTAGTTAAATTACTACTTAATTTACCAATTTGTTCTAATGCAGCACATCCATAAAACATTGAATTAGCAGTAGTAACGTTAGAAGGAATATTATCAACTTTTGTTAAAGAAGCACAATTTTTAAAAGTATTATTACAACTAGTTACTCCTGTGCCAATTTCTATATCGCAATCTAAATTAGTACATCCACTAAATGTTTCATCTAAAATTGTAAAGTTATTTGGTATTTTGCATATAGTTTTTAATTTACTACAATCTTTAAATAATCTAGTACCATCAGTTGCTTGTGAACTAAAATTAATTACTTCATGTACACAATTTTTAGTAAATTCATCAGTTATTTGTCCAAAATTCTTATCTATAACTACATTATAAATACTTTGTATATTGTATTTGTGACTTGTACCATTACTATTTCCATCGCCCCAAGTTAATACAATACCATTATCAATTGTAAGTTGTTTACTTATATCTTCTACACTAAATGCAATATAATAGTATTCATCACTATATTTTCCTCCCCAGTCTTGAGGAATTTCATAAATACTACAAGGAGTATTTACACATAGAAAAATATTATCACAGTTATAATAACAATTTGAATAACTTGTTATGAAATTATATTTTTCTCTATCTTTATAAAGTTTATCTATAATATTTAATGATGTACAATTATAAAAGGTTTCATCACAATGTTTTACTAATCTATTAAATTCAGGGTGTCTTAATAATGACGTACAATTTTTAAACATAGCAGTAGCATTTATTAAACTATCTGGAAAATGTTGAAATGTTTCCAATTTACTACAGCCATTAAACATGTAACTACAATCTTCAATACTGTTTCCAAGATAAGGTGCAATCTTTAAATTAACGCAATTGGAAAACATATATGTAGCAGTTTCTACTCCATTAGGTACAGTACTAGAAGATACTAAATATGTACAATTTTCAAACATATGGTTTGCATCTTTCAATGTTGCACAAAAATTAGGAGTTTTAATTAAATTAGTACAACCATAAAACATATATTCTGCAGTATTTGTTTTTGATGGAATATCACTTATTGTAGATAAATTACTACAACCACGGAACATATTGTCACAATTAGTTACATTTATATTATCTAATAAAAATACTTCAATTAAAGCTTCTTGATATTTATTAACAGTTCTTTCTGTTTCAGTGTAACCATCATAGAAATTAAGATTAGGACATTTATTACTAATTATTATTTCATATGATTTTTTTTCTGGATATGTATGAGAAGCAGAAGCAGATGTAATAGTTTCTTTTGTTCCATCTCCCCATTGAATATCAAAATCGTAATTAGAAGTAGATACTAGTGGAAGTTTAAAAGTATTACTATTTATTAAACTTAAATTTATCGAGAAAGATATACAAGGAGTAGTAAAATAAAGAGTATTTCTATCTTTAGATTGAATTCTTTTATAAGAAAAATTATTTAATTTATTAATTTTTACTTTACCAGACCTATCTCCACTCCATACAAAAATGTTATTATGTATATAATCTGAAATATTAATAAGATTATTTGAATCAGGGTCTTTTATAAATCGTCTAGTATCAAAGTATATTTCAGAACCTTGTTTACTGTTTATTAAAATTTTATTTTTATCATTCCCAATTATATATTCACTATATTGATCGTCTTCTTTAACTATATAAATATCGCCGGGAATTAATAAATCTTCAGTTAAATTTTGAAAATTTACTGAAGAAATTCGTTCTATCTTTGCCAATATAGTTTCTCTCCTTTTGATTAATTTCTGAAGTTCATGATTTTACAATATTCTTCAGCTTGATGAATTGCATCATTTAAAGCATTATGTTTTTTGTCATTACTCATAGGTTGTATATTTAATTTTTTTTCTAATTCTTCTTCAGTAAAACCATAAGGCAAACCTAATTTGCCTATTGCTAAACTACTAATTTCAATTGTTTCATAATAAAATGGCGATTCTTGATTTGCTAAGTAAAAAAGTTGATCTAAATATATTTTGTCTAATACTAAACAATAGCCAATAAATACTGCTATTTCTCCAGCTTTTAAATCTAAAAATTTAGTAATTTCTTGACAAGCCTTAATTGGTTCAGTTCCAAATCTATAAAGATTATCAAAATTTAATCCATTGATTTTCATGCTTTCCCCATCAAATGAACGATGTTGAGGCTTTATTTCTATATAAAAACTTCTATCTTTTCTGATTAAATTATTTTGTACCTCTACTATGCCTACAGAAATTAAATCATATTTCGTATGATCTAATCCTGAAAATTCACAATCTATACTAAAAAATCTATATTTCATAATATATTGAAAACTCCAATATTAATTTGCCTCATTTTACTATCTCCTTTTCAATAAAAAAAACTCATAAAAAAAATAGGAGGACAAAATTCAAAAATTTGCCTCCTAAAATATCTTAATAACCATAGTGTTGTCTGTATTGGTTTTCAATATTCTTATTTACATAAGTTTCAAAAACATCATTTGCACTCATTCCAACCACTTTAAAACATATAAATAAATGTTTTAACATAGTTACGTATGAATTATATAATGCATCTTTGTCTAAAGTATCTTTAGGTCTCTTCCAATGCTTCCAATTAATATATTGTCTTACTAATCTTAAATCTCTTAGTAAGTAATGTAATGAATCAATTTTTGTTACTCCTTTAACTTCAATATTTGAAAGATACTCTACTACATCAGTAATATTAAGTTTCTTTTTCAATATATCGTTATCCATTCCTGCAACTAACATTGCATCCATTACAAAATGAAGTACATCTATTAATTCTTTTGAATACTCTTTTTCATCATATTCTTTAACAACTTCTTCATATATTGGTAAAAATTCTGAAGCTTCAAGAATTTCATCTTCTATACAAATTAGATATTCTTTAGTCCACTTATCAATTTCTGCATTAGTTAAATTATCAATTTTATGGAATTTACTTGCAAACACTTTTTGCATTTGCAACATAATGTCCATTTTTTCAGTACCTTTAACTCCTAACTTATCTAACATTTCTTGCTTCTTTTGTGGATCTTTAACTGCTAAATAGGCTTTATATTTTGGGCAAATGCAATTTAACTTATCTGTTTCTTTTCCACCACAATTTACCTCAAAATAAGGACAATCTTTTTTCATACACATATTCTTTTACCTCTTTTCCTTCAATCTTTATATAGTTATTTTATACTTTTTCTTTTAAAAAGTAAACCATTTTTTTAAAGATTTTTTATAAATTTTTCTATCATTGCTGCTAAATAAGTGTTTGATTTATTAACTTGTTCACGTGTATTAGTATTAAAACCATTCTCAACAAGAATTACATTATCATTCAAATCTTGATTAAAATGAGAAATTCCATAATCGTAATTCCAATCATCTCTAATCATATCATCTGAAAAAACAGTACCAAAACTTCTTAAAGAATCAGTAATTTCACATTGTTTTTTAGAATTACTTTGTTCTGTTGAATGTACAAACATTAATTTTGAAACATCATTTCCATATATATCTTTAGCAGTTATTGTTGAACTAGCTGCATCTCTGTGTAAATCAATGACTAAATCATAACTATCTAAATCTACTTTTTGCAATACTTTTCTAGAATTAAAGTAAGAATTATCATAAACTACATCAAATTTTTCAGTAATATGGTCTACTATAATTCCTTTCTTTTCTAACTTACTAGCTAAATCATTACCAGCTTGTACAACATCATAACCATCAATATAGGATTCACCAGTATGTGAATGATATATTAAAACTCTATTTTTAGCCATAGTAGCTTGTTGATTGATTGTAGTAGCTGCTTTAACTTCTATTCTATTTACATTCGCTCCTATTAAAAAAATTGAAACTCCAATACAACCAGCAATTACTACCTTTTTAATTGCCTTTAAAATAATATCAAGTATTTTTCTTCTTTTCATTTTTCATTCTCCTTTTTAAATGTTCATGTTAATATATACGTTATCTTCTATTCCGACTTTCTCAAAAATGTCGTATAGATTTTTCTTTGTGTTTTCTAATGCAATTGTTTTAAATTTGTTATCTTCATCAATATTTTCTTTTGCTTTTTCTAGCATATTTTGTTCAATATTAAATACTTGTTCTGGACTAAAGTAAGTAGATAGCATAGACATTTTTACATCACTGTCAATTACTTTATTGTTTACAAATAAGTCTAAATCTTGAATTTTAAGATTTATTAAATATTTGTTATCATTTAGTTCAACTACATTAACTTTGGATAAATCATAAGTATAGCAAAAATGAACGTCTGAATTAATATACAATGTTTTTTCTTTTAAAAAAGCTCTTATTTTATCTCCTTTTTTTCCAAAAATATTCAAGACAGAATGTTTAGGTGTATCTACAATACTTTCACTGTAATTGAAATTAACATCTAAATCAAGTACATTTAATTTGTTTTGTCTAAGTATCTTATTAATTTTTTCAATAGAAATTTTGTTCTCTACTTGTTCATAGCTTGTACTATTTTTAATTTCTTGTTTATTGATTAAGGTTCTTACAAGAATGCAATTGCTAAATACTAATCCAGCAATTAATAAAATTAGCATTTTCTTCTTCATAGTTATCAACCTCCAAAAGTTTTTTATAATATATATTATTCACTTGTTTCGAATTTGTTACAATTTTTTTAAAAAATGTTTGGAAAAATACCCGCTTTCCCAATTAATATATAACACAATATAAATCTTTTCCCTTAATTTCTTCACAGAATTTTTTCACCCGGGCCGATACAATGGCATTCATTTTATTTTTCGATTGTATCGAAGTTTCTATACTGCCAATTACGGCCAAAATAAAAGGACGTAAATTTTCCTATCGAAAACTTACATCCTACCTTATCAGCTTTTGTTCTATAATCTTATTATATACTAAAATTGTAAAAAAGTGAACAAAGGAGCGTTTTTTTAAGGCTAGATTTTGAACCAAAAAAATAAGAACATTGTTTTGCTCTTTCATCTTAATTGTTCTTTATTTATTTAATACTTTTTCTTCTCTACTAAGTAGAGATTATTTTTCTTGTTTACTTACTAGCTATTTTTTCAAAGCTCCTGCTCGTCCTTCTAATTTCTTAATTATCAAATATCTATTACAATCATTAACAATAGAATCTATTCCAAAAAATTCTGCAATTTCTTTAATAGTTTCTAATTTGGAAGCACTACAAAAATTTAAAGTATTAAAAATAGTTTTATCTTTAATGCTATTAATAAAAGTATTAAAATTGCCTTGTGTAAATCTAATATCGTTAATATAGTAACTTTCGTCGATCATTAAAGCCTTATTATACTCTCTAATAGCAGGTCCGCTAATACAATGATATTTACCATTTTTCATAAAAACTTTTCTTTTAACGTCTCCTCTTTCATCAAAAACTATCATAGCAGGATCTTCTTCGAGATAGCCATGGTAAAATCCCTTATCATTATAATTTCCTATTTTAATAATGCTTCCAGTCAAATCGTACATTTCGGTTTTAAAAAATTTTTGAAATTCATCATTATTAAAATATAGTATTTCAGTTATGATCCTTCCGAACATCATTTTAATATATAGATTTTTTTCTTTTAAACAAAAATACTCATTTGTAAAGTGATTCCTATTTGGCTTTCTTACTATTGTATTCTTATAGATTTCAAATTTAGGAAGAAGAGTTATTACTTTTTCTAATACAGTACCCACTTCATTTCCATTTTGATCATAAATGACGAGTTTATGTCCCCAAGAAAGTTTTCCTTCGACTTGATATATGACCTGACCATCTTCGTTGTATATATCATAACTGTCAAACCAGGAAAAGAATCGTTGCTTAAATAATAGTTTCATAATTTCACCACCATCCCAATTATAGCATTGAATCTCTTTTAAGGTTTATTTAAGTTTTAATATGTATACTCGTTAACGAAATAGGCAAATGCACTGATTATACTTTTCATGCCCTTAAAATAATCATGCCTATTTCCTTTTTTTTGACAATTTTTAAATTCTTAAGAAAGCTTAAGGAAATCTTAAGAAAAACATAATACAATGTTTCTGAGGTGGATTATTTATGAAGAAAAGACTCGGAAACATATTGATATTTGTATTGATTATAGGCCTTACGATTGGATATGGAATCTATAAAGATGATCAATCAAGAGTCACAGTCAATAAAATCTATACGACTCAGTTTCAAGAGCAGGCATTATCGGATTTAGAAAATGAAAAAGGAAATGGAAACTATACACTTCAAAATATGTTTATGAAAT
>ENA-ORNF01001792-ORNF01001792.1-human-gut-metagenome-genome-assembly--contig:-NODE-1792-length-17687-cov-7.106851_pt1 | contig 17687 bp, 18 predicted proteins | sample MGYA00242110_ERZ509012 | MGnify/ENA primary metagenome ERZ509012 (study PRJEB26280, sample SAMEA2338714) | human gut metagenome | biome: human gut; feature: human-associated habitat; material: faeces...
ATATCAAGCTCGCCGCTCAGGGAAGATACACCGAGGCGCTTGAGCTTATAAAGAAGGAAAACCCCTTCCCGGCAGTCTGCGGCCGCATCTGCAACAAGGCCTGCGAGGACGCCTGCACCCGCGGCGATATCGACTCGCCCATCGCGATCGACGATATCAAGAAGTTCATCGCCGAGAAGGACCTCGAAGCAAAGCACCGCTTCGTTCCCAAGATGGTAAATCAGACCGGCAAGCCCTATGAGGAGAAGATCGCCGTCATCGGCGCAGGCCCTGCCGGACTGAGCTGTGCGTACTACCTTGCCATCAAGGGCTACCCCGTGACCGTATATGAAAAGGAAAAGGCGCTCGGCGGTATGCTCACCATGGGCATCCCCTCCTTCCGCCTTGAAAAGGACGTCATCAATGCCGAGATCAAGGTTCTCAAGGATATGGGCGTCAAATTCAAGACCGGCGTTGAGGTCGGCAAGGACATTTCGCTCGATAAGCTGCGCGAGCAGGGCTTCAAGGCCTTCTATCTCGCGGTAGGCGCATCCAAGGGCACAAAGGTCGGCTGCCCCGGCGACGAGCTTCCCGGCGTGTTCACCGGCATCGACTTCCTGCGTGAGGTCAACCTCGGCGAGAAGCCGGAGATCGGCAAGAACGTAGCAGTCATCGGCGGCGGCAATGTCGCCATCGACGTTGCACGCGCCGCCGTCCGCCTCGGTGCCAAGACCACCGTTGTCTACCGCCGTGACCGCGACGCAATGCCCGCGGCCGACGATGAGGTCGAGGAGGCCGTCGAGGAGGGCGTAAAGTTCATGTTCCTGGCTGCTCCCTCCGAGATCAGCGGCGAGGGCAAGGCCGAGACTCTCAAGGTCGAGATCATGGAGCTCAAGGGCGGAAAGCCCGTCGGCACCGGCAAGTTCGAGACGCTCAATGTCTCCGCTGTCATCTCCGCCATCGGTCAGAAGATCGACCTCGGCGGTATGCAGGGCATTGAGACCGGCGCAAAGGGCGAGGTCAAGGTATCCATGCCCAGCTACTGCACCAGCGTTCCTGATGTATTCGCAGGCGGCGACGTCGTCACCGGCCCGAAGTTTGCCATTGACGCTATCGCGGCAGGCAAAGAGGGCGCTGTCTCTATCCACCGCTATGTACATCCCGGCCAGTCGCAGGTCATCGGCCGCGACAGACGCGATTATAAGGCAATGAACACCGCAACCGCCGGCATCTCCGTCGCGGGCTTCGACACCGCGCCCAGACAGAAGGCAGCCGCGGGCCCGGCGAAGGAAGCAAAGAAGACCTTCAAGGATCTGCGCGGAACCCTTACCGAGGAGCAGCTGAAGATCGAGACCTCCCGCTGCCTCGGCTGCGGCGCTGCGGTCGTTGACGAGAGCCTCTGCGTGGGCTGCGGCATCTGCACCACCAAGTGCAAGTTTGACGCGATCAGCCTCGAGAAGGTCACCGACTATGTCGGCGCACCGTACTTCAAGGCGCTGCTCGGCGCGGCAGGAAACGCTCCCTCTGCGGTCGCAAAGCTTGTCACCAAGAAGATCGCAAGAAAGTAAAGGAGCCGCATCATGCATGAGATAGGTGTTGTCCGCTCGGTGGTCAAGACCGTAACGGACTTTGCCGAAGAAAATAATATCGCAGAGGTGGCCGAGATCGTTCTGGATATCGGAGAGCTGTCGATGGTCATTCCGAAGTATGTTGAGGACATCTATCCGGTTGTGGTCGAGGATACGTTCCTGAAGGACACGAAGCTCATCATAAACGTTATCCCCGGCATGGCCGAGTGCGACGAGTGCAATGAGCTGTTCAATGTCATTGAGCACGAGGGCTATTGCCCGAACTGCGGCAGCTTCGAAAAAACCATACTTTCGGGCAAGGATTTCCTCATACGCGAGATCCATATACCCGAGGACTGAAAGCATTTGGGCTCCATGTCTACATGGAGCCCATTTTAGAAGTGAAAGGAATGAGGTTATGGAGCTTTATACTAACGCCAGATTCATCTCCTGCGAAAAGGAAAACCGCATTTACACCGCGATGGCGGTAAAGGGCGGTCACATCGTGTGGCTCGGCGATGAAAGCAGCATCCCTCCGCGCTACGGCAAGGCAAAACGGGTCGATCTCGGCGGCGCGACGGTAACGCCCGCGTTCGGCGACACGCATATGCATTTCGGCTCGCTGTGCGTTTTCGAGAACACATTCTATCTCATGGATGTCAAAAATTTTGCCGAAGCAAAGGCGGCGGTCAGGCGCTATGCCGACAGTCACCGGAAAAACAAGGTGCTCATGGGCTACGGCTGCACCGCGAACACCGTTGCCGAGCATCGGCTGCCCGAAAAGCGCGATCTTGACGACTGGACGGAGCGTCCGCTCATGGTCATGAAGTACGACGGTCATGCTGCCGTGTGCAACAGCGCAATGCTAGCACTGCTGTCTGATAAGGTGAAATCCGATCCCGGCTGCAATACCGAGACCGGATGGCTGTACCAGTCGGCGTTTTATAACGGCGTGAACGAGGCGACGGCGTATATCCCCACGATGGATATTATACGCGGTCTCTCCGGAGGCGCGGAGTACCTTGCGTCGGTCGGCATCGGGCTCGTGCACACCGTTGAGGGCGTGGGCTTTGCAAACGATCTGGATATAGACATGATAAAAATACTCGCGCCCGGCCTGCCGCAGGCGTTCCGCATATTCTTCCAGACCATGGACCTCAAGGCCGTGAAAAAGCACGGCTTCAAGCGCGTCGGCGGCTGCTTCAAGCTTGCCCTCGACGGCTGCTTCGGCTCAGAGGACGCGGCGCTCAAGGAGCCGTACGCGAACGATCCGAACAACTACGGCGTTTTGAATTATCCGCAGGAGCGCGTGAACGAGTTCGCCATCGGCGCAAACCGCGAAGGCTGGCAGATAACCATGCACGCCATAGGCGATGCGGCGGTGGAGCAGTGCATAACGGCATATGAGGCGGCTTATGCCGATAAGCCGTGGGACGATGCGCGCCATGTGATGATCCATGTCTGCCTTGCAAGCGAGGAGCAGCTAAAGCGCGCGGCAAAGATAAAGCTGTGCATAGCCGCGCAGTCGCCGTTTATATATTGGAAGCAGGAGCCGGACGAGTATCTGTGCTCGGTGCTCGGCAGAGAGCGCACTGACAGACTAAACGCGCTGGGAACGATGCACCGCCTCGGACTTGTCGTAGGCGACGGCTCCGACGGACCGTGCACGCGTCCAAAGCCCCTGTACGGTATGGCGTGCTCCGTAAATCATCCCAATCCGGACGAGCGCATATCGCGGCTCGACGCGCTGCGCATGATAACGGCAAATCCCGCGTATATGAGCCATGAGGAGAATAAACGCGGCACTCTTGCACCCGGTATGATTGCCGATTTCGTCGTTCTCGGCGATGATCCGCTCACCGCGGAGGATATAGCGGGCATCGAGGTCAAGGCACTCTATCTGCACGGCAAGAAGCATGTTGCAAAAAAGATAGGCGTCGCCGGACTTCTGGCTCGGGCGATAATAAAACGGATCACCCAAAGAGAATACATATGACAAAAAAGCCGCCCCCATCAGAAGGTGCTAATTAGGGATATGCAAAAAACATATTTTTAACTGGCATTCTTCAAGCGGGTTGCAAAAGAATAATGACCATATCGGGCTTCGTGCCTGGTATGGTCGTTTTCTCTATTGTTGAATATCCAATTTATACTCGTTGTTAAGCGACTTCAAGTATAAAAAGTCTCCGTAACGGCGATATGCGGCGGCCAGTACGGTTGTTGCGGCATCCCGACCGGTGATTGCCGACGAAACAATAAAAAACGGGCGAGCAATGCTCGCCCCTACGATATAGATTTCAGTGCCGACCAAGCCCATAGCAAGCGGAATGGGCAAGCCCATTTTCTACAGGATGCGCCACCAAAAAATGCCTTCCCCTTGAGGGGAAGGTGTCGGCCATAGGCCGACGGATGAGGTGAAATTCAAATCTGTGCGCTTGCGCACACCTTAATTATTCATTATTCATTCGCAGGCGCAGCCTGCGCCGCCGGGCAAGCGCAAATTTGCATCGCGCCTACGGTAAGCGGCAGCTTTCCGGTTTCCGCGGCAATTTCGATACCGTGCAAGCGCAATAAATGTATAGGTACAGCCTTAATTCGCTATTAAAAAAATGAGAGATTTAAATTTTTTATCAATGGTTATACGGATACTGCTGGCGGTGCTCGTCGGCGGGCTTTTGGGTCTTGAGCGCGAGCGGCGAAGCTCGCCGGCGGGCTTTCGCACGTATATGCTCGTCGCCATCGGCTCGTCGATGACGGTCATGCTCAGCCAGTATCTCGATCTGATGCTCACGACGCAGTGGAGAGCTGCGGCGCAGGCCGCGGGCGCTACACACGATGTGTCACGCTTCGGCGCACAGGTCATAAACGGCGTGGGCTTTCTCGGTGCGGGCACGATCATTCTGACGGGCCGCAGACGCATAAAGGGTCTGACCACCGCCGCCGGACTCTGGGCCTCGGCCTGCCTGGGCCTTGCCATCGGTGCGGGGTATTACGAATGTGTGCTCGTGTCGGTCGCGCTGATACTCGTGTGTATGTACGCGTTCCCGGCGCTGGAGAACCGGCTGATCCTGCGCTCGAGGTACATGAACATACTGGCGGAGCTCGAGGGGATGGAAAATCTCGGCCCTGTTTTGGGCATACTGCGCGAGCGGGACGTTACGGTGTTCGACATCGATCTGAGCAAGCAGCCCGTTGATCACCGCGCCCGGATCAGTGTGCATCTGAGCGTGTATCTGCCGAAAAATCTGAATCACACACGGCTGCTGGCAACGCTCTCGACGCTCGGCGGCATGGTGTCGATCGAGGAAAGCCAGTAAGGGGGGGCGAAGCCATGCTTTCATGCTTTGATTTTATCCGCGAGCCGACGACGCTGGCCATGGCGCTGCGCCTGCTGCTTGCGTTCATCTGCGGCGGAGTAATCGGCGCCGAGCGCGAGATAAAGCGCCGGCCGGCCGGCTTCCGCACGCATATCCTCATCTGCCTGGGCGCGGCGATCACGACGCTGACAAGCCAGTACCTGCTGCTCGGTCTCGGCCTGTTTACCGATATCGGCAGGCTCGGCGCACAGGTCATCGCCGGCATCGGCTTTATCGGAGCAGGCACGATCATCGTGACCGGCCGCCGTCAGGTCAAGGGACTGACCACCGCCGCCGGGCTTTGGGCCTCGGCAATTGTTGGGCTTGCCTGCGGCGCGGGCTTTGTCGAATGTGCGGTGTTTGCGACAGTCGTAATTCTGTTTGCCGAGATCGTGCTCATAAAGTTTGAGTACAGATTCGCCAAAAGCGGCAGGATCTGCACGCTGTACATCGAATACACCGAGCCCGACACGATACAGAGCGTGCTGGAGATGATAAGCGGGCGCTCGCTCAAGGTCTCGAATCTTGAGGTCAGCCGCACGCAGGGCGAGGACGAGGAGCACCGTTACTATGCGCTTTTGTCCGTGCAGACCACGCCCAAAATGAGCGGCACAGAGCTCGTCCAGGACATCACCGCCCTTCCCAATGTCTTCGTTGTCGAGGAGATGTGAAAACAGCAGCGCAGACTGCTGTTTTTTCAATAGCCGATAGCCGACAGCTATCCGCTCACTGCGGTCTTGACCGCGGTGCGCGAGAGGTGTAAAATATATTACATGAAGAATACACACCGGAGGTGTTAAAATGAAAATACATGTAAGTGCCGCAAAGCTTGCCGCACTTGCCGGAGCGGCCGCCGTCGGCGGATTTGTATACCTCATTGCTCCGGGCAGCATCCGCAAAAAGCAGAGAGCGCCCTTTCAGAACCGCAACTTCGCCCACCGCGGACTGCACAAGCGCGATAAATCCGTGCCGGAAAACTCGCTGGCCGCGTTCGAGCGAGCAGCGTCCTACGGCTACGGCATAGAGCTTGACGTCCAGCTTTCAAAGGACGGCCGCGTCGTCGTGTTCCATGACGATACCCTAAACCGCGTCTGCGGCGTGGACGCACGCGTCGACTCCAAGACGTTTGACGAGCTCAGACAGCTTCGCCTTTGCGGCACCGACGAGACCATACCGCTGTTCTCCGAGGTGCTCAAGACCGTCAGAGGCCGCGGCGCGCTCATCGTCGAGCTCAAAAACGGCAAGCGCAACAGGGAGCTGTGCGAAAAGACCTACGCCATGCTGCGCCAATACACCGGCGACTACTGTATCGAGAGCTTCAACCCCTTCATCGTGCGCTGGTTCAGGCTCAACGCGCCCGAGGTCGTACGCGGCCAGCTGGCAAATCCGCCGAAGGACTATAACGGCGAGGTCAGCCCCGTATCCGCCTTCCTCCTCGGCAACGTTCTGCTCAATTTCCTTGCGCGCCCGCAGTTTATCGCCTACAAGATCGCGCCAAAGCCCTTCTCCGTCAAGGTCTGCGAGGCTCTCGGCGCAATGAAGGTCTGCTGGACCAGCCACGAGTGGGCCAACGAAAGGGGCAACGACACGGTCATTTTCGAGTTCTACAAGCCCGGGCTTAAGTTCTCCAGGCAGCGGAAGCTGCTCAGAGCAGCCGGCAGATAGTCAGCAGAGTCAAAAGCCGAAAGGAAAGAATGAAATGCACCCTGTTTGTTGGTACCGGGTATTTTACCGTACCTGTCTAACAAATGGGGTGCATTTCAAATCGGGTCTGCGCTTTTTTGCTTTTTTCAGAGGAGCAGCCTTAATTCGCTGCTAAGGATTCGAGCATGGTCATGGCCTGGGCATTGTATTCGGAAATGCCGAGCTGCCGTGCGTCGCCTTCGTCGATCCCCCAGGTCAGGGAGCCGGATACGCCGCCGCAGTCAAAGCTGACAAAGCTCCAGTAGTCCGCGCCGTCGTAGTAGCCGACGTTGGCCTCCATGCCGCCTATAACTGTTTTTTCCTCCCTGAGCCCCGTGCCGCATACGCCGAAGCCCTGCATCTGCTTATACAGCAGAAGATCGTAGCTCAGCTTCGGCTGTGCCTTGGGCGTGAGCGTAAGCCCCCACTCCCCGTCATTGAGCGTGATCGGCGCAGCTTCCCACGAATCGAAGACCTTGACGGAGTAATCCCTGCCGTTTACGTCGAACGTAACTGTACTCGCCGGCACGGTATCGTCCGGTGTGCTCTTTGTCTCCGGAACGTCGCTGCGCAGCGGAGTCATATCACAGGCGTAGCATAAGGCTATGGCCATGCACAGCGCCAGTGCAAGTGCTGCCTTTTTCATTTTTATCACCTCCTGCATTTATCATGACGCCGCCCGCATAAAAAAGTTCCTTTTCAGTGGCGCACGGGGGCAGCTACGGATACGCTTATTGCGGGTGCCCGGTATCGAAGTTTCCATCAAAACCGGAAAACTACCGCCGCACCCATTGGCTCCCCTGCGTAAGGGGAGGTGGGTCGGCGTTAGCCGAGCCGGTGGGGTTGTGTTTTCAAATCTGTGCGCTCTGCGCACACATCAATTATTCATTATTCACTATTCATTCGCAGGCGAAAGCCGTATGAGCCCTTGTCAACTGTCACTATTGTGGTAAGATATAAGAAAACCGATTATGAGGTGGAGCGCATGAAATACACGGAGCTCATATCGAAAATGACACTTGAGGAAAAGACCTCTCTGTGCTCGGGCGCGGACTTCTGGCACACGAAAGCGGTCGAGCGCCTCGGCATCCCGCAGATGATGCTGACCGACGGGCCGCACGGCCTGCGCAAGCAGATCGGCAAAAACGACCACCTCGGTCTGAACGCGGCCTATCCCGCAACCTGCTTCCCGACGGCCTCGGCCGCGGCAAACAGCTGGGACATTGAGCTGCTTGAGCAGATGGGCGTTCGCCTCGGTGAGGAGGCGAGGGCGCAGCGCGTCGGCGTGATCCTCGGTCCGGGCGTGAACATAAAGCGCAGCCCTCTGTGCGGCCGGAATTTTGAATACTACTCGGAGGATCCGCTGCTGGCCGGAAAATGCGCCGCCGCACTCATCCGCGGCATACAGTCGACGGGCGTTGCCGCCTGCGTCAAGCACTTCGCGGCAAACTCGCAGGAGACTCTGCGCATGACCAATGACTCCGTCGTTGATGAGCGCACTCTGCGCGAAATTTATCTGCCGGCGTTCGAGCTCGCGGTCAGGGAGGGGCATGTCAAGTGCCTCATGACCTCGTACAACATGCTAAACGGACAGTATGCCAACGAAAATATGCATCTTTTGCGGGATATTCTCACGCAGGAGTGGGGCTACGACGGCCTGATCGTCACCGACTGGGGCGGCAGCAACGACCGTGTGCGCGGCCTCATCGCCGGAAACAGTCTCGAAATGCCCGGAACGGGCGGCGAGACCGACGGGCAGATACTTGCCGCCGTGCGCGTCGGCAGGGTCAGCGAAAAGCTGCTCGACGAGCGCGTGGGCCGCATCCTGCGTCTTGTCAATGACGCGCAGGCCGCCTTCAAAAGCGCTCCGGGCTGCGACATGGATGAGCACCACGAATTTGCCGCCCGCCTTGCCGAGGAGAGCGCGGTGCTGCTCAAAAACGAGGGCGGCATCCTGCCGCTCAAGGAAAACGCACGCGTTGCCGTGATCGGCGACTTTGCCAGAACGCCGCGCTATCAGGGCGCGGGCAGCTCGCACATTGAGCCGACGAAGCTCGAATGCGGCCTTGACGCGCTCAGAGCCGAGGGCGTGAACGTATTAGGCTTCGAGCCGGGCTTCAAGCGCCGCGGCGGCAGAAGTCAGAGGCTCATAAGCCGCGCCTGCGAGCTGTGCATGAGAGCCGATATCGTCCTCGTGTGGCTGGGGCTCGACGAGGGCAGCGAGGCCGAGGGCGTTGACCGGCGGCACATGCGCATACCCGAAAATCAGATCGAGCTTCTGCGCGCGGTGAGAGCGGTCAATCCCAACATCGCCGTTATCCTATCCTGCGGAAGTCCCGTGGAAACGGACTGGGACTGCGATTGCAGAGCGCTTCTGCACGGCTATCTCGGCGGTCAGGCCGGAGCGAAAGCTATCGCACGGCTCGTAACGGGCAAGGCAAGCCCGTCGGGCAAGCTTGCCGAGACCATGCCGCACAGTCTCTCCGACACGCCCTGCTTTAAATATTACCCCGGTGCGGAAAAAACAAGCGAGTACCGCGAGGGCATCTTTGTGGGCTATCGCTATTATGACACGGCGAAGAAGGCCGTAAAGTACCCCTTCGGCTTCGGCCTGAGCTACACGACGTTTGAGTATTCGGGCCTTGAGCTCAGGCCCGAGGGCGTTAGCTTTACGATAAAAAACACCGGCAGCACAGAAGCTGCCGAGATCGCGCAGGTTTATATTTCCGCGCCGTGCGGCGATGTGTTCTGCCCCGAAAAGGAGCTGCGCGGCTTTGCGAGGGTCACGCTTGCGCCCGATGAGGAAAAGCGCGTTTTCGTCGAGCTTCCGGAGCGGGCATTCCAGTACTGGAACACGCTTGAAAGTCGCTGGGCGACGATCGGAGGGCGATATGAGGTGCTTGTCGGCGCGTCCTCACGCGATATCCGGCTGCGCGGGCATGTCGATAAGGCCGGCGACGGTGCGCCCGATCCGTATACGGCCCCTGTGTTCGCGCCGTACCGCACTGCCGACGTGCAGAGCGTTCCCGACGAATGCTTTGCCGCAGTGCTCGGACGTGAGCTGCCGCCGCGGCTGTGGGATAGAAAAGCTCCGCTGGAATTTAATTCAGCCCTCGTTCAGGGTGCATACCGCCCCGGCATCGGAAGATTTTTATACCGCCTTCTGCGTCTGGTGCATGGCTTTTTCCGCCTGACGGGCAGCGCCGAGGGCGCGAATAACACCGAGTTTGCAATGAATCTGCCGTACCGCGGCCTTGCGCGCTTTACCGGCGCCGTTACTGAAGCGCAGGTTCGCGCTCTGCTGATGGCCGCAAACCGCGAAAAGGGCGGCTGTCGCGCACTTATTCGTACACTTTTGCGCAAAAGGAGCTCTTGAAGCTTTTTCTTTTTGACATATAGGATGCTTTGTGGTAAAATATCTTACGCTGTATGGTGATATAGTGTTTACAAATTGTAGCTTAATGTGGTATAGTTACTGCATATGAACAACAAAGAATTATATGGGAGGAAAACAACATGTGCATCAAGGCAATAGCCAATTTTGACTACGAGGCTGCTAAGGATAACCTCGTTGAGACCGTTAAGTACCTCGACGCCGGCAAGATTCTCGGCGTTGCTGGCAAGCTTCTTGAGATCAATCCCAAGGATGTGGCTCAGAAGATCAAGGACAAGGTCACTGACGAAGACACCCGTCTGTTCGTGCAGAGCAAGCTTCGCCTCGTCGGCGATATCCTGTCCTGGCCCGTCAGCATGATCTCCAGCTTCACCTGATATATAAGAGCTAAAAAGCTCCGAAGCCGTCCGGCTTCGGAGCTTTTTCAGCGTCAGTTCGTCATTAAAAAGGAAAGCCCATGGGGGTGAGCTTGCTCATTGCCTCGTTGGTGGCGTTCTCGCTCTGCGTGATCGCCTCGTTGACAGCGGCAACGATCAGGTCCTGAAGCATCTCAACATCGTCGGGATCGACCGCCGAGGGGTCTATCTCGATACTCTTGAGAGCGTGCGTGCCGATCATAGTGGCCTTGACAGCGCCGCCGCCGACAGTGGAGGTAAACTCCCTGCTCTCAAGCTCCTTCTGCATCTTCATGAACTCCTCCTGCATCTTCTGGGCCTGCTTCATCATATTTCCGCCGCCCATGCCGCCGCGAAATCCGCCTTTTGCCATATTATAATTCCTCCTAAATTGTTATACAGAATATTATACAAACCGAGTTTCCTTGAATTTTCTCAGCTCCTCGATGTCTCTTTTGGGCTTGCTGTTATCCTCGATCAGCTCGGTGATCGTTATTTTCAGGCTGCGTCCCGTGATTGCGTTTGCCGCCTCGCGCAGGCGCATGAGCACTGCCTGATTGTTCACGGCGTTAAAGAAAAAGCCCGGCATAACCTCAAGCGCGAGCGTATCGTAGCTCACCGTGCAGCGCGTCTGCGCGGAATTGGTCAGTATCGGGATAACACCGCGAGGAAGCTGCTCCTCCGCTTTTTCGACTATCGCCGTCCACAGCGCCTCGTTATCCTGAGGAGCATCGGCCGCGCTTGCCGGAGCGTCGGGGTTGAGGTCAACGGGCGATGCCTTGTCCAGAAGATCGTCCTCCGGCTGATACTCGGTAAAGTCCGCCGGGTCGAGCTCGTCTGCGGGGTCTTCCTCATATTGCGGCCGCGGCTCAGGCGGCTCGTCAAGGTCAAAGGGCGGCTCGTCGAGCGTTGAGTGAAGCTCCTCCTCTTCCTCGCTGTCAGTCTCGTCCGCGGGCGCAATCTTTCGGACGGGCGCGTGCTTCATGTCCTCCTCGATGCGCGAAACTCGTGCGCGCAGCTCGTCAATGCTCTCGGTAAGACGCGCATCGCACAAAGCTATTATGCACAGCTCGACCGTGAGCTTTGAGCTCTTCGAGTCGCGGAGCTTCAGAAGATAGTCCGAGACCGTATTTATACGGCTTATGAGCTCGGCGCTTGTAAGCTTTTTGCAGAAAACATTTAAAATATCGCGGCTGAAGCGGCCTGATATGAGATCCGCTCCGGCCTTGGGCGCGACAGAGAGCATCAGGCAGTCGCGCAGGAGCGTGTTCGTTTCATACAGCAGCGTCGCGGGGTCCTTACCGTCGCGCCAGAGCGCGTCAAACAGCCTGAGCGCCTCGTCGGTGTTTCCCTTGACGGCGTAATCGAAAAGCTGTGCCGTGCGGCGGTTGCCGGTAAGTCCCATCGCCGAGTACACGGCGTCGGTGTCGATATCACTCTTGCCTGAGCACTGGTCGAGCAGCGACAGCGCGTCGCGCATGCCGCCCTCGGCAAGTCCCGCGATGAGCTCGGCCGCGCTGCGCTCAAGCTTAAGCCCCTCGCACTTTGCGACGTGCTCGAGGTGATCGGCTATAAGCTGTGCATCGAGGCGCTTGAAGCTGTGCCTCTGGCAGCGCGAAAGTATTGTCGCCGGAACCTTGTTGAGCTCCGTCGTTGCGAGGATGAACACCAGATGCTCCGGCGGCTCCTCAAGGATTTTCAGCAGGGCGTTGAACGCCGCAGTCGAGAGCATGTGCACCTCATCGATGATGTACACGCGCTTTCTGACCGAAACCGGTGAAAACACGGCCTCCTCGCGCAGCTGGCGGACGTTATCCACGCCGTTGTTGGATGCGGCGTCGATTTCGACAATGTCCATGACGCTGCCGTCCTCAATGCCGAGGCAGGCCGGGCATTTTCCGCAGGGGTTGCCGTTCTCCGGGTGCTCGCAGTTGAGCGCCTTGGCGAGGATCTTCGCGCAGGTGGTCTTGCCCGTGCCGCGAGTGCCGATGAAAAGGTACGCGTGCGAGGTGCGGCCCGTGGAGATCTGATTTTTAAGCGTTTCCGTTATGTGCTTCTGCCCGACGACCTCGTCGAAGGTCTTCGGACGCCACTTTCGATATAAAGCCTGATACATAAGCATGATCCCGTGATAAATGTAATGCGGATAAATATAGCGCGGCCCTTGACAAGACTGCACACCCAACTTCGAAAACTGACATATGCCCGTTACGCCGGCAGCCGGCTCAGAACCGGCACCCTCGCGGCACACGAAAAGCACCGCTTAATGCTGCTCGGTTCCCCGCCTGACATGGTTCACGGGTTTCCGTTGCGCGAGACCGGCTCGTCAACGCTGCTTACCGGAGTCAGACGACACATGACAGATCCTATGTTGGGAATTCATTCCTGCTGTAGCGGATTGCAGGTTACAGGGCACCGCTGGCTCCCCAACTAGTGCAGCCTTGTCAAAAGCCGCGGAAATATTATAACTCAAATCGGAGATATAATCAATAAATATTTTCTTTACTTTTCTGAAAAGTGTGTTATAATACTAAAGCTGATAGCACTTGGGCCCGTAGCGCAGCTGGGAGCGCGTTCGGTTCGCATCCGAGAGGTCGAGGGTTCGAATCCCTTCGGGTCCACCACGAAGTACGGCAGTCCATGATACAATGGGCTGCCGTACTTTTTATTTTTCTGTCGAAGAAGTCCTTATATCGAGCAGTTTTCCGAGCATGAGGGTGCAAAAATCCTCAATGCTCGGTTTTTGCTTTTTTACCGACGGTGTGCGCGGAAAAACGCACAAAATACTTGACATTTGCGCTTTTAAAGGCGCATTGGGGCTGCCGCAATATATGTCCTCCGCTGCGTCAAGGCGTATTGAAAAGCTTCGTTTTGGACAGAGCAACATACAGAGCCGAGCCGGCGACAACGCCGAATGCGCCCTGAATGCAGTTCATCGGCACGCCGCCTACCGCCGCTGCACCGTAGCCGAGGATGAGCGCCTCATACGCGAGGTAGCCGAGCACCATGAAGGTCTCGCCTATCACGCCCGCGATGACCGCACGGGCGAGCGCGGACCTGACTATCCTGCAGTTGAGCAGGAACCCGGCCAGCAGAGCCACGATGAATTTTATCGCGAACGTGCCCGGAACGTACAGGCCGTAGGCCGCTATAAGGTCGGCAAGAGCCGAGCCGAGTCCGGCCGCCGCCGCGCCCCACCACGGCCCGAGCAGGAACGCCGAAAGCAGAACGACAGCGTCACCTGCGTGGATGTAGCCGCCGATCGGCGTCGGGATGCGGATAACCATTGTCGCCGCGCAGCTGAGCGCAGCAAACAGAGCCGCGAACACTAATTTCTTGATCGTATTGTCTTTCATTGTCCTTCTCCTTTTTTTAGATGCGCATTGACGCACCTGCGAATACATTTTTTGCGGTAGCCCGGTATCGACTCTGCCGAGAAATCCGGAGCTGCATCCCTTTCCGGGGGCGCATTAGCGCACCTATGAATACATTTGATACAGCCGATTTTTTGTGCTGATTTCGCACAATTTTGCGTTGCGCATGCAACCGCGGTTTAGTCGGCAGTCTCGAGCCGGGCATCAAAACCCTTTGCCGCATTTAAGTTACGCACAGTGCTATGGTCTATGCCGTTGTTTCCGGTCGGGCAACCGCAATATGCGTATCGGCAGCAGCGTAAAAGCGCCTCTAAAACCCCACCAACTTCGTCGGTTGTACGCGATAATCGCACTATAATACAGAATGTGCCGCTTGTCAAGACCTAATATTGAATATTAGATAATCTTGTACCGATTTTTTAGAGGCGAGTTGCTGCAGTGCGGTACAGACCAAACCGCAATAAGCGTATCCGTAGGTGTTTCAAAGCGCCTCTAAAAATACTTGACAAACGAGGAAAATCAGATATAATATTATGGTCTGCGTATATGCGCAGGCTATCCTTGCTCCCGAAGAAATCGGGGGCCAAAAGACCAGAAGGAGGTGCAAACCATGGCAAAAGCAACTGAGAAGTACGAAGTAATGTACATCATCAACCCGAACTTCACCGAGGAGCAGACCGCTGCCGTCGTTGAGAAGTTCAAGGCGCTCGTTGAGGCTCATGGTACCCTGGATGAACTGGAGGAGATGGGTAAGCGCAAGCTCGCTTACGAAATCAACTACATTTCTGAAGGCTACTATGTGCTGATGAAGTTCACCAGCGGCGCGGATTTCCCCGCAGAGCTGGACCGTATCCTCGGCATCACCGACGGCATCATGCGTCGCCTGATCACCCTGCGTGCTGAGTAAGGAGACGAGTTATGCTTAATCACATCACGATTATGGGCCGCCTGACCCGCGACCCGGAGCTGAGATACACTCAGTCGCAGACTCCCGTCGCATCGTTCACCCTTGCCGTTGACCGCGATTTCGGCGGCCGTGACGGCGGCGAAAAGCAGACCGATTTTATCGACTGCGTCGCATGGCGCTCTACCGCTGAGTTTGTCAGCAAGTACTTCGCCAAGGGCAGCATGGCTGTCGTTTCCGGCAGACTGCAGATCCGCGACTGGACTGACCGCGAGGGCGGCAAGCGCCGCAGCGCAGAGGTCGTTGTCGACAACATGTATTTCGGCGAAAGCAAGCGCCGCGAAGGCGGCGACATGCGCGGTGAGCCCCGTCATGCTTCAAGCTACGACGCTCCGAGCCCCTCGTCGGGCGCGTCGGCGTTTTCCGAGCTTGGCGACGATGACGGCGAACTGCCGTTTTAAAAATAATATAGGAGGATACAGCTAATGGCTTTCGATAAAAATAATCCCAAGAACCGCAAGCGCAGAAAAGTCTGCCAGTTTTGCGTGGATAAGGCCACCGGCATCGACTATAAGGATACCGCAAAGCTCCGCCGCTTCATGTCCGAGCGCAGCAAGATCCTTCCCCGTCGTACCACCGGTACCTGCGCAATGCATCAGCGCCAGCTCACCGAGGCTATCAAGAGAGCCCGTCAGATCGCTCTCCTGCCCTATGTGACCGACTGATAATTAAAGCTCAAAGCTCCCGCTTCTTTCGAAGCGGGAGCTTTTTTACCTAATGCGTACAGTTGATTTTGCGGTATCCCGACCGGAGGGCGCGGAAAAAACCTTTACAAGCGGAACGGGCAAGAGAAGTTCCCTACAAATCTTATTTCATGTTCCAATCATGTCCGTAGGGGCGACCATCGGTCGCCCGCCGTGCCGGGTTTGCCGTCACTTTCGACACTGGGCACCGGCACTGAACGTATCCGCAGCAGCGTCCGTTCGCCTTTAAAAATACACAAAACGGGCGGCGCGGAGAAAAAAATTTTGTAAGAAACGATAAAAAGCGAAAAAAGCGCTTGACAAATATGCAATACGGCGCTACTATGCCCACGTCAACAAAATGACGCAAAATTTCGAGGAAAGGCAGAAAGCATCCATGAAGAAGCTGAGCAGCGCAATGATGATGATGTACATGTGCATGTGCCGCATGTGCATGCTTCGTCGCGCTCACTTCGGTCGGGAACTTTCTGAAACCTGTTTGACGGCTTAAGCCGAAAGCCTCTGAGGATAACAAACAGCGGAAGGTCGATGACCTCCCGCTGTTTTTTGCTGTCCGAGTTATTTCGATTTGAAAGGAGATGTGCCGTATGAAACGGTCGGTAAAGCGAATGTGTCCCCGGGACACAGAGGATATGATTTTAAACAGACGATACAGCGGCCCATTAAACAAAAACTTTTAAGGAGAAAACAAAAATGAAAAGCTTTACTAAAATAATCGCACTCGCACTCGCGATCGTTCTCGCATTCAGCCTCGCAGCCTGCTCGAATAAGGGCGGCGACGATTCCGCCGACGACAGCGGCAAGGTCATCAAGATAGCCGTTCCCAACGACACCACCAACGAAGCCCGCGCACTGCTCCTGCTCCAGGAGGCCGGCATCATCAAGCTCAAGGACGGCGCAGGCATCACCGCGACCAAGAACGACATTGTCGAGAATCCGTACAATGTCGAGATCGTTGAAGCGGAAGCGGCAGCCATCCCCCAGCTCCTGCCTGACGTTGACTACGCGGTCATCAACAGCAACTACGCGATAAACGCCGGCCTCAACCCCGTTAAGGACTCCCTGTTCAAGGAAGGCTCCTCCTCGGCATACGCAAACATTCTCGCAGTCAAGGAGGGCAATGAAAATACAGACGCAGTCAAGGCGCTCAAGGCGGCTCTCGAGAGCAAGCAGGTAGCAGACTTCATTGCAGAAAAGTACGACGGAAGCGTAGTCTCCGTAGTCGATGACCCCACCGACGGCTTTGACAGCTCCGTTGATTACGCAGCCCTCGCAGGCACCACCATTTCCGTCGCAGCGTCCGTAACTCCTCACGCGGAGATCCTCGAGATCGCAAAGCAGATCCTCGCCGAGAAGGACATCACCCTTGATATCCAGACCTACAGCGACTACGTCATTCCCAACAACGTCGTTGAAGACGGCACTGTTCTGGCAAACTACTTCCAGCACACCCCCTACCTCGACGACTTCAATGCTCAGCAGGGCACCCACATCGTCTCCGTGGCAGCCATCCACGTCGAGCCCATGGGCCTGTACGGCGGCAAGCAGACCACCCTGGACGCGCTGACCGCCTCCGCCCAGATGCGCTGACCGCCTCCGCTCAGTAACGCTACCTGTCTTTCTCCCCCCTCTCTCCGCGCTCCCCGTCCCGCCGTCATAATCTGCCGCCTGCACAGTCACAGGCATTCCGGTCAAAACCAAAAACATGCACACCAGACAGAAGCTCCTCTTTCCCCACTCTCTCATAAAAAACTCCCCACCGCGTCCAAAAACGCCCCAAACACAGGCACACTCACCACCAGAATGGACAGCTTTGCAAACATTTCAATCTGACCTGCGATCGCAGAATAACCGGAATCCCTGCACAGATTCGCCGCAAACTCCGACACATACGTGATTCCCACCATCTTTACCACCAGCCCGATGTACCTGCTGTCAACCGGAAGCTGCGACTTGATGGAATCCACAAAGAGCAGTACAGTCTCCACCTTTGTGAGCAGATAGATAAAAATGCAGATTCCCACAACCATTGCAACAAACGTACTGTACTCTCCCTTTTCTCTCTTGAGCGGAATTGCAAGAAATACTCCCGCGATGCCAAGAACCGCTATTTTTACAATATCCATCGTTTTCTCCCGGCTTACAGCGCAAACAGCGACTGCATCGTCTCAAATAATTCATAGATATACGGAACGATCCAGAACAGTACAATGATAAGCCCGGCAAGGCTGGTCAAAAACGCATGCTCCTCCCTGCCGCTGTGCTTCAGA
>ENA-ORNF01001797-ORNF01001797.1-human-gut-metagenome-genome-assembly--contig:-NODE-1797-length-17652-cov-3.979031_pt1 | contig 17652 bp, 14 predicted proteins | sample MGYA00242110_ERZ509012 | MGnify/ENA primary metagenome ERZ509012 (study PRJEB26280, sample SAMEA2338714) | human gut metagenome | biome: human gut; feature: human-associated habitat; material: faeces...
AACTTAATAGAAGAAAAAATGGGAACAGAAATACATAGATTAGATCAATTTGAAATAGGTGATTTAGATGCAAAAGACTATGTCGAAAAAAATATGATTTTACTTGGAATAAGTAGACAAGTATTTACTCATAGTTTACCATTAGTAGCAGCTGAACAATGTTATAACAAGTTGCTAAATGATACAAGAAAATTAATTGTTATAACAAAAGATGAAAAGGAAAAAATGGAAACATATAATTTGTTACTAGATTTACTTGAGGCATATGATATTAAATTGTTATCAGGAAAAGTATACTGGGAAAAAATGGACGAAAGAGAAAAGTATAAGAAATTTTATTCAGAATATGAAAAAGCTGAAACATCAAGAGAAAAAGAAATTTTATTCTTAAAAAGAGAAATTGATATATTAGAGAATAATAAGCAAAATAAAGAAATTATACAATTTTATAAAGATAGACTTATATCATATGGAGTAATGAAAAATATAAAAAATAATTGTAAGACAAGCATTAAATATAGAAAAATAAGTAGAAAGGCAAATTAATGAGAAATTTAACACAAATAGAATTTTTAGATATAGAAGAAGATGAAGAATATTCGAAAATAATAGAAAAAGTTGTCGAAAAATGTTTTGAAGAAGAAAATCTATTAAGAACACATTTATACTTAAGTGTTATACTAACAACACCAAATCAAATACAAGAAATGAATAATACATATAGAAAAATCAACAAAGCAACAGATGTATTATCATTTCCAATGTTTGAAAAAGAGGAAATACCAAATGTTATAAATGAAATAGAAGAACCGCTTGGAGATATAGTAATTTCAATTGAAAAAGTAAAAGAACAAGCAGAAGAATATGGACATTCATTTGAAAGAGAATTAGCATATATGGTGGTTCATGGTTTCTACCACTTGATGGGGTATGATCATATAGAATTAGTTGACAGAACTGAGATGAGAGAAAAGGAAGAAACCATACTTAAAAAACTTAATATAACTCGAGGTGATGAATAATTAACAGAGAGAAGGGAAGAACTATGGGAAAACATCAATCAGATGAAAGAAATTCAAAAAAAGTAATAAAGATTTTTTTGATTATCTTATTATTAATTATTATAGGAATAGGTGCATTTTTTGGGTGGAAATATGTAAATAGTAAGAAAACTATAGAGGTAAATACTAGTGTAGCAGACCAAATACCAGAAGAAGAGAATGCTCAAGAACCAGAACCAGAAAAAACAATTCGAATATTCAAGGGAACAGATAGACCAATAGCATGTATGATTGATAATCATAGTGATGCATGGCCACAATTTTCAATTAGCAAAGCATATACAGTATATGAAATAATTGTTGAAGGTGGAGAGACCAGACTAATGGCAGTATTTAAAGGAGCAGATGCAGACAAAGTTGGACCAATGAGAAGCTCAAGACATTATTTCTTAGATTATGCATTAGAAAATGATGCAATATATGCACACATTGGATGGAGTCCACAAGCGCAATCAGATATAAAGAAACTAGGAATAAATAATGTAAACGGATTAGAATATGATACAGGGAAAGCATGGAAAGCTGGAGATGTATTCTGGAGAATATCAGGAAAATATAAAGCTCCACACAATTCAATATGCGATTTAGCAACAATAAAAACTACAGCAGAATCAAAAGGTTATAGAACTACATCAAATAAAAAAAGTGTATTGAATTATGTAGCAGATCCAGTAACATTAGATGAAAAAACAGATGCAATTTCAGCAACGGATGTAACAATACCATTTTCAACATTACAAAAAGTTAATTTTAAATATGATGAAACAACACAGACATATACAAGATATGCAAGAAATAAATTACAAACAGATGCAACAACAGAAAGCAATATTACAACAAAAAATATAATAATAACAAAAGTAGATAATTATACCTTAAATGATGGAAGCGGAAAAGGAAGACAAGACATAAAAAATATAGGAACTAAAGAAGGATATTACATAACAAACGGAAAAGCAATTCCAATAACTTGTACAAAAGAATCAAGAAGTGCACAAACAGTATATAAAGACAGTCAAGGAAATGAAATTCAAGTAAATGATGGAAACACATTCATAGAAATATGTCCAACAAATGCAAATTTAACAATACAATAAAAAACAAACAAACCAAGGAAAAAATCCTTGGTTTATTTGTTTGCAAATTAAATATACTATTAAGAAAAGCCTTCCATATATTATATTGTTAAAAGAATTAAAATATGATAAAATATTAAAAGTTAAGAAAAGAGATTGGAGAAATATATGTCAGAATTTAAATCAGGATTTGTATCAATAATTGGAAGAACAAACGTTGGAAAATCAACACTATTAAATAATTTAATAAAAGAAGATGTTTCTATAACAGCAAATAAACCACAAACAACAAGAAATAAAATTTTAGGAATCAAAAACGGCGAAGATTATCAAATTGTTTTTGTTGACACTCCTGGAATTTATAACGGAACAAGCGGACTTGCTAAATATCTCCAAAAAAGCACCGAGTCGGCACAAAACGATGTTGATGCAATCATGATTTTACTAGATGCAACAAAAATAAATAATTTTGATTTTGAGCTTATTGAAAAATATCGAGAAAGTAAAATTCCAGTTTTTGTTGTTGTGAATAAGGTTGACATTTCATCTTATGAAAAACTTTATCCAATTTTGGCAAAACTTAATGATTTCCAATTTGTAAAGCAATTTGTTGTTATCTCCGCTCTTAAAAAGAGAAATCTTGAAGAGATTGACAGGGCAGTGCTTTCAGTTTTACCAGAAGGTCCAGCATATTATCCACGTGATCAATACACTGATAAAAACTTCCGTTTCATGACAGCAGAAATAATTCGTGAAAAAGCACTTTTGTTTTTGCAAGAAGAAATTCCACACGGAATCGCTGTTGAAATTGAAACTTATAAAGAAACTAAAACCCTTGTAAAAATTGGTGCATCAATCATTTGTGAAAGCGAGCGCCACAAACAAATTATCATTGGCGCTCATGGATCAATGCTTAAAAAGATTGGAACAAGTGCAAGGGAAGACATTGAAAGACTTACTGGCGAAAAGGTTTTGCTTGAGCTTTTTGTAAAGGTTCGTGAGGGCTGGAAACAAGACAAAAATGCCCTTGAAGAGTTTGGATATAACATTAAAGATATTGGCTAAAACCTAGATAAATTGGGAATTGTTTGGTGCTATGCCAGACATAAGACCTATGCGTGACATAGCAGTTTGAAAGTGCTTTTAATAAAAACAAAATCAGACAAAATAATCTTGTATAATTCCCGCTTGGTTGGCAAAAATTGAAATATATAAAGGAGAATGTGACATGGAATTTTTAACATCAACTGAAAATCAAAAGACGATTGAAAAACTTCAAAAAGGTCTTGGAAAATCATATGATTTGTTTATTTATGGAAATAAAGAAGCCGGAATCAAGCCTGGTAACATTCAAGTTTATGGAACAATTGCAGGTCAAAGAGAAGTGTTAAGGGGCAGAAAAAAACTTCAAAAACAACTTCTTGAAGATGAAGAGCAAAGCGAAATGTAGTTTTATGACATTTATCCAATTACATAAGTTTTCCTATGCATAAAAAATTTGAAGATATGTTTTAGCAATTGATATGTGCATGATGTGCTTAATTATAGATGTAATTTTTATCAAGCATATGCTATATAATAAAACCAATATAAGTAACAATTATAAATAAAAACACCACGAAGGAAAAATAATGGCAGAAAGTGTAAAGACAATAGGTATTGTTTTGAAGTCGAGCCCACACACAACAGATGCTGCAAGACTTCTTGAAATATTCAGCCCAGAACTTGGGCGTTTTTTTGCTGTGATTCGTGGAGTTGAAAAACCAAAAGCAAAGCTCGCGGTTTGTGCAAGTCCGTTTTGTCTTGGCGAATTTGTTTTAGCAGAAAAAGGTGGAAGATATACAGTTACTGATTGTTATGTTCATGATACTTTTTATGATCTCGCATATAATCTTGATAGTTATGTTCTTGCAAGTGCCATGCTTGAAATTTCTGGAAAACTTTCTCAAGAAGGGGAAAGTAATTTTGAGCTTTTCAAACTTTTGTTAAATTGTTTGAAGGTTTTGGCATATGAAAAGTCAGAGCCAACTGCAACATTAATCAAATTTATAATTGAAAGCTTAAAACTTTCGGGTTTTGGTTTTGACCTTGACATTTGTGGAAATTGTGGTAAAAGCATGAAAAATGAAGTTTCTGCTGGGCTTGTATATGAAGGAAGTGGGGTAATTTGTAATTCGTGTGAAAATCACGTTCAAAGTGTTCACCTTGAAAAAGGAGAGTGGGCAATTTTAAAAAATATCAATAGTTGTGATATTAATTCACTTGCGACTCTTAAGTTTTCTTCACGTGAGCAGCTTACAAACATGCTTAAACTTGCGGTTAAACAATTCTATTTCAGAACAAACGAAAAGATAACTTGTCTTTCAAAATATTTTGAATAATCAATATTAAGTCTGCACTTGCAGGCTTTTTTTGTGCCAAAAAAGTTTTATAAATTTTTCTATATGTTTGATTTTTGATGGTGTAATATTGTATAATTAAAAACGTGAATAACAAAAACAATAAGGAGAAAAATATTTAATGGCTAAAAAATATGTTTACTTGTTCAGCGAAGGCGATGCTACAATGCGTAACCTTCTTGGCGGAAAAGGTGCTAACCTTGCAGAAATGACAAAAATTGGTCTTCCTGTTCCTCAAGGTTTCACAATTTCAACCGAAGCCTGCACTCAATATTATGAAGATGGCAGACAAATCAACGATCAAATTCGTAGCGAAATCATGAAGAACATCACAAAAATGGAAAAAATCACTGGCAAAAAATTTGGTGATAAAGAAAATCCATTGCTTGTTTCTGTTCGTTCAGGTGCTCGTGCATCAATGCCAGGAATGATGGATACAATCCTTAACCTTGGTCTTAACGAAGAAGTTGTTGAAACTCTTGCTAAAAAGAGTGGAAACCCACGCTGGGCATATGACTGTTATAGAAGATTTATTCAAATGTTCTCTGACGTGGTTATGGAAGTTGGAAAGAAATATTTCGAAAAACTTATCGACCAAATGAAAGAGAAAAAAGGCATCGTTTATGACGTTGACCTTTCTGCAGAAGATTTGAAAGAACTTGCAAATCAATTTAAAGCAGAATATAAAAAACAACTTGGAAAAGATTTCCCATCAGATCCAAAAGAACAACTTTTCGAAGCTATCAAAGCTGTTTTCCGTTCTTGGGACAACCCTCGTGCAAACGTTTATCGTATGGATCACGACATTCCTTATTCTTGGGGAACTGCTGTTAACGTTCAAATGATGGCATTTGGTAACATGGGTGAAACATCTGGAACCGGTGTTGCATTTACACGTAACCCTGCAACTGGTGAAAAAGGTCTTATGGGTGAGTTCCTTATGAATGCTCAAGGTGAAGACGTTGTTGCTGGTGTAAGAACTCCAATGCCAATTCAAAAAATGGCTGAAGTTATGCCTGAAGTTTATGAACAATTCAAACAAATTTGCACAACTCTTGAAAATCACTATAGAGACATGCAAGACATGGAATTTACAATTGAAGACAAGAAACTTTACATGCTTCAAACAAGAAACGGAAAAAGAACAGCTGCTGCTGCGATTCGTATCGCTTGTGACTTGATCGATGAAGGAATGATCACAGAACAAGAAGCATTAATGCAAATTGATGCTAAAACTCTTGACATGCTTCTTCACCCAACATTTGATGCAAAAGCATTGAAAGATGCAGACAAAAACAACCTTGTTGGTAAAGGTATTGCTGCTTCTCCTGGTGCTGCTGCCGGAACAATCGTGTTCACAGCTGAAGATGCAGTTCGTCTTGGAAAACAAAAACACAAAGTTGTTCTTGTTCGTCTTGAAACATCACCTGAAGATATCGAAGGAATGAAATATGCTCAAGGTATCTTGACAGTTCGTGGTGGTCAAACATCTCACGCTGCCGTTGTTGCTCGTGGAATGGGAACATGCTGCGTTTCAGGTTGTGGCGAAATCAAGATGGATGAAGAAAATAAATGCTTCACTCTTGGTGGAAAAACCTATCATGAAGGTGACGGAATTTCTCTTGATGGTTCAACTGGTAACATTTATAACACAATCATTAAAACTGTTCCAGCAGATCCAAACAGCGGATATTTCGGAAGAATTATGAAGCTTGCTGACAAATATAGAGCTCTTGAAGTTCGCACAAATGCTGATACTCCTGCAGATGCTCAAAGAGCATTCGAACTTGGCGCTCATGGAATTGGACTTTGCAGAACAGAACACATGTTCTTTGATCCTGCAAGAATTGGTGCTTTCCGTGAAATGATTTGCTCAGACACTCTTGAAGAAAGAGAAGTTGCACTTGCAAAAATTGAGCCAATGCAACAAGAAGATTTTGAAGGTCTTTATGAAGCATCACAAGGCTATCCTGTAACAATCAGATTCTTGGATCCACCTCTTCACGAGTTCGTTCCAACAGCTGAAGAAGACATTAAAGCTTTGGCAAAAACACAAGGCAAAACAGTTGCTCAAATCAAACAAATCATTGCAGACCTTCACGAATTCAACCCAATGATGGGTCACCGTGGTTGCCGTTTGAGTGTTACATATCCTGAAATTGCAAGAATGCAAACACGTGCAATCATTAAAGCTGCAATCAATGTTCAAAAGAAACATAAAAACTGGAAAGTTGTTCCACAAATCATGATTCCACTTGTTGGTGAAGTTAAAGAGCTTAAATTCGTTAAGAACGTTGTTGTTGAAACAGCAGACGAAGTTATCAAAGCTTCTAAATCTAACCTTAAATATGAAGTTGGAACAATGATCGAAATCCCACGTGCTGCTCTTACAGCTGGGGACATTGCAACAGAAGCTGAATTCTTCTGCTTCGGAACAAACGACCTTACTCAAATGACATTCGGCTTCAGCCGTGATGATGCTGGAAAATTCCTTCCATCATATTATGCAAACAAGATTTATGAATCAGATCCATTTGCACGTCTTGACACAACTGGTGTTGGCAGACTTATGGATATTGCAGTTACTGAAGGAAGAAAAACTCGTCCTGAACTTCACACAGGAATCTGTGGTGAACACGGTGGAGATCCTTCATCTATTGAATTCTGTCACAAGATTGGTCTTGACTATGTTTCATGCTCACCATACAGAGTTCCAATTGCAAGACTTGCTGCTGCTCAAGCAAACATTAAAAATCCAAGAAAATAATTAGGATTAAATATTAAAAAAAAGTCACCATTTTATGGTGGCTTTTTTATTGCAAAATATAAAAATAAGCATATACATTATTTTTTATACATAATCTTTACAGCATCAATTTTGAATTTAGAAAATTAAAAATAAAATTTGAAAATGTGATATTTGACAATTAATATTTATAATGAAAATTAAAAAAATATTGAAAGTAAAAATCGCATGTTGTTGAATTGCTATTATGTGTCAGAAAAATTGAAATAAAATTGATTTATTCTAAAATTTAATAAATGTTCGTGGGAATGATCATTTTAAAAATTTTCATAATTTTTTGTAAATACAAAAATCAAAAACCGAAACTGATTTTTTTAATTTTTTAAATTTTGCTTTAAGGTAAATTATTTTTGAAATAAATTTTGCAAAATGTAATTATAATGTGATTACAAAAGAACATTATAAAGAATGTTTAATAAATCGTGCAAAATATTTGACAAATATAACATAATAATGTAACATAAATGTAGTTACAAAATGTGGTGGTAAGAAATGGCAAAATTTAAAATTGATAAAGAAAAATTAAATGCAAAATCAATCAACAGAACAATAAGAATCAAACCTGAAGTTTATGATCAACTTTTAGAAATCAGCAAGAATACTGGAGTGTCTTTCAATAAAGTTATAAATGAGTGCATTGAATATGCACTTTCTCATATGTGATTGTTTGTAAGATTTTGTAAAAGCTCATTTGAACTTATTAAATCATATAAAAGTGCAATTCATTAGTGTGATTTCTGTGATTCAAACGTGATTAAGCAAGCGATTTATGATCGCTTGCTTTTTATGTGTATTTTTATCAGTAATCAATGAATTGTAAGTTGTCTAAAAATATTTTTTTTGAAGGTTGTGTAATTATTAATTTGATATAGAAAATTGATATTTTTTTTGATGTTAAAAGTAAAATAAAAACTACTTTGAATTACGTTAAAGTAGCTTTATCTTTCTTGTTGACAATCATATAATAATTTTGAAAACTGTTGATCAGTTAATTGATATGGGGAAAATTTTTCCATGAATTTAAAATACAATAACTGTGTATCTATAGACATATTATTTTTTATAAATAATTTTAACTTATTCTCTTTTTTTTGATACTCTAAATAATAAGGAATTGCCTTTTGAATGGGATTAATTAATATCTCTTTTGGATAATTATGATGAACCATAACATTTTCATAAATAGAATAATATCCTTTTGCATCTAACACATATTCTTTTAATTTTCGCATTCTATGATCATATAAATAAATTGTAATTTCCTCATGAATATGATTCTGATCTAAATATCCTAGTAATAATAAAAGAGCCATTCCTTGATTCATTCCATATGTAGTCCATATCTTTAAATTTTTATAACGATGATAAATTAAAAAATTTAATGGTTTAACTATTTTTTTATCATAATCATTTTTACTCATTTGTAAACTACGACAACGTTCATCATGAAATTGTTTAGAAAATATATCTACTGTTAATTTACCATCACAAACTAAATCAGGAAATAATATCATAATTCCTTCTTTTAAATCACAGCGATTTATATACTGATATAATTCATCATCTAATATTATATTTAATTCATCCATACTTATCACCTATTATAAAAAAAGAAAGTTTCCTTTCTATTTTTGAATCATATTTAATAAATTAATTTTAAAAATATCTTTATCAGCATGTTCTTTCGATACCATAATACCCTTATAAGTTTCTAATTCAGATTGATGACCTTCACTTAAAATATCAACAGGTTTGATATAATCTAACATAATAATTTTATCTTCTTCATAAACATGATAAACTAACATAATATCCCCATGTACTTTAGAAAATAAAACATCAGTTGGAAGCTTTAATTCATAGGTTTTCATTTTTTTCTGAGAATTTGTAGAAACTAATTTTCCTAAAACTTTACCTTCCTTTAATTGAGGGTAATATTCAAAATATAATTTTTTAAATGCCAACATATTATATTTTTTTAAAGAACGTTCTAATTTTTTAAATTCATTTTCATCAGTATAATCAAATATATAAAAGTCTTTCATTCATTACCCTCCCTTCTATAAAAGTGTCTTTAGTCTATTTTTATTATAGCACGTTTAAAAAATAATTGTCAACGAAATAAAAAGAAAAAGCTATCTATGATAGCTTTTACATTGTTTTTGCTTGTTCTACTTCTGGTTCTACAGCTTGTTGAGCATTATACCCTTTGTTCATTTCATATTCTAAAAGTGCAGTTCCCCAACCAGCAGTCCATGCATCTTCAAACCCAGCATATTCAGCAGGACATGCAGGACATGCAGCACCATTTTCATTAGCACCTGCAGCATATGCAGCTTGTATTCCAGCATTATACACGTCATTCCATGAATATGCTGGTGCTTCAGGTTGATCAGGCGTTTCTGGAACTTCTGGTGTTGTAGGTTGCTCTGGAGTTTCTGGAACTCCTGGTGTTTCTACATTTTCACCTTCTGTTGGTCCATCTTCTATATTTCCAACATTGTGTTCTTTATCTAATTTAGCATTATCCCAACCATTTTGCCATTCAATTGAATAATCTTTATATTGTTCTGGAACGCTATCTCTTGATGCTCCTGCACCAAATGCAGCGTATCCAGCATTGTATGCTTCTTCAGCTAATTTTTGTTGATTTTCTTGATCTTGTTGATTTTCTTGTTCTTCATCTTTTTTATTTTGTTCATATACTTTATAACCTTCGTTATAAGCGTTTTGACAACCAGCAAGTTCTCCAGTCAAGGCTTGACCTTCGGTACCTAATTGATAAGCTAATTTATTGTACTCTACTCCACGCATATATCCAGTTTTGTAACCATTTTTTTCTGCTTCACTAGCTTTACCTGGAACATTCATAAGAGAACCTGTTCTATCACCATTAGCCATAGCATCTGCTAATCCTGTATCATAGTATTTAGCAGCATCTTCTTGCATTTCATTTTTTTCATCTTCAATTTCTTTATCTACTTCTGATTCAGATGGTAAATTTGAACCTTCTCCCATGATAACACCATCTTTTAAGACATAAGCATTACCATTTGCATCATATTGTATACTTTCACCTGGTTGTAAATCAATACCACCTTGTTCAGCTAACATAGCATCAATTTTTGCTTGTGTAAAATCAGGATTTGGAATAACTTCTAAATCTCCCATTTTTTGTTTTGTAAGATCAACTAAATCTTCCCATTCAGCGTCTTCTTTATATTTCTTATCTTCAGTGCCATCTTTAATTTCTTTTTTATTTTCTTTTACTTCATCAAAGAAAGATTCAAATTCTACTTTACGATCCATACGAGTTACTGTAACATCACTATTTTCTGTTCTCGTATTTCCATGCCAATATGCATTGTATGCATCTTGATCAATTTCTTGACATGAAGGTAAATCATAGAATACATTTGCAAATCTAGATTCATCAAATCCTACTGCTTCAAAACTATATCCATCAAATTGCATACGATTTACAAAACCATACATTTGAGCTTGTAACACACTCATTACTGCGTCATTAGTTGGTAAATCTGAACGATTTTCCATAGCAGTAACCCATTTATCTAATAATTTTTTTGCTTCTGCCTTTTTACTTTCTGGTTTGGCAGTATTATATGCGATAATGTCATCTTGTAATCCATTTACCATAGTTGAAAGTTCTTGATTAGAAATTGCTTTAGACCAATCAATTTTACTATTTTCATTATTTGCTAATGACATTGAATCTGCTACTGTAAATGTATAAAGCTCATTCATCACTTCATCATATCTTTGTGCAGATGATTCATCATGTTTAATTTGTGCTTTACGCCATTCATCATATTCATTACTACCTAAATTTAATGCTTCTGTTAACATAAGAGCATCTTCTGCAGTAATTGGTTTATATTCATTTGTTTCAGCGTTATAGAAACTACTAAATCCACCAGCAGATAATTCTTTTGCAAAATCAGCACCTGCTTGTGTTAATTGATTTAAATCATTTGGATTAAAGTTAGTTCCCTCTTTTACTGGAAGTTTTTCATATGTTTTATTGTCAACTTTATCGTTCATTTGTTCTACTTGTGGTGCAACATCTTGTTGTGGTTGCATTCCAGCGTAATGAACAAGACCAGCAGCACTCGCTAGTGCAAATCCAGCAAGTGCAGCCTTTCTTAAGTTCTTTTTACTAAAAATTTTTACATGATTTTGTTTATCTAATGTTTCTGATGATAATTCTATTTCTTCATCGCTATTATCTTTAAAGAAATCATTTAACTCAACAACAGGAGTCGCACGATGAGAATCTAATACTTGTTCTGCTGTCATTTCTTTCTCTCTTAATTGAACAATTTCATCAGTGATTCTTTTTAAATAATCTGCTGAAAGCTCATCATTATCAATATTATCTGATACTAAATTTACAATTTTTTGTACCTTATTTTCATCGTTACTTTGTAATAGACTAAGGTATTGTTTTTCAAATTCTTTCAAACTCATAATCTATCCCTCCTATTATTTTTCCTTTTTATTTCCTGTCATTTTATAACCATCATTAATTAATGATTGATCATTATAATAACTCCATTTTGTTTTTACACTACCACTTGTATACTTACAAGTTTTTGATCTGTAGTATGTTGTATAAATTGGTGTTTTAACAGTTACATCACGGTATACATTTTCCGTAATTGTTTTTGTTTGATATCCTGTTAAAACTTTTCTTGTGTTATATACTGCTTCTTCTTTTGTGCCAGTTGCTAAACATGTATAAACATTTTGTTTTACTGGAACTTTTGTTACTGTTCTTTGATATACACGATATAACATTGTTACTTTACCACTACAATTTACTGTACAATCTTCTACTTGTGCTGAATTTGGAACAACTACATAACGAGTTGTATCAGTATCAGTAGGAACATATGCAAGTTTATCAGTTCTTACATAACTCCATGAAGAATATTCATTACGATACTCTCCTGTATTTGCTAATACATATCCATATTCTTTACAATAATCTTTTTTAACAGTACCAACATAATATCTTTCATCTTTATAAATTGGTTTTGTCGTATCAAGTACTGTTTTTGTTCTTGTACCTACTAAACGTTTTTCTGTTGTTGTTTTATAACCTGTTACTTCAGTTTTTTTCTGAACTTTTTGCGTATCCGTAGAATATTTTGGAGTAATAGACCATTTTGACCAATCATCACTCCAATCAGAACAAGTACCATTTACAATTTTTTTGTATTCATAAATATATTCTTTTCCCGGAGGTGTTGTTGGTGGCGTTGTTGGAGGTGTTACTGTTGGTGTTGGAGTTGGTGTCTTAGAAGGTGAAGTAGGTGGTGTTGACGCTTTTGGTTTTGTTGGAATAATCACTGGTGTTTTTACATCTTGGGTATTTTTTTCACAAATTGTTGTTTTACAATAATCATAACATCCCATATAAACTAAAATATAATTTTCTTGTTCACTACATTTTAGATTTACTTTCATAACATATTCATTTTCTTTTTTGGTAACTTCTACATAAGAACCATCTTCATCACATAACTTACCATTACTATCTTTAATTGGTAATACTAGTTTTTCATCATACATTTTCCCCAAAGTCATAGATGCTTTTTCACCTACTACTTGTGGTAAACGTTCATTTGTATAGTATCCTTTAGCGGCATCTTTCATAATTAAAATATTTTCGACAAAAATACGATCATATAATGGTTGTACCGTATCTTTTACAAACTGCTTAGATGGAAATAGCCACATCAATAAAAAGACGAACAAAACTACAAATAAAATTTGTAGAATAACATCTTTTAATGAAAAATTATCTCTTCGTTCATTATACATATTTAACTCCCCCTTTAATTGGTTGTTATGCTAACACAAAACATACAACTTGTCAAATTATAGAGATATACTTTATAGGTACATTGTAACACTATTTAACCTTATTCGTCAATCGATAATAACACAATTGTACATCCCGGATTATAATAAAATGTCTTAAAATCAAGAACAAATCTACTTTTTCTTAAAATATCATGACATGTTGCTTTTAAAATACCACTTCCACACCCATGAATTATTACAATAATTGGTTGTTTTAACTTTCTTTGATCTTTCATAAAATCCATGATTGCAACACGCGCTGTTTCCCTGTCAAATCCATGTAAATCCAATTTCGGATATGAATCAACAAAAATAACATCATTCAAAGTCATGAATATATTTTCTCATTTCTTCTTTTGTAGCAACAGAATTTCTACCACCAATTTTGGTCACCGAAATTCCCCCTGCTACTGTTGCAATCTGAACAGCTTTTGTAATTGGAAGTTTTTTACTAATCGCATACGTAAAAGCTCCATGATATAAATCACCAGCCCCTGTTGAATCAACAGCTTTTACTTGAATAGTTGGCATCAATTTAATTGTTTGATCACGATATAAAGATCCCATTGACTCTAATGTAATAATAATATGATTACCAAAAATATGTTCCATTTTTGTAAAACATTGTTCTAATGTTTTGCTATCAGCATTCTTTAGTGATACCCCTGTTAATTCTTCAGCAAATTCATGAGAACAAACAACATAATTTACTAAATGTGACAATTCAATCACTTCTTTTACAGGTCTTCCAGCATCAATAATAGAAATGGCATTAGGATATTTCTTTAATACCTCTTTAGATAATTCATATTCTTGTCCATCTATTAAAATAATATCTGGTTCTTCTATATTCGCTTTTTTTTGATATTTCATATCATCAGGTCGATAAGTTAAAATTGTTCTAGAACCAATACTTGTATTAGCAATAATAAAACTTGAAGTTGTTGTATAATCATCATTTAATTGCATATTGTCTGTCACAACCCCTACTTGATCTAATTCTTGCTTTATTTTTTTTCCATACAAATCATTTCCTACAACACCTATAAATTCTACATTTGTCCCCCAACAACCTAATAAATAAGCTGCATTACATGCAGGACCTCCACCACATTCTATTCGATTATGAACTCTATTTTTCGTATTTTCAATAGGATAACTATCTAGTGGTACTGTAATATCATAAGCAGCATGTCCTATGCATAAAATTCTCATTTTATCACCCTTTATTCTATTACAATATTATATCATAATATATTAAATTTATCAGTTTTACTATATTAAAATAATTAAATTTTTATTACACAATAAACAGGCAATTCCGTTTTTAACGATACTGCCTGTTTATCATAAATTTATCTTATACGCCGGGCACGCTTTAAACCATGCCTGCTTATATTACTGACGAAGAACAACTTCTATCTCAGCTAGTGCCTTTATAATCTTATCCATTGCTGCATTTACTTCGTCATCTTTAAGTGTATGGTCTTTTGCCCTGAATACTATCTTGTATGCAAGTGACTTAAATCCCTTGCTAAGCTGTGAACCCTCATATACGTCAAAAAGTTCATATGACTCTACAAGTTTTCCACCCTTTTTGCTTATGATTTTCTCTACATCTCCTGCAAGAACTTCCTTCTTCATGCTGAGACTGATGTCTCTTGTCATAGCAGGGAATTTTGGTACACCCTCATATTTTACTTCAAAATCAGCCTTGTCCATAATTGCTTTCATATCAACTACAGCAATATATGTTCTCTCTCCGATTGCAAAATTCTTCTGTACTGTCGGATGAACTTCTCCCAAATAAGCAATCTGTACTCCGTCATACATAACTTTTGCCTGACGTCCCGGATGTAGGAATGCTTTTCCTGCCTGAGGGTCATACTCTGCCTTTTTCTTAAGACCGAGTTTTGACATAAGTGTTTCTATAACACCTTTCATTGTGAAGAAATCTCCGTCCCCGTACATTCCGAGTGTAAGCTGCATACGCTCATCCGGAAGTTCAGTAAGCGGAAGCTGTTTTGGAAGATATACGTTAGCAAGTTCATAAAGTCTTACGTTCTTGTTTCTTCTATTATAATTGGTTGAAAGTGATGTGAGCATTCCACCGAGTGCAGATGTTCTCATTACACTGTAATCCTCACCTAAAGGATTCGTTATCTTTATGCTCTTTCTAAGTACATCATCCTCAGGAAGATTTAACTTATCATAAATTTTCGGACTCTCAAATGAGAATGTCATTCCCTCATTAAATCCATAGCCCTCTACTACTATTCTCGCTGCTTTTTCATGTTTAAGTTTCTCAGACAATCCTCCTGCTGTTGCTGAACTCTTTGGAAGTGTCATAGGAATCTTGTCATATCCGTAAAATCTTGCTACTTCTTCTGCAAGGTCGGCAAGTCTCTCAAGGTCCTGTCTCCATGTAGGAACGATAACTTCTTTCTTATCTGTATCAACAGTAAGGTCAAGTTTTTCAAAATATTTTACCATTGTATCTTCATCAATGTCTGTTCCAAGAAGTGCATTTATCTTTTCTACATTGTAAGGTATTGTTATCGGCTCTTTCTTTACAGGATAATAATCTATTGCTCCGCCGACAACTTCGCCTGCACCAAGTTCCTCTACAAGCTGGCATGCCCTGTTCATGGCTTCTATTGCATTGTTCGGGTCGAGTCCCTTTTCAAATTTTGCCTGAGCATCAGTACGCATACCAAGTTTCTTTCCTGAAAGTCTGATATTTGTTCCGTCAAATGTCGCTGCCTCAAAAAGCATTGTCGTTACATCGTCAGTTATCATTGAGTTTTCTCCACCCATGATACCTGCTATTCCAACAGGCTTCTTTCCATCGCATATCATAAGCATTGTGTCATCAAGTTCTCTTTCCTGACCATCGAGTGTAACAAACTTTTCCCCATTGTCTGCTTTTCTTACGATAATCTTTCTGTCCTCAATCTTGTCAAGGTCATATGCATGCATAGGCTGTGCATATTCTTCCATAACATAATTAGTTATATCTACGATATTGTTTATAGGACGTATTCCGACTGATGCAAGTCTTCTCTGCATCCATTCAGGTGACGGTGCAATCTTAATGTTCTTTACAACTCTCGCTGTATATCTTGGGCAAAGCTCAGGATTTTTCACATCTACTGATATATAATCATTTACATCTTCACTGTTTCCTGTCTCTTTAACTTCCGGTACGACAAGCTCCTTGCCAAATGTTGCAGCAACCTCTCTTGCAATACCAATCATCCCGAAACAGTCTACTCTGTTTGATGTTATCTCATACTCAAATCTTACATCATGAAGTCCGAGAAGTTCAACCACATCTGAGCCAATTTTTGCATCCTTGTACTCAGGATTATCACTTAAAATGTAAATTCCGTCTTTTGCAGCATCAGGATACATATCCGTTGTTGAACCGAGTTCCTCAATAGAACACATCATTCCGAATGATTCAACACCGCGGAGTTTTCCTTTCTTTATCTTAAATCCGTTTTCTGACTCACCGTCTTTATGTGAACTTGCGACATGTCCTCCATCAAGAACAACCGGTACTTTCTGACCTTCTGCCACATTTGATGCTCCTGTTACAATCTGTACTTCTGTGCCATCTTCGTCCACCTGTACCTGACAAATAACGAGTTTGTCTGCGTCAGGATGTTTCTCAATCTTATTTATCTTACCTACAACAATTTTATCAAGGTTCTTGTCAAATTCAGTAAATCCCTCAACTTTTGTGCCTGATAAAGTCATCGCATCCGTATATTCCTGAGCTGTACAATCAAGTTCAGGAACATATGCTTTTATCCATGATAAAGATGTATTCATCTTTGTAATCCTCCTTAGAACTGTTTTAAGAATCTTACGTCATTTTCATAGAGAAGTCTCATGTCATCAATTTCATACTTCAGCAACGCAATTCTTTCCAAACCGATTCCGAATGCAAATCCTGAATATTCTTCCGGATCAATACCGCTCATCTCCAGTACATGAGGATGTACCATACCGCAGCCAAGAATCTCAATCCAGCCGGAACCTTTACAGAAACGGCAGCCTTTACCACCACACTTGAAACAGGATACATCCACCTCTGCGCTTGGCTCTGTGAACGGGAAGTGATGTGGTCTGAACTTAGTTTTTGTCTCAGGTCCGAATAATTCCTGTGCAAACTCCTGCAAAGTTCCCTTAAGATCTGCAAAAGTGATGTTCTTGTCAATAACAAGACCTTCGATCTGATGGAAAGAAGGAGAATGTGTTGCATCTACTTCATCTGAACGGAATACACGACCAGGTGCGATCATACGGATCGGCAGCTTTCCTTTCTCCATAGTACGTGCCTGAACCGGTGAAGTCTGGGAACGAAGAAGGATAGAATCGTTGATAAAGAAAGTATCCTGTTCATCACGTGCCGG
>ENA-ORNF01001807-ORNF01001807.1-human-gut-metagenome-genome-assembly--contig:-NODE-1807-length-17567-cov-7.811958_pt1 | contig 17567 bp, 14 predicted proteins | sample MGYA00242110_ERZ509012 | MGnify/ENA primary metagenome ERZ509012 (study PRJEB26280, sample SAMEA2338714) | human gut metagenome | biome: human gut; feature: human-associated habitat; material: faeces...
CAAAACTCAAAAAAAGAGAGTGTATCGCAAAAATCGAATTACGATACACTCCCATCAAAAAAAACTTAATATGGAGAAGTTGACACAAGCACTTGCAGACGTTTTGCCGTATCTGAAATGGGGCAATATATCACGAGATTTTTTTGGTTTTTCCCGTGGGTGGATTTACCAGCGGCTGAACGGATATGACGGTAACGGCAAAGAGTGTGAATTTACAGCGGAACAGAAAGAAGTATTACGCAATGCGCTTCGCCGTCTTTCAGTGATGTTGGAGGAAACGGCAGATAAGATATAGCTCTGATAGTTTTTGATTACATAGCGCTCCTTCCGGTCAGAACAGGCAGGGTGCGCAGCCCGGTTAGCCAGATGGTTAGCCGGGCTTTTTCTTTGATAGCACCGCGGCGGTAAAAGGGTATGGAGACAGCTTACATGGATTACGCCGAGCAGACCACCGCCGATGAGCAGGTGGGCGAGCTGATGCGCTGTGCCTGTAAGCGATTTTAGACCAAATTGAGTTAGCCGATAACAAACGAATTTGGAATACTCAGAAAAATAGCCACCCGATTATTTGTTGAACCTATATTCTAATATGTAAACTTATAAAGTGCCCACGAAGCCCATTTCAGTTGTATGAGAAGCTATTTTTCATCTTCCGACGCTTAAATCTCTATGTCTAAACACATGTATTTTACCATGCGCCTTCTCTCTACCTCCCGTGCCAATATACTGTCCAATTTACCCCGCTAAAATTTGCACGTAATTTGCTTTTTTGCCCCAAAAATACCACCATATTGAAAAGTTTTGATCACCTGGGGAGGGTAGATTGGGTGTAAAAGTAAAGTGCTGAATCTCAGTAACTACCTGAAAATTCAGCACTTTGTCTCAGTCGGGGTGACAAGATTCGAACTTGCGACCACACGCCCCCCAGACGCGTACTCTAAACCGGGCTGAGCTACACCCCGAAGAGGCTTTGGGTTCGTTTCCTCTATCTCTGAGGGAGATGCCACAGTGTCTGTTGTTGTGGCTGTTAAGAGGGGTTGCTTCCCAAATGCGGTGCAAAGTTAATGCTTTTTTTATTACCCTGCAAGGGTTTGCCCCGAATTTATTTGATTTTTAACAAACGTTAACAATCAGCTTCTCGTCTTATTGGAGTTAACTGTCTGATTTGTAGGGTTTTAGGGTATTACTTGCGCGAAAGCAGCGATTGGGTGGCTACGGCCTGATATGCCATGAGTCCTTCGGAGCTGGTTTCGTAAACGTTGAAACTGCCGTCGGGGGTAATCATCTTCACGTGGGTGTCGTCAACAAACGTCATGAAGGGCACATCCTCGTCGCCCATTTCTATTGACCAGGTCTGAGTGGGCTGGTCAAAGTTAAGGCGAACGGTCTCGCCGGTGGTTTCGTCGATTACGTCGTAGCCTTTGCCGTCGCATTTCACCAGATAGCGGCCATGGTCTGTGTCGATGACTTTGGTGGAGGCGCTTACAGGGTTGTTGCCGCTCCAGAATTCTATCGAATTGAGCACGAGGAGGTCGCTCAGGGCTGTTACCTCATACACCGGAAGAATCCAGAATGCGAAAAATACCAGCTCATTGACGAATTTGGACCCTACCTGGCGATTCCAGTTCAAGACGTTGTTGGTGAGGGCGAAACTGCCTATACAGGAGTTGAAGAAGAAGCAGCAAGCAAGGCTTACTATTACTGACAGTGTGATTTTGCGCATACTGTTGGTTGGTTTTAGTGATTAGTTTTGATAGTGAAATTCGCCGTAAGGAGAGTGTATTTCCACTGAGGCGGATTGGTTGGGGGCAGCTTCCACGCGTCCCACAATCTGTGCGTCGATATTGAAGCTGCGCGAGATTTCTATTATGCTCCGGGCGTACTCTTCGGGCAGATAAATCTCAAACCGGTGGCCCATGTTGAACACCTGATACATTTCTTTCCAGTCTGTTTGGCTTTCCTGCTGAATCAGGCGGAAAAGCGGCGGCAGCGGAAAGAGATTGTCTTTCACCACCTTCATGCCATCGTCGAGGAAATGCAGAATCTTGGTCTGAGCGCCGCCTGAGCAGTGTATCATGCCGTGAATGTGCGGGCGCATCTCTTTGAGGATACGGGCCACCACAGGGGCGTATGTGCGGGTGGGGGAGAGTACGAGCTTGCCGGCGTCGAGTGGCGAACCTTCAACGGCGTCGGTCAGCTTCCGGCTGCCTGAATAGATAAGCTCGGCCGGCAGATTCGGGTCGCACGTCTCAGGGTATTTCTCCTGAAGGATATGCGAGAAAACGTCATGGCGCGCAGATGTAAGGCCGTTGCTGCCCATGCCACCGTTGTATTCCTCCTCGTAAGTGGCCTGCCCATAGCTTGCCAGACCCACAATCACGTCGCCCGGGCGGATATTGGCATTGTCGATGACGTTTTTGCGCGGCATACGGCAGGTTACAGTGCTGTCTACTATTATGGTGCGCACCAGGTCTCCCACATCGGCCGTTTCGCCTCCCGTGCTGTAAATGCCCACGCCAAGGCTCCGCAGCTTGGCCAGCAGATCCTCTGTGGAATTGATTATGGCAGCGATTACCGACCCGGGAATAAGAAGTTTGTTGCGCCCTATGGTCGACGAGAGCAGGATGCCGTCGGTGGCTCCCACACACAGCAAATCGTCGATATTCATTATCAGCGAGTCCTGGGCTATGCCGGCCCAGACACTCATATCGCCCGTCTCGCGCCAGTAGGCGTAGGCAAGCGACGATTTTGTGCCCGCTCCGTCGGCGTGCATTATGTTGCACCAATCAGCGTCGCCGCCGAGAATGTCGGGGATAATCTTGCAGAAGGCCTTGGGATAAAGCCCTTTGTCGATATTTTTGATGGCATTGTGCACATCCTCTTTCGTGGCCGACACACCGCGGCCCATATATCTCGAGTTGGTCATTGCAACATTTATTTCTTAATGGCTTTAAAGCTGAGGTCGAGGCCCTTGACACTGTGAGTGAGCGCTCCCACCGAGATGAAATCCACACCGGTGAGACCATATTCGCGCAGATTCTCCAGCGTGATGCCGCCTGACGATTCTGTTTCTACCCGCCCGGCTACAAGCGCCACGGCCTCTTTGGTCAGCTTAGGCGTGAAATTGTCGAACATTACCCTGTCTACTCCGCCATGTTCGAGAACGCGTCGGATGTCGTCGAGACTACGGGTTTCCACCTCTATCTTGAGATTCTTGCCATTCTTGCGGCAATAATCGCGTGCGCGGTCTATGGCCTTCTCGATGCCGCCGGCAAAGTCAATGTGATTGTCCTTTATCAGAATCATATCGTGGAGACCCATACGGTGGTTGGCGCCGCCGCCGGTGGCCACAGCCTCCTTTTCCAGTATGCGCATACCCGGCGTTGTTTTGCGCGTGTCGAGCACACGCGCCTTCGTGCCCTCCAGCTCCTTCTGATAGCGTGCCGTAAGGGTGGCTATGCCGCTCATACGCTGCATAATGTTGAGCATGGTACGTTCGGCGGTGAGCAGCGAACGCTGAGGTCCGCGCGCTATGAACGCAACGTCGCCCTTTTTCACAGGCGTGCCGTCGGTGATGAACACCTCAGTCTCTATTGTAGGGTCAAGACGCTTCAGCACCGCTATGCCGCGTTCCACGCCGGCAAGCACACCATCTTCCTTTACCAAAAGACGTGCCTCGCCCATGGCGTCGGCCGGTATCGTCGACAGCGTAGTGTGGTCGCCGTCGCCGATGTCCTCGGCAAAGGCCAAATCCAACAATGCCTCAAAAAGCTCTTCTGCAGTTTTCATAAGAATTTTGTAATTTTGCACAAAGATAATAATTAATGTTGAAAAGCACCCCCTGTTGACGCAAAAACTCATCCTCAGGGGCTGCCATTAAACCTCACAAGGTTGGAAATAGCCATTCTCACCATAGGCAAAACCGGCGTGCCGTACGTGCGTCAGGGTCTCGACGATTACCTTCGTCGACTCACTCACTATGCCTCCGTAAAGATGTATGAACTTGCCGACACACGCCGCGGCAAATCCATACCCGAAGCCGAACAGAAACAACGCGAAGGCAAGATGCTGCTCGATGCCATTCAACCCTCTGATTATGTCGTATTGCTCGACGAGCGCGGACGTCAGTATACCTCAACGGCATTTTCACAATGGCTGCAGAAGAAAATGTCGACGGGGCGCAAACGCCTTGTACTCATCATTGGCGGCCCTTACGGCTTCTCGCAGGCAGTCTACGACCGCGCCGATGAAATGCTTTCCCTGTCGCAAATGACCTTCACCCACGAGATGATACGCCTCTTCCTTGCCGAGCAACTTTACCGCGCCTTCACCATCCTCCGCGGCGAACCTTACCACCATACCTGACCCTTTAGACACGCCCTCATTTCTTCCTCGCCTTGTATATTCCATCCCCTTAAGCCGCCGCGCATCAAAAAAAACTGTGCCGGTAACCACCTGACACAGTCTCTGCTTTTATCCTTGAGCGGCAAACGGGGCTCGAACCCGCGACCCTGAGCTTGGGAAGCTCATGCTCTGCCAACTGAGCTACTGCCGCATCGTTTTGCGTTGCAAAGGTAACACTTTTTTGTGAATCAAAAATAAGGGAAGAGGATTTTTTTGTCCTCTCTGTCCTCTTCCCTTATCAGATTAACTTTCTTAGCTTACCTAATTTGCCATCTTTACATAATTAAGATGAGTAAGCAGTATTATACAGCGTTGTAGCTCTTTGTCAGGCAGATCTGTCGCGCAGATTATTTCTATTGTTCGTTGAGCATAGCTTTGATATGTTCCACATCTGCCTTCCGCTCTTCCGGAATCACCTTCAGGCGTTCATATTCGGCAAAATCGCCCAAGAAACTATCTTTTAACTCGGCTTTATATTGACGGTAGATTTTTTCAGCTTCCTCAACCTTTCCCTGAAATAGTAATGCCGCCGCTAAATTTGTGTTGATAATGTTAAAGCTCGGTGCTACTGTCAATGCTTCTAACGCATATTGTTCACCATCTTTAAATAGACCCAAAAGAATTGAATAATAAGATTGACTTATTATTAAATGCGTGTATACTTCTAAGAAATATGTAGATTTATTAATCAAATTTTCTTTTAGTTTTGGTAGTAGTATAGAATTGAGCTTATGTCCTTCTCTATAATTGTTGGAGATTGCGTATATTGTTGCAAGATGAAATTGCACATCTAATACAGATGTTTCATAAGCTTTGGAATTTTCTTTAGCCAGACGCTCAAATGTTGTTAAAGCGGTTTTAAGCAAAGTTTCGCTTTTGTCATATTGTCGCGTCTGTATATAAAGATTTGCCAAATTCATTTGAGCCGTTGCTATTTGTGATTCATCAGCTTTATAAACTTCAGGATATTTTTCGATGATATTATCATATGAACGCAAAGCAGCGTTGTACATTTCTTCACTCTCCACAAAGCGTCTCATATCGGAGTATAAATTAGCAAGATTTATTCATGTCGATGCTAAATATCGAGTATAAACTGCAGGATATAATTTATAGAGAAGCTCGTAAGTTTGTAATGATATTTTATAAAGTGATTCACTCTCTGTGAACTTTTTAAGGCCTTTATATAAATTTGCAAGAGAAATGCGTGTTTGTGCTAAATTATGTTCAAATACCTTGGGGTTTTTCTCGGTGCATTGCTCATAGTTATGTAAGGCTGATTTGAGCATTGTTTCACTATCCGGATACCGTTTTGTCTGTAAATATAAAATTCCTAAGTTCAATTGAATATCGGCTAATGATGAAACATAAGCTTCGGGATTATCTTTAACGAGCCGTTCATAGATTGCTAATGCGGATTTGAACATATTTTCCGCCTCCTCATATTGACTAAACGTAATATTTATACTTGCAAGATTATTTAAAGATTTAGCTACATAAGGATCATAACTTTCTGGATTATCTTTGGCGAGCTGTTGATAGATTTCTAAAGTAGCTTTGTTAAGAGCCTCACTTTCTGCAAAACGATTAAGTTCGGAATATAAATATGCCAGATTGTGTTGGCTCATTGCTATTTCATTCTTATAAGTTCCAGGTGTTTCATTCTCAAGTTTTTGAAAGAATTCTAATACTTTCTTGAAAAGTATTTCACTTTCTTCAAAATGTTTAATTGTGGTATATAAATCCGCAAGATTCATCTGTGTCAGAGCAATTTCATTTTTATAAGTACCGGGCGTTTTATTTGCAAGAAGTTCGTATATTTTCAACGCTTCTTTGAACATCGTCTCGCTTTCTTTATATTGTTGGTTTTTATCATATATAATTCCGAGGTTCTTGTAAACAAAGGCAAGATCTGAAGATTTTATGCAAGATTCCTTGTTTGTCAAAAGCTCCTTGCATTTCTGATAATACTTTTCAGCTTCTGTAAAGTCGTATTGTTTATAACAAAAGTTAGCGTATTCTTCCATCGCTTCGTAGGAGCCTAAGGTGTCGGCGAGCTCTTTGAGGAGGGCGCCGGCTTTTTATCAGTCGTTGTTGAGCTTATAGGTGGAAATCTGGGCTTTGAGGCTTCGAGTGTAGGTTTCGATGTCTTTGTCGGCAAGCATCTCGGCTGAATCAGCCAGCTGACGCATATCTTGGGCCTGGGCTTTTACTCGCAGGGCTTCTTTGAGTTTGCTCATATAATTGCCTTTCTCGAACAGGCGCAACGATTCTTCCAACTCACCTTTGTTGAAGAGTTCTATACCTCGTTGAGCCAGCGTGTCGACCTCGCTCTCGTCTATGCGGGCAAACAAATCAGCATATTCATCCATGTGCTTGAGAGCATTCTGATACTCTTTTTCTAATGAATCGAGCTTATCGTAATACTCTTCTATCTTGATGCTTTGATTTTCGTTGATTTTGTTGAGCTTGGCCAGCTCTTTGTCGTATTTCTCTTTGGCACGGCGTTCGCCTATGCTTATCAGATGTTTCTTTTGACGCTGGAACTCGTTTGCATCGCATAGAATGAGACGCAGCGGGTCCTTGCGCACGCTCCATTCGTCCACAGCCTGCTGATTGAAGACCATCATGCCTTGTTTGGTTACGCGAACCTTGCCTATGCGCGAACCCATGCTCAGATTGTTGAGCGATAGCTTAAAGACACCGTTCTCGTTGCTGAGTACACCATTGGCTGAGGTGTTCGGTTTTAAATAAACTTGGCCTATCGGGGTGCGCGGTTTCTTGCCGTTATAACGGTAGACAACACCTTTCTGGGTTGTCTGTGCATCGGCGAACATGGCTGTCAAAACAGCAAAGATGATGATAAAGAGAGCTTGACGTTTCATAAAGTTAGGATTTTAAGTAGGGTGAGTTTTTGTGGATTTATTTGGTTAATATCACGGTGCTTTCCGTGGTTGGCATAGTGAGTTTATTGTCTTCCAATTCTCTTTCGCTTTCTATGGTATAGACAACATTCTGACGTGCTAAAGGAATGAACACCGACACTTTGCCGTCGACATCTGATGTTACTGTCTGCCCGGCTATGGTGAGGCGTGTGTTTCCAACGCCTTGTTCGGTACTCAGATTCCACAGGCAGAAGGAGACGTCGCCGTAGCGGTGTGGATTGCGGCGGATATTAATGATGTTTTGGTCCGAAAGTACCAATGTGGTGTCTAACGGCTCCCAGTCGTTGCAGGCAAAGGTTATCCGTGCTTTTTTGCCTATTGCGCGGTGAGGGATATTGGGGAAGAAGCCTTTGTCGTCAAGGCTTTTCAGGGTATCGGCCTTTGTCTCGTTGTCTATGGTGAGCGTAACCACGGCATCGTGCAGTGGGGGCAGCTGGCTGTTGTGAACAGTGGCTTCTTTCAGTTTCACACTCACGTCAATAGGGCGCGTCATCAGCCATAATGCCACAAAGGCGGCGAGAATGACAAGGATGCCAGCAACGCTTAATATCAGTCGTTGTATCAGTTGCCGACGATGTCGGCGCCAGATGCTGTCAAACTCCACGTTGAGCAGCTTGGAGATGAGCTGTACGTATGCGCGCTGACGGTTCAGCCACGGCCACCGATAAATCTTTTCGTGTATGTTGGCGCCGAGAATTTCGGGCAGTTGCAGCTCTTTTAGCTTGGCATTGAAACATTCCGTGGCCGGGTCTCCGCTGTTCGGTTCTCCGTCAATTATAAACAGATGGATGTTGTCGTCTCTGCCCAAAGAGTGGAAATAATCTATCTCTTCTCCCACCCATTTAGACTGTGCCGAGTTTGGTGAGCAGATAACTATGAGATTGCGCGATTGGTGCAGCCGGCTCTTCAGCTCGTCGGTCAGCTTACCCGGCTGAATGTCGTTGGGGGCGAAGAAGACCGGGTCAATGGGTTTGCGCTTCCATCCGCGTTGACTGCACAACGTGGCAGGCATGCGGTAATGCTCTAACTTGTGCTGAAGCCGTTTGCCCCAAGCCGTGTCTTTGGAGTTATAGCTTATAAAAGCATAATATTTGAATGTGGATTTTTCCGGCATAGCTTCAGGGCAAATTTGTGGATATGAGAGCAGTTATGAGGGGAGAATTAAGAGGGGAGAGGTGAAAAGAAAAATGGGGTTATGTGGTTAGTTTTATCGTAGGAGTTCTTTTTCAATCCATTCAATGGATTCACAGAGGTCGCGGTCCACGGTCATGCGGTTGGCAATGGTTCTTATGCCGTGGAGCACGGTGGAGTGCTTACGCCGCAGCCGGTCGCCTATGGCCGTCTGCGACAGCTGTAAGTGCTTGTTTGCCAGATACATAATCACCTGCCGGGCATCGGCAATGTCGCGCACCTTGCTCTTTGAGAAGATTACGTCGGGGTTGATGCGGAAGCTCTCGGCGGTACATTCCACAATCATGTCGAAGTTGATGCTCTTGGCTCGCGGCCGTATCATCTTGCGGGCCTCCTGCAGAGCGAGTTCGGCCGTGATGGGCACCGACAGGGTTATGGCGCGCAACGTCAGCGCCGCTACCACGCCTTCCAGCTCGCGCACCGACCCGGTGATGTTTTCGGCTATGATGTTGATGATATTCTCTGGCAGCTCCAATCCGCCGGCGGCCGCTTTGTGGCGCAGAATGGTGCGCCGCAGCTCCAAATCAGGCTTCGACAGCATTTCCGTACTGCCCCATTTGAAACGGTCGATGAGGCGGTCGGTGATGCCTTCAAGCTCTGCCGGCGGACGGTCGCACGTGAAGATGAGCTTGCGGTTGGAGCCGTGCAGATAGTTGAAAATGGGGAAGAGGGTATCCATGGTGCCCTTCTTGCCGCTCAGCTCCTGCATATCGTCAATCAGCAGCACATCAATGCTTTGATAGAAGTTGATGAAGTCGGGCACTTTGCCCTGCTGAGCCGCCACCTGATACTGATTCTGGAAATTTCGCATGCTCACAAACAGCACCCTCGCTTCCGGATGCCGCATTTTTATGGCTATGGCAATGGCCTGGATGAGGTGAGTCTTGCCAACACCCACCGGTCCGTAGAGGAAGAACGGATTGAAGTCGTTGCGTTCGGGCTTGTCGGCAATGGCGCGGGCTATGGTGTAGGGCAACCGGTTGCTCTCGCCAACACAGTAATTGGCAAACGTATAGGCCGGATTCAGCCCCGACGTCTCCTCAAAATCCGTACCAGCCGGCGCAGGGGCATCCTTGCGGGCGCGAGCGGCGCTTCCCGTGCCCGCTACCACTAAGTTTCCCGCCTCGTCATCCTGCACAATGCCCACACTCCAATAGATATCCGTTTCCTGGCCGAAAGCCTTGTCGAGAGCCTGGCTGAACGGCTCCCAGAAGCGATATTCATATTGCTCGCGTACGTAGATGGAAGGGATGGCAAGCGTCAGCTTGTTATCTTCGAGCGACACCGGATACGTTTCAGAAAACCAGTTGTTGTAAAGCTCCGTGCCTATCGAGGCGCGGATTAGACGCTGAAACAACTCCCATTTCTGCTGCAGATCTGGCGATACTGTGGGGCGGCCGTTATTCATTTCTTTTTAAGAGCGTGCTTACTTTTCTTCCTTATACTAATCCACACACTCTTAAAGAAGCTTGATGGAAATGTAGCGTTTGGGGTTTTTCTTAATGTCGAGAATCAGCGAATCCACACTGGCGCTCACCTTGCAGAGATTGTTGTAGAGCTGCGGGTCGTTCATCAGCAGACCCAACGTAGATTTCTCATTGTTGAGCGTATTGGAGAACGCTATCAGCCTTTCGGTCAGTTCATTGACGTTCTGCACCGACTTGTCGAGCGGCAGGTCGCGCAGCGTGCCCGAAAGGTGAGTGAGGTCGCCCGTTATGGTGTCGAGATTATTGGCGATATTGTTGATGCGGCCGTACATGGCCGGTGTGTAACTGTCAATCTTGCCTAAAGTGGAATTGAGAAGCACCGTGCCGTGATAGAGATTGTTCGTTACGCCCTCAATATGCCCTAACGACGAGTAGATGGACGGGTGGGAGGTGAGCGTGTTGAGGTTGAACATCAGCGTATCTACGCGCGGCAGAATGCTGTTTACGGTGGGCAGAATCTGGTCGCTGACGGTGCTCATGAGGTCGGGAGCCGTCATTGGCGGCACTTCGCCACCCTTTTCTATCATCGTTGTGGAGGAGCCTAAATGCAGCGCAATGCTGGCGCCGGAAAGCAGACTCTGCGAGATTTCCGCTTTGGTGCCCTGAGGCAGATGCAGTTTCGGATCCAGAGCCAGCAACACTTTTATCTTGCCCGGATGCTCGTAGTTGAACTCTATGTCGCGCACCTGGCCAACCTTGTAGCCGTCGATAGTTACCGGAGCCGCCACTTCAAGGCCGTCAACGCGGTCGTAATTCACGTAATAGAAGTTCACCGGCTTGAACAGATTGATGCCCTTCAGATAGTCGATACCGAAGAAGAGTATCGCTAATGCTACCAGTACTGAGGCACCGATTATCACCTCTTTGTTGATAAACTTTTTCTTCATAACAGATATGACGGCTGTGGCGTTGTTGTGCTTATGGTTTTAGTTTTTTTGTCAATGAGTCTTATTCAAACGGGCCCTTTTGGCTTTGTGGCTTACGGCTGAAGCGTTAGCCTGAGCTTGTGAAGGCTGAGGGAGCTTCTCCTGATTCTTTGCTTTCTTCTCCTTCTTGGGCTCTGCCTTGGCCTGTACCTTTACGGCCTTCGGCGCCTCGGCTTTTGCCGGATCTTTGGGCTGAGCCTTTTTCTCTGCCTTGGCCTGAACCTTTTTCTCTGCCTTGGCCTGAACCTTGACATCCGTTTGGAAAGCCCTCTTTATTTCAGCATCAGTCTGAGATTCTTTGCGGCTTGCTTTGACCTCTACTTTCTCAGTGCCCTTTGTCTGACCTGTCTGACCAGTCTGACTTGTCTGACCAGTCCGACCAGTCCGACCAGTCCGACCAGTCTGACTCGTCTGACTCGTCTGAGCTGTCTGACCAGTCTGAGCTGTGGCGGCAGCCTGCGACGGCATTACTATCACCGCCTTCTGTCCGCGGCGTTTGTTGCTCTTTGCCTTCTTTGCCGAGGCGCTCTGATTCTCCTTATTCCGCTTCTGTTTGTCGGCCTTGGCCGACTTATTCTTACCCTTCTTGTCGGGCTTGGAGGACTTCTCCGCAGTCATTTCCGCAGTGTTTGCCGATGCTGTGGTGCGGGGCTTCTGAGCGTTCTTTGCCGACAGCGCTTCCGGCTCGGCGTGAGTGCGCACATTCATCTCTTTCTGCTCGCGTATCAGCGATGCCGAAGCGGCTCGCGCTGCTGCCGACCGGCGTCTGGAGCCTGCCACGCGGCGAGTGGAGGTCTTGCCGCCTGTCGACGCCGTTACCTTGCGTTCGGGCGACACACTGCTGCCTATGATGGCAAATCCATCGCTCACGTAGGTCTGTCCGTCGGCAATGTTTATCTCCTCGTCCTCAGCTTCCGGGGTCGCCTTAGGCTCACGGGCCAAAGCAAGCTCCTGAGTGTAATATGTGCGTATGGAGTTGAAAAGAGCCTTGGCTATGCGGTTCTGACCCGTTTCGGATGCCAGATATTTGGCTGAATTGGGATTGCATATAAAGTCCATTTCCACAAGTACCGCCGGCATGGAGGTGGCCCATAACACCCAAAACGGCTCTTGCGTAACACCTCGGGTGCGCCGTCCTGCCACCGTCTTCAGCTGCTTCTGAATCTCCTGCGCAAGGTCAAGACTCCTTTCCTGCTGGCGTTTCTGAATCATCTCGAAGATGATGTAGCTCTCGTCGCTGTCGGGGTCGAAGCCCTGATAATTCTCCGCATACCCCTTCTCAAGCTTAATTACTGAATTTTCGCGCTTTACCACATCGGCATTCTTGCGGTCCTTGCTCTGTCCCAATACATGCACCGACGAGCCGGCAAGACTGATGCGACGCGGATTGGCAGCATCGGCCGAATTCACATGAAGCGAGATAAAGAGATTGGCGTTGGCTTTATTGGCTTTCTCCGCACGTTCCTGCAGAGTCAGATATTCATCCTTGTCGCGCGTATATATTACCTTTACGTCTTTCAGATTCTTTTTCAGGAACTCGCCGAGCTTCAGCGCCACCCCGAGGTTCACATCCTTTTCCTTCACGCCATTGTCTTGCGCGCCGGGGTCTTTGCCGCCATGACCGGCGTCAATCACCACCACGAACTTCTGTTTGCTCTGCCTGGCGGCCATGGCGCCGGGCACACCGGCCACTATCACCATGACTGCTGCTATAATGCTATAAAGTAATATGTTGAGAGTGTTGTTCTTCATTTTTATGGGAGATATGGACTGCAAAGTTAATAAAATTTTTGCCTCAGTGCAAACACCGTTTCCGCAAACGGAGCAAGTTAATGCCGATGCATAAAATTGGCGGATTGACACCATTAAGAGTCAATCCGCCATAAACTTTAGAAGAATTTCTTTCGTTAACTGCTACTGAGGACTTGCATCCTTACAGTTTGCAATCCTTTGTCACCAACTCTTCTCCGTTGGCGAATGTCATTTTCAGGTCGAATTTATTACCCGGTTTCATCTGATTAAAAATCAGGTGATTGACCATGGCATAGCCATTGGCGGGCTGCCACTGAGGCATCTTAACGTAGGGAATACGCTCCAAGTTTAACTCTGCAAGTGCTTTAAAATAGCCACTTTTGATGTATTCTGTGGCATTTACAGGGCGGAGAAGGAACATCTCTGATATATCAGCACCTTTTGGATAATCATTTCCCCATGAGTCATCGGCGGCTATAGCCTTTATAGATACTAATGGATTGCCCAAGAAAATCCGCGCATTTTTTTGCCACCTGTCCTTTGCTTTCCAAGTACATGCCGTGTCGCCGTAAAGGCGCGAAATTCTGTCGAAAGCCTCTGAGTCAGATTCCGGAGTGATTTGCTGTCCGGAGAACTCAATCCATATCTCGATGTACTTGGTGCCGTCGGGATATATGACGCTATCCGAAAAGAATTTTAATGACGTCGGCATCACGTATGAGTCGGCTAACGTGTATTTCTGCTTCGTCGGTTCGGGTTTTGGCTTTGACTCGTCATTGTCGCTGCACGCTGCTATTGACAGTGCGGCAAGAAGCGCCAGCGCTATGGCTACTTTTGTTTTCATGTCTCACTTCTTTTTAGGTTGTTGATTAATTATCCTTCGCCGGAGGAACGGATAATGGATAGATTTCTTGTTTTAGGTTCTTAAAACCGTTTTCGATGTAATTAAAAAATCAATATGCACCAAATCAATTTTTATATGTTATACAACATAATATTGGCATTTAGGGGGGCAAATGCGATTATGACCGTTTGAAAAGTTATATATTTGTAAAATTATAGTCTTGGCGTTATTTACGGCGTAGTTGGCTTTCGGATAGGTCCGGTGATATTCTTTGAGAGCCCCATGTTGAGCATTTTATAATAATAAGTGGGGTGGGTATTTTGATATTCGGGCAAAAAGCAGTAACTTTGCGCCAAATATAGCCGCACGCACGGGTTGTTAGTGCCGCTGTGCGTGCCGCTCAACGCTAAAAAGAGTAAAAGCTATGAGAAAAAAGATTGTAGCCGGCAACTGGAAGATGAACACCACAGTACCTGAAGGTGTCGCTTTGGCAAAGGAAATCAACGAAGCCCTCACAGGGCGTAAGGTTAATTGCGGCGTAGTTATTTGTGTGCCCGCAACGCATCTCTGCCCCGTTGCCGCTGTTATAGATCAGAATATAGTTGGCCTCGGCGCCGAGAACTGCTCCGAGCACGACAAAGGTGCCTACACAGGCGAAATCAGCGCCTCTATGGTGGCTTCCACAGGTGCCGGTTACGTCATCATCGGCCATAGCGAGCGCCGCCAGTATTTCGGCGAGAACAACGAGCAGCTTCTGGCAAAGGTGAAGATGGCTCTGGCCAACGGCCTGAAACCTATCTTCTGCGTTGGCGAGGTGCTTGAGCAGCGCGAAGACGGCTCTTACAACGCCGTTGTTCGCGGACAGATTGAGGCTCTCTTCAGCCTTCCGGCCGAGGATTTCGCCAAGATAGTTGTTGCCTACGAACCGGTTTGGGCTATCGGCACAGGTAAGACTGCCACTGCCGACCAGGCTCAGGACATGCACAAAAACATCCGCGAAGCCATTGCAGCAAAATATGGCGAGGCTCTGGCCGACGACACCACCATTCTTTACGGCGGAAGCTGCAAGCCGGCAAACGCTCCCGAAATCTTCGCCAAACCCGATGTTGACGGCGGCCTTATTGGTGGCGCCGCTCTCAAAGCCGATTCTTTCATGGGCATCATCGCCGCTTTCGACTGATGTTTACTTTGAAAAAACATATCTCTGCCGCATTTTGCGCCGTAGTGGCATTACTCTTTCAGGTAATGACCGCTGCCGCGCAAGAGCCGGTGGAGTCTCAGCCCTCAAACCCCATTGAGCAAGCCATTGAGCAAAGCTCGGAAGGCACGGTAAACATCACCATGCCCGAAGAGTTGCAGAACCTCATCATCAACGGCCTGCCTCATCATAGCCAGCCGCAACAGGCCAGGCCCCACAAACACAAAGTGGGCCGCGCGCAAGGATGGCGCATACAGGTATTCTCCGACGGTTCGTCGCCCTCAACGCTGGCGGCTCGCGCCCGTGCCCGCGGCAATGCTGTGGCAGCACGTTTCCCAAAATACCGCGGTCAGATTTACACCTTCTCCACCTCGCCCAATTGGTATTGCCGTGTGGGCAATTTCCGCACCGCCGCCGAGGCTAATGCAGCGCTCATGGAGCTTAAAAGGGCTTTCCCGTCATTCGCATCTGAAATGCGAACAGTGAAATGTACAGTTATCTTACGATAAAGTGAGCCGAAAAGAATCACACGATCCGGCGCTGGTGGCCGAACTGGCGTCGCATTACGAAGCCATACTCCGCCTGATTGGGGAAGACCCTCAGCGCGAAGGTTTGCTAAAAACCCCGGTTAGGGCAGCCAAAGCCATGCTCGATCTTACCGCCGGGTATCATCTCGATGCCAACGAGCTGATGCAGAAAGCAATCTTTTCACACACCGGCTCATCAATGGTCATTGTGCGCGACATTGAGTTCTACTCGCTGTGCGAACACCACATCCTGCCCTTCTTCGGCAGAGTTACCGTTGGCTATATCCCCGACGGCAAAATTGTGGGTCTGAGCAAACTGCCGCGAGTAGTTGATGCTTTTGCACGCAGGCTTCAGGTGCAGGAAAACCTCACCGCACAGATCTGCAGCGCCGTGGCGGCCGCCATACCCACCAAAGGCGTCATAGTGGCATGCACTGCCGAACACCTCTGCATGAAGATGCGTGGCGTGGAGAAACAGCAGTCAGAAACCACCACAATTGAATATACCGGCACCTTCGCCACCGATCCGGCCCTCAGAGCCGAATTCCGTAGCCTTGCCGGTCTGTAACAGTGAAATAAGCGAATCAATCTTTACCTGCCATGAAATGCGAATGGAACTATCAGCCGCTGACACCCCAGCAAAAACAGGCTGCGGCAGAGATTGACGCCGGAACAGGCGTCGGCGCTGCCATTGCCGAACTGCTGGTTCGCAGGCAGGTCACCTCAGCCGAAGAAGCAGAGAAATTTTTCGCACCATCGCTCAACGACCTTCATGACCCTTTCCTCATGCCCGACATGGACAAGGCGGTGCATCGCCTCAACAAAGCCATGGGCGCCAAAGAGAGGATTATGATTTACGGCGACTACGACGTGGACGGAACCACCGCCGTGGCGCTCGTCTACAAATACCTGCAGAACTACTATTCCAACATAGAATATTACATCCCTACCCGCTACGAGGAGGGGTATGGCATATCGCGCAAAAGCATTGACTATGCCGCCGGCCGCGATGTCAAGCTCATCATCGTACTCGACTGCGGCATAAAGGCCAATGAGGAAATCAAATATGCCAAAGACAAAGGCATAGACTTCATCATCTGCGACCATCATGTGCCCGACCCCGAGCTGCCGCCGGCTGCCGCCATACTCAATCCTAAACTCAGCGGAAGCACATATCCCTGCAAACATCTCAGCGGCTGTGGCGTAGGCTTCAAATTCATGCAGGCATTTGCCAAGAGCAACGGTTTGCAGAATCACAACGAGCTGGAGTCGCTGCTCGACCTTGTGGCGGTGAGCATCGCCGCCGACATCGTCCCCATTGTGGGTGAGAACCGTATAATGGTTTATCACGGAATGAGGCGCATAAACCTCAATCCTAACCTTGGCCTGCGTTCCATAATCCGTACCTGCAAACTCACCAACAAAGAAATTACCATCAGCGACGTCATCTTCAAGATTGGCCCGCGCATCAACGCCTCCGGACGTATGCAGAGCGGCATAGAAGCCGTCGACCTCATGGTGAGCCGCGACCTTCACGATGCTTACGAGAAGGGGAGAGCCATTGACCAGTATAACAAAGACCGCAAGGAGCTCGACAAGCAGATAACTCTTGAAGCCAACAACATCATAGAAAAGAATGTGGAGATTGTGCAGGGAAAACGCTCCATAGTCATCTACAACAAGAACTGGCATAAAGGCATTATCGGCATAGTGGCGTCGCGTCTTACGGAGCTTTACTACAAGCCCTCCGTGGTGCTCACTTACTCCAACGGACTTGTAACCGGCTCGTCGCGTTCAGTGCAGGGCTTCGACATCTATTCGGCCGTGGATTCCGCACGCGATTTGCTCGAGAACTTCGGCGGCCACACCTACGCTGTCGGCCTCTCGCTGAAGGAGGAGAACATTCCCGAATTTTCGCGCCGTTTTGAAGAGTATGTGGCCAAGCACATCCGTCCCGACCAACTCTCTCCTCAGACCGTTATCGACGCCTGCATTTCTTTCTCCGACATCACCCCGGAGTTCCTCTCGCTGCTCAAAAAATTCAATCCCTACGGACCCGGCAATCAGAAACCGGTGTTCATGACGCGCAGCGTCTTCGACTTCGGCACCTCGAAGCTGGTGGGCAAGAACATGGAGCATATCAAGCTTGAGCTGGAAGACAATTCCACATCAAGGGTACTCAACGCCATAGCCTTCAACATGGCGCCCTACTTCGAGCATATCCACGCCCACAAACCCATGGACATCTGCTACACAATTGAGCAAGCAAAGCACAACAAGACAGAGATCGGAA
>ENA-ORNF01001808-ORNF01001808.1-human-gut-metagenome-genome-assembly--contig:-NODE-1808-length-17565-cov-7.122216_pt1 | contig 17565 bp, 15 predicted proteins | sample MGYA00242110_ERZ509012 | MGnify/ENA primary metagenome ERZ509012 (study PRJEB26280, sample SAMEA2338714) | human gut metagenome | biome: human gut; feature: human-associated habitat; material: faeces...
CATCAATGTTAAAGGCAGCACCTTTATCAACAACAGTGCCAAAGACGGCGGTGCAGTCTATATGATGTCCGGCATGTCCGAAAACGATCGACGGAACGTGGAAGATGCCGTTTGGAATATGCCCGAAGTCAACAAAGTGACGATAAAATACGGCGATCAGGAAAAAACACTTTTCTATCTGAAAAATAACCAGGAAGAGCGCTACAATATATACAACATGACGGCGGCCGAGTTTGACCAATATGTCAGGGAAGGCGGCAAATTTTACGTACATAACATAGTCGCAACTGCCGTCGACGCCAAAACCTATCAGGATGCGCTGGATTATTATCAGGGAGAGATCCAACCAGGTTATGGGATCAGCGATTTTGAACAATATAAAGACGCCTTATATCAGGCCGACATCAAGCATATGCTGACTCCGTCCTTAAAGGTCGTCAACTCCAGCTTTATCAACAACAAAGCTTCGGGCAAAGGCGGCGCCATCTATGGCAGCGACGTCAGGATTGTTGCCGATAACGGCGAAAGCCGTTTTTCCGGCAACACCGCCGGCGGCAAGTCTAACGCCGTTTATGTCGCGGGGCTGAACAACATCATTTTGGATCAATATTATGATGAATTTGACGGCAACACGATTTTTGAAGGAATCGTCATTCCTGCTAATGCTCCTGACGGTCAGTTGACGTTGGAATCGGTCAACCGCGGCCGGATTGTCTTTGACGACGGCATTGACGGCGAGAACTACAACATTGACGTTTTTGGTGACGGCACCGGTTATGTCAAATTCAACAATGCGGTTGAGAACGTCAACCGCTTTGCCATGAACGGCGGCGCCGTCGTTCATCTCGGCTTAAACGGACGCATTTACGCGCAGGACTTCGTCAGCGGTTCCTCTTCCGCCTATGCGCGTGCCGGCGCGCAAAAGCCGCTCCTCACCGTTGACGTGATGGTCGACCGGGAAAACAACACCGTTCACAGCGGCGCCATCCATGTGAACGGAGACGTTGCCGGAGAAACCAACGTACTGGTCAACGCTTTGAACCCCGACGTGCTCGACAACAAAAAAGACGCCGTCGTGCCTTTCCTTTTCGCCCCCAACGACAATGAGGAAACTTCCGCCGTCTTCAACGTTTCCCGCGTGATCGGCAGCCCCTACATGTGGCATGCCGGCAAGAACGTCGCCGGAACGCCGGAAAGCGGCAACGTCTGGTACCTGTCGCTGACCGATACCCTTAACCCCGAGTTCGGCAAAACCGACCCCGAAGTTGCGCCGGAAGTGACGGCCTATATCAGTCTGCCTTCGGCCGGTCTGGAACAGGTTCGCGGCCTGCGCGACACGCTGGAACAAAAGACGGCTTTCTGTAAAGAAGGCGCTTGCGTCCGCGACGCAAAAGCCGACCGTCAGCTGTGGGTTGACAGCGGTTACCTGAGCTCGACGGTTGACAAACCGGCCGAATTTGACGCCGACATCTGGGGCGTCACCGCCGGCGGCGATCTGCAATATGACGCCAACAACCGTCTGGGCGTGTTTGCGGCTTATCGTCAGGGCGACTATGACGTCAGCGGCAAGGGAAGCAAATATCGTTCGACCGTCGGTTCGGAACTTGACATTAACAGCTGGCTCGGCGGTTTATACTATCGCTTTGAGCAAAACGACTGGTACGCGTTCGCGACGGTTTACGGCGGTCTCCAGAAAGCGGACCTCAAAACCGACGACGGTATCGTCAACACCGACAGCGACGGGACGTTGTGGAGCATCGGCGCGGAAGGCGGGCGAAAGTACGGCCTGAGCGAAGCGCTGACGCTGGAACCGAGTTTCGGGGTCTTTTACACGCAGTCGGAGTTTGACGATATTCGCGACAGCGCGGGCAAGACGGCGTCGTTTGACAGCCTGAAACAGCTTGAAATCGAAACGGCGGTTAAACTGGAATACCGTCTGTGCCAGAACGATCTGACGTCGGTCGTTTATATCAAGCCGGGACTGATCCAGACGATCACGGACGGAGACGAAGTGCTGATCAGCGGATTGGGCAAGACGGAAGCTTACCACGACCAGCTTTTGGGGCGGATTGAACTCGGCGCGCGCTTCGGCGTCACGGAAAGTCTTTCCGGTTACGGTTGGGCAAACTATACGTTCGGTTCAAGCTACGGTGCCGCCGCCGTCGGCATCGGCTTAAACTATGCGTTCTGACCGCAGACGTTTGCCGCCGGTTTGAACTGTGCTTTTCGGAAAACGTGAAAGCGCAATCTCCCGAGAAAAAACTCCCGGATAACTCCGGGAGTTTTTTAAGCGGCAAACCGGTCAACTGCAAACCCTCCCCGTAAATGGTCAGTACCCCGGAAAGCGGAGGGAAAAAGAAAATCCCCTTTGAAAAAAATTCAAAGAGGATTTTTTGTATCGGGAAAACTACCAGCCGGGTTTGCGGAGTTCTTTTGTTTTTAACCGGCAAAATGAAAACAACTATAAAAAAACTGAAACCTTATGAAAACAACCTTAAAAAAAAACCCGAAACTTTACGTTCCGGGGTGATGTAAATATACCGCTTTTCGGTTTTTAGGGTTTTATCCGCCGCACGTCGGTCAGGGCGGCAAACTTTTGATACATCCGGTCGAGATATTTCATGTCCGGTTTTGAAGCCAGAAGCTTGCATCCGAGGTAACGGGCAAAGGCGGAGGTGAAAAACGGAAACTGCCTGCTTTTCTTGGTAAATTTCCAAAAGGCGGAAACCGCGCGCAAATACATCCGTCGCCGGGCTTCGTCCGGCAGTTCCGGATGGTCTTTCAGCATCCAGTAATAGGCCATGAAACGATCGTGGTCGAGTTGTATTTTGTTGCCGGAAAAGTTGCCGATTTCTTTCGGCACCAATACGACGTTTGCCGTCATTTTGACGATGCCTTTGGCATAAAGCGCCGCCCGGAGCGGAATCGATTCGTCCTGAATAAACGCCCGTTCGTCGGCGCCGCCGGCCTTTTGCAATACGTCGGTTTTTATCAACTGTCCCATGCGGGTGAAACGTCCGTTCAAAACCCCGCTCATCGCGTCGGGCACGTATTGATAGTCAAACTCTTCCAGCCGGCAGTTTTCCAGTTCCTTCGGATCTTTGCCGGTTTTGGTAAAACAGCCGTAAATCATCTCGGCGCCGGTTTCCCCGGCCACCGCCAGCATTTTCGCCGTGGAGTCCAAGGGAAAGATGTCGTCGGAATCAAGCATCCGCGTCCACTTGCCTTTGGCCAGAGCTATACCCTGATTGATCCTGGCGCTGATTCCCCGGTTGTAAGGGTTGGTGACGATGGTGACGTTTTTGACGCCTTCGGTCATCCGCCGGATAATTTCGACTGAATTGTCGCTTGAAACGTCGTCGACGAAAATGAATTCCGGGTTTTTAAGCCCCGTTTGTCCGAGCAAAGCCGTTATGACCGACGGCAGATAAAATTCCTTGTTGTAAACCGTCATTACAAAACTGACATCGATTTCTTCCGCCATCCGTTTTCTCCGTTTTTATATTGTGGCCGTTTAATCGTCCGCAAGTTTGCGGCTGAGTTCTTCTTCCAGTTCGCGCAGAGTGTCTTCGCTGACTTTCGGCGCCGCGGCATTTTCCGGCGTTGTTTCCGGGTTTTCACCCGTTTCGGCTTTGTTTTCTTCTTCCGCTGCTGCCGTCATCTCCGTGACAGCCGCTTCGTCTGCAGGCTCAACGGGAGAAACGGCTGCCGCGCCGTCGGTTTCCGGCGTCACTTCCGCATTTTCGCCGGTTTTGGCCTTGTTTCCTTCTGCCGGAGCAGTCGTTTCCGCCGCTTTTGGTTCCGAACCGTCATTTGGGCCGTTTTCCGGCAGGCTGAGAATACGTGCGTCGCTGTTGACGACAGTTTCTGCCTCATTGGCCGTATTTTCACGGATTTCTATGTTGGTTGTAATTTCGTCCGGGCGCTTTTCGTTGTCCGGTCGCGGAAAATTGAGCAATGAGTGCGGCGCGTTTTCGTCGGCCGGAAATTCCGTCGTTGCCGCATCATCGGCATCAGTTTCGGTTCCCTCAGGTTTAAAGGGGATGATTTCCGCCTGGGCAGCGCTTTCCTCGCCTTCTTCGCGGACGGCGGCGGGCAGCAGATCTATCGGTTCTCCGCTCAAATTGATTTCTTCAAAGCCGTCTTCGCGAACATTCGCTTTTTGAGGCGTTGTTTCAACCGTCCGCTGCATCGGCAGTTGGTCGCGGGCCGCCAGCTCGTCCGGCGTCAGCGTTTGTACGCCGCTTATGTCGGTGTCGATGCATTTCAGCAGCCAGACGTCATAAACGGGATGTTCGATCGCGTTTAACGCCGGCGAAGAAGACAGCATCCAGCCTTTGAAAATGTTGACCTGCTCGTTGCCGTTGACGGTGTCCGCCACGTCGACGAAAGCAAAGTTTTCAGGCGTTTCCTCCGGCGAACGGGTACGGCAGTCGCGTACCAGAACGGAAAAGCTGCCGAACTTTACTTCGGCGTTGACCGGCACGTTGATGACGCTGACGCGGCCGGTGATCTTGTCCATCGCCTGCATCTGCGCCGTGTTGGTGGGAATTTCGGCGGCCTGCGCCTCAATGCCGATGCCGGCGGCAAAAAGGGCCGGCAGTAGAAGTTTAGTTCTGTTTGTCATTGCCCGTCACCATAAAAATGACTTCTCCGACCAGGTCTTCCAAAGTCTTGAAGTCTTTCGTGTTGGTAATTTCGTCGCCGTTTTGCAGCAGTTCTTCCGACTTGCCCGGTTCGATTTTGATGAATTTGTTGCCCATCAGGCCGTTGCTGGCGATCACCGCGGCGCTGTCTTTGGGCAGCTTGACGTTCGGCGCGATGCTGAGTTTTACTTCCGCATCGTAGTTTTCGTTGTCAAGCTTCTGACCGATGACGGTGCCGACCTTGATGCCGTTGATCATGACGTCGGCGCCGGTGGTCAGGCCGCCCACTTTCAAAAATCTGGCGTTCAGCTCATAGCCCCTGACAACCTGCAGGTCGGACACCCGATAGGCGAAAAACAGGAAAAACGCCGCGACCAGAAGGACGACGATTCCCATAATTGTTTCAACCGGACGTTTTTTCATTTTGCTTCTCCTTTGCCTGCAGATTGTTGTTTGGCTTTGCCCATGCCGATAATTCTTTCCACCAGTTCCTCAAGCACCATGGCGTCCTGAGTGTAGCTGAATTCCCCGCCTTCCGGAATGTAGTCTTCCGACCCTCCCGGTTCGATTTCGATGTATTTTGATCCGAGAATGCCGTCGCTGACGATCGACGCGCTGCTGTCGTCGGGAACTTTCAGCCCGTCTTTCAGCTCAAGCGTCAAAATGGCGTTGAACTTGTCGTCGAGTTTGGCCGCCGTCACCTTGCCCACCGGCATGCCGGCCAGCCGGACGACGTCGCCCACCTGCAAGCCGTCGGTTCTGCCGAAACGCGCGTATACCGGGTAGTAGCTGCCGCTTTCCTGGTGTTCGACCGCTTTGCGGCCGGAAACGTAGAACAGCGACAGGGCAATGAGCGCCAGCGTTACGTACAGGCCGGTTTTCAGCGCGTTTTGTTCTTCGCGGGAATATTCGTTGCTCACTTTTATTTTGCTCCGTTCTTTTTCTGATGCTGATCAGGGTAATCCAATTTTGCCGTTTTGTCATCAAAGATTTTCAAAAAAACGGGTCGGTTTGTGGAAATGATGAGGATAATAATCAAATAAGCATGAAATTTAAAAGAAAGCGGTTTATTATAACCTCATGTCAAACGGGAAAACGAACAATATGATCGAAATTCGGGGGCTGATGAAAAAATTCGGCCGGCGCGAGGTGCTGAAAGGGATCGGCTTTTCGGCCGGCGCGGGAGAACCGATAACGCTGCTCGGGCCGAACGGCGCCGGCAAAACCACCCTGATGCGGGTTATCTGCGGCTATCTGGCGCCGGATGCGGGCAGCGTGCGGATCTGCGGCCTGTCATATGAAAACGACCGGGCCGGCATTTTGCGCCAGCTCGGCTACATGCCCGAAAACACGCCGCTTTATCAGGAAATGACGGTGTTCGAATATCTGCGTTTTGTGGCCGGGGTTTTCAAAATGACGGAAAGGGAGTTTGCCGCCGGGGTCAAAGAAACGGCGGTCGGGCTGGGAATTGAGCCGGTTTTGGGAGAGAAGATAAAAAACCTCTCCAAAGGCTACCGGCGGCGGGCGGGGATTGTTTCGGCGCTGCTGCACCGGCCGCGGCTGGCGGTTTTGGACGAACCGACGGAAGGGCTTGATCCCAACCAGAAAATCGTCGTCCGCCGTTTTTTAAAAGATTATGCCAAAGACAACCTGGTGCTGATCTCGACCCATTTGCTGGAAGAGGCGGAAGCGCTCAAATCCCGCGTGTTGCTGCTCTCTGAGGGCAAAATCCGTCTGGACGCACCGGTCGAAAGTCTGCGCAGTTGTTCCGCCGACGGTACGCTTGCCGACGCTTTTGCCCGCCTGACGGCCGGTGCGGAAGAAAATGCCGCGGACGAAAGGAAGGGGAAAATATGCTGACGGCGCTTTACAAACGGGAACTGGGAAGCTTTTTCTTCAATTATTCGGCTTATTTTATTTTTGCCGTATATATGGTTTTTTCGCTTGTTTTTGCGGTTTTTGTCGGCATGTATTTTGTCGTCGACAATCCGGCGATGCGTTCATATTTCGCTTTTCAGCCGTTGGTGCTGTCCGTAACGCTGCCGGCGGTGACCGGCCGGCTGTGGTCGGAAGAAGCCAAAACCGGCACGCTGGAAGCGCTTTTGACCCTGCCGGCGGACGATCTGACGCTGGTCTTCGGCAAATTTGCCGCGGCCTGGACAATGGGGGGGCTGATGATCCTTACTTCCGTGCCGCTCGCCTTGCTGACGGCCGGCACCGTTGCCGTTGATCCGCTTAATCTGGCTTCCGCCTATTTCGGCGCTTTGCTGGCCGCGTCGGCGCTTTCCGCACTCGGCTGCGCCGTTTCCTGCCTGATTCCTCTGCCGGCGGCGGCTTATCTGGTCAGCGTGTTTTTCGGCTGGCTGCTGATTTTCTTCAATCCGGCGCCGCTTTTTTCTCCGCTTGCCGGTGTGTGGCCGGAAATGCCCTTTTATCTGCCGTCCGCGCTTGACTTTTCTTCCCGCTATCAGAGTTTTACGGACGGATATTTCGGGCTGGACGGCGTTTTTTATTTCGTTTCTCTGACCGCGGCGCTGCTGGCTTTCAACTGGGTGGCCGTTTATGCGGCAAGGAGGGGAAGATGAAGCGCCGGAGCGCGATACTTTTGGCCGGCGCGCTGCTGGCTTTGCTTTTTGTCACCGCCAATCTGCTCGTCAGCCGGCTGGTCGGCGGCCGCCAGCTGGATGCAACGGCGTCAGGGCGTTACACGTTGACGGAAGAAAGCCTGAAAACGGTTGCCGCTTTGCGGCAGCCGGTCACGATACGGCTTTATGTTTCCGAAAAACTGCAGTCCGCCTGGGACGAACTCGGCGCCCATGCGGCTCGGACGACAGCCTTTCTTGCCCGCTGCGTTTTGGCCGCGCCGGACAAGATACGGTTGGAAATCAGGCGGATAAAACCTTTTTCCGATATGGAAAAACAAGCGGTGAGCGAGGGGATGCTGCCTTTTCCGGAAAACGAGGAAGAGCTGTATTTCGGTTTGAAGGTTATTGCCGCGGACGGCCGCAGCGCTCTGATTCCCGCCCTTAAACCCGAGCGCCGCGCATTGCTGGAAAGCGACCTGAACCGGATTTTACACGGGCTGAACGAAGAACGGAAAGTCAAAATCGGCGTTTTTTCGCCGCGGCTGCCGTTTTCGCCGGACGGAAAAGGCAGCGCCTTCGCTTCTCTGGCGGCGCTTTTGCAAGAATATTACGAAGTGTTCGAAATTCCCGCCGGCAGCTCGCTTGTCCCTCAGGACATAAGCGTTGTGCTGGCGCTTGATCCCGGCCGTCTGCCGCCGGTGTTTGCCTACGCGCTCGACCAGTATGTCATGCGCGGCGGCAAAGTCGTTTTTCTGGTCGATCCCTATTCGGAAGTCCGACATGCGCTGCAGGGGTATCCGCCCCGGCCCGATGCCGAAATGGGCGAATATCTGAAAACCTGGGGAATTGATTATCATGCGGAGCGGGTGGCCGGCGACGTTCTGCGCGGGGAACGGGTGAAAGGCGGCGACGGCCGTTACCGGGTGTATCCGCTGTGGTTCTGGGCTAAAGGAGAAGACGGGCGGCCGCTTCGTTTTCATACGCCGGGCAGCCTTTTGGCCGCAGAGAACTTTGCCGATCTGCATTTTTCCGAATTGGCGGCAACCGGCGGCCAGAGCGGCGACATTGCGGCGGAAAAAATCCGCTACGCGTCGAAAACGCAGGTCATTCTCGACTATAATCAGGACAATAAAAAACGGGTGCTGGCGCTGTTGGCGGAGGGAAAGTTCCGTTCCCATTACCGCGGCGGCATTCTCGACAAGGCGAAATCTGCCCAGCCCTATCTGCCGTTTGCCGTTCGTGACGCCGCGGTGGCGGTCGTTGCCGACAGCGATTTTGCCGCGGATGAGCTGTGGGTCGCTTCCCGTGATCCGGAAAATCCGGTGTACGGCATCGTGCCTTATGCCGGCAATGCGGCGTTTTTGCTCGGGCTGATTGACCGGCTGAGCGGCCGCGCCGTCGTGCCGCCGTCGGTTTCTCCGGAGGCACCGGGAGCCGCCAACATTGCCGAAACCCTGTATTTAAAAAGTGCGGAAAAACTGCGGGAGGAAAAAGAAAAATTTGACGCAAAAGAGGCCGCTTCCTCGGCTCGTCTGCGCCGTTTGAAGAAAAGTCTGACCGACAGTGAAGACGTTTCCCGCCGCCGGGAAATCGAGCGGGCGGAAAATGAGAACCGGCGTGACCGAAAAGCGTTGCAGAATCTGGAGCGGCAGATTGCCGCTGCCGCCGATGACCGGTTGGAACTGTTTGTTTGGCTCTGTTTTGTCGTTTTCCCGTCGGGGATGCTCGGACTGTTCTTTGCAACGGCGTTTTTCGTCCGTCGCCGCGTACGACGGCAGATGATGACTTTGGAGAAGGAAAAATGAAAAAAATTATTCTTTGGCTGTCCGTTTCCGTAGCGCTGCTGGCGGCGGCCATGTTTGCGGTCGTGAAAAAAATGCCCTATTTTTCACCGTCGGGCAAAAGCGCCGGCGATCTCGTTTATGCCGGTGCCGACGAACTGACGGGAATAACCGTACGTTTCGGCAAAGAAAAGATAAAACTGAGAAAGCTGGACGGCAGCTGGCTGGTTAACGGCTATTACGGCCGCAACGCCGCGGCAGACGAATATGCAAACAGACTGCAAAGGGCGACAATCCTGTCGTTTTCCGACGCGGCGCAGCCGAAACCGGCGGTTAAAGTCCGACTGGACGGCGGCGCGCGGCGACGGTTCTCTTTTTCCGTCCTGCCGACGGAAGATCCGGGACGGAGCGTCATCGGCATCGACGGCAAAAACTATCTGGTCAGCGAAAACCTGATGCCGCCGGCGGCAATTGCCGACTATTACCTGCAGCCTCTGCTGCCGTTTGCGGAACATAAGATTGAGCAGGTGATCGGTCTGCCGCGGGAAGCGGCGGAAGAGCTTTCGTCGTTGCCTTGTCTGGGCGCTTCCCGCCGGCTGCCGGAAGCGGCGCTCGATCCCGAACATAAAAGCTTTGCCGCGGTAACCGTGGACGGTATCAAGGTTATTTTCGGTGTTTACAAATATAAGGAAAACTACCGGCTGACGGTCAGCCTCAAAACCACCATTATGCCGACGGAAAAAGCCGCGGAATTCGTAAAACAAAACGGCTTCCGTTACGACGGTTGGTATTTTGTCCTTTCCCGCCGCGACGGAAGTCGCCTGTTTGAGGCCTTAAAAAACGATTAGTCGAGGTCGGCGTCATAATCGCGCGACATCTGCAGCAGCCGGTTGTAATAATCGGTGGTCAGCCGCATCAGGCATTCGTTGCGCAGGTACATCTGCGAGCCGCTGTATATCTGCATGGTCGTGGCATAAAACGAACAGAAGCGGCTGCGATAACCGTTGAACTGGTCCTGCATGTCTTTGATGTTGCCGCGGAACATGCCGTTGCCGTTGTTCCATTTCTGAATGCGCTCAACTTTGAGAAAGGTTTTTTGGTAAAGGTCGCTGATGGCCCGGTCCAGACGTTTGATTTCGCCCGACATGCAGATCGCCTTTTCGTCGTCGCTGTAGCCGCTGGCCGCCTGCAGACAGTTGTAATAGTCGTTTTCTACTCTTTCCCCGCCGGCTTCCGCGGCAGCTTCCTGCGCCGCCTGCGCGTTAAGCGAAAACAGTGCGAACGCTGCGGCCAGACATAATTTGCAAAACATTTTTTCCCACTCCTTTGATGTTAGAAAACTGTTTTTCATTGTAAAGTAAGCAGCTTAAAAGTCAATTAAAGTTTGTCGGCGTTTTTTTTTGCGCGGACGGTATTGTTTCGGACTTGCTAAAATACATTTTTAGTATTATATATACATATAATGTACAAAAGAGGGTGATTTGAAACAAAAGCTGGACAGTTTGTTTTGGCGGTTTGCCGAAGAAAAATTCGTATACGGGGGAGTTTATCCTTATTATACGGAATTGGTATTTGCCTTTGCCGACTATGTTGAAAATGCCGGCGACGACGAACTGCGCCGTCTGCTGCCCGGTTGCCGCCCTTCGCTGTTGCGCAAAACCGTTCGCCGCGGAACCGACAAATGGCTCCGCCGCCATGCCAAAACCATGATGCTTCTCTGATCAGGCGCCGATTATGGACAGAAATTCGTCTTCGCTGATCAGGGGAATGCCGAGTTCGGCTGCGTTTTTGGCCTTTGAGCCCGGCGCGGCGCCGATCACCACATAATCGGTGTTTTTGGAAACGGATCCGGCTACCTTGGCGCCGGCCGCAAGGGCTTTGGCCTTGGCTTCGGAACGCGTCAGTTTGTCGAGTGTGCCGGTAAAGACGACGGTTTTTCCGGCAAGCGGACTGTCCGCGTCGATTTTCTCGTTAAAGTATTCAATCGTTATTTCTTCGCGCAGCCGGCGGATGGTGAGAATATTGTGCTCTTCTTTGAAAAATTCGACAATGTCATGCGCCATCGATTCGCCGATGCCGTCGATTGAGAGCAGTTTTTCGCTTTTTCCTGCTGCCATTTCCTCTTCAAAATGCGTCCAGCTTTCAAAATTTTGAGCGATCAGGCGGGAGGTGGCGGCACCCACCTGACGAATGCCGAGAGCATATATGAAACGCGCCAGCGGAATCGTTCTTCTTTTGTCGATGGCGGCAAACAGGTTTTCGACCGACTTTTTGCCCCAGCCTTCGCGTTTTTCCAGCTGCAGCCCCTCGCCGGCGTCGAACAGGTCCGTCTTTTGTCCGGTGTTGCGTTTTTTTAAAGTGAAAATGTCGACCGGTCCGCCGATGATTTTTTCCTTGTAAAAGTCTTCGATGATTTTGCCGCCCAAACCTTCAATATCGAAAGCGTCGCGGGAAACGAAATGCTTCAATCGTTCGATGGCCTGCGCGGGACAGGTCAGGCCGCCGGTACAGCGGCGGACGGCTTCGTCTTCCTCACGCACGGCATGCGCGCCGCATTCGGGGCAGAAATGCGGAAAAACGAATTCTTTTGAATCGTCCGGGCGTTTGTCCGGCAAAACGGCCACCACCTGCGGAATGACGTCGCCGGCGCGCTGGATGATAACCGTATCTCCGACTCGGATGTCTTTGCGTTTGATTTCGTCTTCGTTGTGCAAGGTGGCGTGGGAAACGATGACGCCGCCGACGTTGACCGGTTCCAGATCCGCCACCGGGGTGAGGGCGCCGGTGCGCCCGACCTGGATGCGGATGCCGCGGACGGTTGTCAGCGCCTGTTCGGCCGGAAATTTGTGCGCCACCGCCCAGCGCGGGGTGCGGGTAAGAAAGCCCAGCCGTTCCTGCAGGACAATGTCGTTGACTTTGTATACCACGCCGTCGATGTCATAGGGAAGGGAAGCGCGAATTTCCGTCAGTCCGGCAAAAAACGATTCGATTTCTTCAATGTTACGGCACAACCGGTTGTTCGGATTGACGGGAAAGCCCCATTTTTTCAAATGCACGAAAAAGTCTTCCTGTGAATTCCATACCCTTTCGGAAACTTCGCCCCAGGTGTAGGCAAACAGGCTCAGCTTCCGTTTGCGGGTGATTTCCGGGTCCAGTTGCCGGAGCGAGCCGGCGGCCGCGTTGCGCGGGTTGGCGAACACCTTTTTCCCTTCCCGTTCGCCGGTTTCGTTTAAGGCGAGGAAATCGGCTTTTGACATGTACACTTCGCCGCGGACCTCAAGCACGGCCGGCGCGTTTTTAATTTCAAGCGGCAGCTCGGCGATTGTTTTCAGGTTTTCGGTAATGTCTTCGCCTTCTCTGCCGTCGCCGCGGGTGGCGCCCTGAACGAATGTGCCGTTCTCATAGCGGGCGGTGAACGAAAGGCCGTCGATTTTCGGCTCGCACATGAAGGCGATGTCGGATTCTGTATTGAGGAAACGTTTGACCGAAGCGATAAAGTCTTCGACTTCTTCAACCGAAAAGACGTCTGCCAGCGAAAGCATCGGGAACCGATGGGTAACTTTGCCGAACGCGCTGTTGACCGGTGCGCCGATTCTTTTTGACGGGCTGTCGCTGCGGACAAGCTCGGGAAAGCGCTTTTCGATTTCTTCATTGCGCCGTTTGAGGAGGTCATATTCGGCGTCGCTTAAATAAGGCGCGTCGTCCTGATAGTAGGCGGCGTCTGCCCGAGCCGTTTCTTTGGCGATTCTTTCCAATTCCGCAGCGGCTTCTTCCGCCGTCAGCTTTTCTGCTTCAATCATGTCTTTTTCCGTTAAACAATTTTTATCTGCCGATAATATACTTTCATCACTTTCGCTTTTCCAGAAAAAATGATGCAGACATACAAAATTATGTTTTATGACTTGCCAGAAGTAAAGATTCGGCGTATAATCATACCATAAAATAAATAACATAGAAATTATTAACCCCAAAATATATAACATATGAAGACGTATAATGCACTGAATCTGAACGTTATCGCAGAAGATAAATTCAGAGCGAACAAGGGAATGAGTTATAAAGAAGCATCTGCCGCAATCGGTGTCTGCTCTTTAACCGCCGTATTCGTAAAGAACGATCAGGATGTTGTCGTCGACAAGGAGAGAGTATGGATGACTCCGGGCGGCGCATGGGTTAAAACCTCCGGTTATGCCGATGTCGGAACCGTCAAAGGAACGTACGAAGGCGTGCCGGTGATTCGCGAAGCCAAGTTCAACCGCGTTAAAGCCGTAACGCTTGAAGAAGCGGTGAACGCGATTGGTGCCTGCTCGCTGGCCAAAGTTGCTCTTTGTGATGCGGACGGCAACATGATCGAAAAGGACGGCGAACTTTCCCATGAGTTGGTATGGCTCAGCCTTTCCGGCACCTACTGGGCACGGATCAGCGGCAATATCGACGAAAACGTCGGACTGACACTTTAAATGGTGGATATGTTTTAGACAGGACGGGGCATAAGAACCCGGCCTGTCTTTTTTTGTACCGGGAAAAAACGGCAAAGGGCGCGTGGTTGAGGAGAACTTATGTTTTTTCCATTTTGTTCGTTTTCTGTTTCCCTTTTCCTTCTTTCTGTCCTTTTTTCGCTCTTTCTCTCTTTCCCGCTTTACTCCTCCCCCTTTTTCCTCTTTTTCGTTTCTTTCTCTGTTCTTCCTTTTCCCCGCTTTTCCGCTTTCCTTTTCCTTCTTTCTGGCCTTCTTTTTTGTCCTTTCCCTCTTTCCCGTTTTGCTCTTTCCCCTCTTTTTCCTTTTCTCCCCTTTTCTTTTTCTCTCTCTCTTGTGTTTTTTACGTCTTGTTATTTGCGTATAAAAAGCTTCTTTACCATTGTAAGAAAGACGATCCGGCAATTGTATGAATAAAAGCAAAGGAGTTTTTTTATAAATACGTATACGATAGCACACACAACATAGACCCCAAAAAGATCGTGTCGTCTTCGCAGCGAAGTATCGCGGAAGGGGCGTTTTACGGCGGACGTTCAGCCTCAGAGAACGATACCGATGGAAAGGAAAAGGAACTATTGAGGCGGAGTCCTGTCCGGACCATATTCGTATGTTGCCGGAGATACCGTTCAAATATTCCGTAAGCTTGATTAAGGGGTGTTTCAAAGTCAAAAGTAGTTTATTGATATATGAATGGCAGAGAAATGCGAAATTTCGATACAGCAACCGAAAAGATGCTATGTCGATACCACCGGGAAGTATGCTCAAAAAATTGTTGAATACGTACGGAATCGACTAAAAGGAGACGCTGAGCAAAGTCAGTTGACAATGGACTTAGCTCCGTTTGCGGGTGCAAGTAACAACCGTCCGGTCAAGTTTCTGTGCGCCATTCAGGTGCTTGCCGGTGGGTTATATCCGTATACGAAGAATTCCGCGTTTTACGTGGGGATCTTTCTATGTGCGGCTCTCCCTGCCAGACATATGATCCTAAAAATTTGCAGCTTTATTATATGCCTGACGGTCTCTCCGGTTTTACTCGGGGCTGAATGCTTTAGCGTCGGGACAGTACCGCCCCGCGCCGTTGATCATGATCAAACCGTAAGCTTTGCTGCATCCCGTACCTTCAATCATAGGCAAATCGTGAGCTTTGCAGTCTCCCGGTTTACCGGAGGATATCTGTTATTTCTCTTTTGCCGGAACGGCTTTTTCACTTTCGATTGCTTCGGTGGTAACGGCTTCTTCAATTTTCTCTTAAGTTTTTTCTCTTCCTTTCTCTCTCCTTTTCTTTCTTTCGCCGTTTTCTTGTTTTTTCTTCTTTCTTTCCGTTTCTCCTTTTTTCCTTTGTTCTGTGGCTTTTTTTCTCATCATCTTTCCTTTTTTCTGTCTTTTCCCCTTTTCGTCTTTCCTTTCTCCGTCTTTCCTTCTCTCTTTTTGCCTTTTTCTTTTTTTTCGCGGTTGTGGTATCTTTGCCGTTTTGTCCCGGATTCTGTCTGGCAGAGGTTTGGTTTTCGTCCGTTTTTTCTGTTTGCCGGATTCGGCTCCGTTTGCCGATTCTCTTTGCTCGCAAAGACGAGTTTGTTTTCTGCATTGTTTTGGGGGCCGGGCAGGGATGGCCGAACGGAAACACCTTTTTTCTGTAAGGTGTTTTTGCCTGTCCACGACCGTCAAACTATCCCCGGAAGTTCTCGCGGTTTATGCCGATGTTCATCAGCCCAGTTTTTTTGTATCCTTTTATGTCCTTGGTGTTTTCTGCTGCATTATTTCCCGCTTTTGCCGGATATATCGGAAAGAATCGCCTTTTCCGTGTTTTTCATGTTGCTTCGTTTTATACCTTTTTTGCGGTGTGAAGATGCGGCCGGTTCGGCAGAGGCTGCCGATATTCTTCCGAATCGCGAACTTCAGCCGGTCAACGCAGGCAGTGTTGATTGTTTCGAATGATTTTTTAAGCTTTCCGAATCTTATGACCGGAGAGAAGGACCGGTTCTGCCCGTGTCGGCTGTGCCGTTGCTTTCAAAGCATAAAAAAAACTTCCGTTTGCTTAATGCAAGCGGAAGTTTTTTCGTCAGAGAATGCGATTCGTCAGAATTTCATCAACTCATTGGTCGAAGTGCCGATTCCTTTTTGTTTAAGGACTTTCTGAACGATCTCAATGTCAAGTTTAGGCGTGTAATAACCGTCTTTTTCGGGCCGGTTGTGCTCATACAATACGGAAGGATGCAGATCAAAAATGCCGGCCGCATAAGCGGATTTCAGATCTTCAACCGAAACGGCTTCCGTATAGAGTGCGGCCTGTAGCCAGCGGAGTTTCAGCAAGCCGTCGGACCTTATGCCGCCGAAGTTGCGGAACCCGGTGAAACAGCGGGCGCAGATTTCGGGCTGTTCGCCGTCGTTGATCGCAGTCAACAGGCGGGACGGCTTTTTTAACAGCTTACCGTCTTCGGAATAACCGGTAAAAGCTTCGCCGCCGACGTTGTAGATAAAATGCGCCACGGCAATGATCTGCCCGTCGCTCAGCTGGACACTGATGTAACGCAGGAAGGGCTGAACGTGTTCTTTCAGATGCCTTACGGTTACATCATAAGCTTGTCGAGGAGTGATCGATTCGCCTTCTTTCACCAGACGTTTGCCGACGACGGTATTGTTAAAGCCGTAAGCGAATCGCTCGCCGGTCGGATGCGTCGTCTGATTGAAGCCGGAAGAGTAGACGATTGACATGACAATGTCGTCAATGCACTCGCCGAAACGCTCGTTGTTGTACTGCACGGGATCAACCTCGGGTTCTTCTACTGCGACCGGTATCGGCGGAACAGGTTCTTCCTGAGGAGGATCGCTTTTTACCACATTGTAGATTACCACGCCGCAAATAACGGCCAACACAGCGATTGCAATTGCAATCATTCTTTTTTTGGTTTCCATAAATGAAAAGTTTTAGAAATGAAAAAAATCCCATCTTGGTCGCATTGGGAAGACGCGGCAGATAATAATACATATCTACATAATTGAAAAACAAGACAAAGATAACGTAAAAAAGGGTAATAAGCAAGCATTATTTAAAAGAATCTTTCCGTCGGCTCTTTTGCACGATAAAAAAGCATGCCGCCGAATCGGAAGCATGCTTTGAAAAAAGTACGGAAACGGTGATGAAACTATTGCGGGGCCACCACCATCGTCATTTGCCGTCCCTCGAGTTTGGGTTCCGATTCGACCTTGCAGATGCCTTCCAGATCGTCGACGATTCGTTTTAAAACCTCTTTCCCCATGTCGTTTGCGCTCATCTCGCGTCCCTTGAAACGCATCGTAAATTTCACTTTGTCGCCTTGCGTCAAAAACTTTCTGGCCTGTTTGATTTTGACTTCGTAATCATGGGTATCAATCATCGGACGGAGCTTCAACTCTTTGATATTGACGACTTTCTGGTTTTTCCGGGCTTCGTTCTTTTTCTTCTGCTGTTCATATTTGTATTTGCCGTAGTCGAAAATTTTGCAGACAGGGGGAACGGCCTGGGGAGATATTTCGATCAGATCCAACCCGGCGTCCGCCGCCAGGGCAAGCGCTTCCCGGATTGCTACGATTCCTCTGTTTTCGCCGTTTTCGTCAATCAGACGAACTTCTTTGCTTCTTATGTCCTGATTAATGCGCGGTCCGTCACCTTCCCGTACTGGCGCATTGGTGTTTTCTCTAGATATTTTAGCCTCCTCAAATAATTAAATAACTCTTTATATATTACAAACCGAAAATTGTTTGGCAAGTAAAATATATATTACAAATAAGAAATCCGACCGGCCGAAAGTAGAGGTTATGGCGGAAGGTTTTATTGACCGGCAAAAAAAATTATGCTATAAATTACGAACATTCAAACGGTTATCAAAAAAATCACAAATTTTGCAATTTTTTTTGAAAAAAGGTGTTGACATTTGCAAAAGGGTGTCATATAAACCACCTCGCTGACGCACTGAAACGTTAGCAACGAACTTGAAAGGGTTCGGTTCCCGGAAGCGGGAAGCTATAGAAGAGAGTAGATATGAAGTAACTAGAGGATATGCGGACGGTATGATCTGAGGAGATTATATAAGTCTGTATA
>ENA-ORNF01001817-ORNF01001817.1-human-gut-metagenome-genome-assembly--contig:-NODE-1817-length-17507-cov-6.192012_pt1 | contig 17507 bp, 14 predicted proteins | sample MGYA00242110_ERZ509012 | MGnify/ENA primary metagenome ERZ509012 (study PRJEB26280, sample SAMEA2338714) | human gut metagenome | biome: human gut; feature: human-associated habitat; material: faeces...
GGTTGCCGATTCGTTGGCGGCGATGTCAAAGACGATGTCTGCCGGGCGGATGGTCAGTTGGATGCTGCCGGTTTTCGCGGCATACCCCGGCGCCGTCACCTGATAATAGAGGGTATATTCATCGGCTTCCGTTTTGGCGGGAACCTCCGTCAGGTCATAGGAAAAGTACGCATCCATGCCGATTTCCTGCACATCATCCCGCTCCATAAAATAAGAAATGTCGTAGGTATCCGTCGAAAGCCCCGCTCCCTTGTCCGGTCCATACTCCGCAGAAAGCGCCGTGTACGTCTTCTGCCAAGCCTCTTCCTTCTCCTTTAAAAGCGCCTGACGCGCACTGCCCGCCGCCGCAAAAATCTGCTCCAGCTCCTCGTTTGCATAGCCGCTTGAACCAATGACACACGCCATCCATACCACGACAAACGATGATGTCATCCCGCAGAACGCAAGAAATTTCCGGTGACGCTTTTTTATTAATGCCGCAAACAAACACCTCGCCAGCAGATCAAGCCCTGTCGCAAACAGAAATGCAGGCAAAAAACTATGCCACTCATCGCTTTCATTTGTGGCAAATTGTATCGTAAAATAGATGCCCAAAAAGGATATCAGCCAGTAGACTACCGATTTTCTCGCCCCTTTGGAAATGAGCTTCATCGCAAGAAAAAGCATCCCGAACATGGGCACAGACAGTAGTAGTCCAATCAAAATCCAGACTGTCTGCGGCAGCACCGGAAAATAGCCATAAAGTGCCGCTCCTGTCAGGATTCCAACAACAAAATGGGAGACAACTGCGGCTCCACCACAGGTATCTCCCAGATTCTCTGTCAATGTATATTTGATTCGCCGGAAGAAAGAACGCATTTTTCCATTTTCTCCTCTTTTGTTTCATGGATATGATTTCTACTCCTACGTTAGCACAAAATTCTCCGGCAATCAAGAAGGCTTATTTTATCAGCGTGCAGATAAGCACTGCCACGGACTGCGGCGGAAGTGTAAGTTTCGCACTTCCATGTTCCACAGCAATTTCTGTCGTAACGGGCTTTACCGGCTCGTTCTCTTTTGTATTCACATTCGGCACGGATGCAAGACCATCCTCTGCGGCAAGAAGAATCTGTTTTGCACAGGAAGCAACTTTTTCCTCACAGATTTCCACACTGACACGTTTCTCGATGTTCTCTGCATTGACCAGTTTTAAGTATAAATATTCCCCGTCTCTTGTAGCCGAGCGGAAAATTTCCTTGCAGTAGGCAAGGAGCCGTCCCGTGATTTTTCTGCTCTGAAATGCTCCGTCCTCACTCTGGTAACCACACGCAAAGTGCGCTTCCTCCCTCGCTCCATAATCAAAGGTAATTGTATACAATACACCGTCTGAAACCGGCTCGTACTGCGCACTTCTTAAGTTTCCGGCGCACACGCTCGTGGAGAAATCGCCAAGTGTATAGCCTTCCACCCCTTCCTTGTAAACCCGGATTCCGGTGGTATCTCCGTTTAAGCCGACTGCATACTGCAATGCCTGTTTCTTCTGCGGCGTGTAATCCAAAACGCCCGCTCCGATGAAAAATCCTTCGTTTCCGTTAAGACGCTCTGCCTTTACAGTAACTGTGTAGTCGCTCCAATCCTTCCGTATCAGGAAAATGCCGTTTTCGCCCGCGGACACTCCCGGCAGTATCAGTCCCTTCCTGTTGTCTCTCTCAAATGGGATATTTCCCGATTTCTCTGACGGAACGCCGTTTACAACCGCTGTCCACTCGTCGCTTATTCCTTTTGTCAAATCTTCTTTTAACAAAACAGTCCCATTTTTATCTGTGACACAGATTTCCCGTACCGCAATCGTCGCATCTCCGGTTGTCACGGAAATTCCGCCCCGCGGTTTTATCACAATCTTCTCGCAGTCCTCATACGTGAGAAACTCTGTGGATACCACTTTTTTTCCAAGGTTTGCGGCAAACATCTGCTGGACGTAATAGGTCGGCGTATGCCAGACGCTTTCATCGTCAAACCAGATACAGTCCGGTGTCCAGCGGTACTGATTGTCTGTCAGTGCCTTATTAAATAACGGTGCTGTCGCTGCCAGACGGACAACATCCGTATTGTTCTCGAATCCGGTCATCACCGCAGCCTCCGCCACGGCACCCGCCAGCGTATTTTTCTCGCTGGACGCATATTCCCCGACAAAGACTTTGGAGCTTTCCGCCTCGTCGATACTGCCGTCTGCCCGGTAAGCTCTCGCATAGTACTCGTAGCGGTCGGTATTCTGCAACAGGTACTCGTTTGTCCGGTAATAATGCTCGTCGACAATCGTGTCCATATAATGGGACTTGTTCTGATACCATCTGACCGGCTCGCTCCAGCTCTTTTCACCATCGGTAAAATCGACCGTGGTCTCTCCGGTATTGCCGCCCGCAAGGAATTTCCAGCCCAGACGGTATGCGTCATCGTCCGCCTGCGCGCCAGCCGTTGAAATGATGGTAAGTGGATAGCCCGGATAATTCATTTCAACGTATTTTATAATACGGTCATAGAAAATCTCAAAGCTTGCCATAAACTCTTCGCCCCAGTTTTCATTCCCAACACCCAGATAATGCAGGTCAAACGGCGCCTCATGCCCCATCTCTTTTCGCAATGCCGCCCATTCATTTCCGGCAAAATCCGTGCTGATGGCAAAATCAATCAGGTCGGTAAAGTTCTTGATGTATTTCTCCTGCAATGCACCTCCCGCCGGATTCGCATAGTCAGAGCGCGCCTGACAAAGCACGCCGCACGCCATAACCGGAAGCGGAGTCGCTCCCAAATCCTCTGCAAGCTGGAAATACTCCATATAACCAAGCCCCATCGTCATCACATAGCCCCAGACATTGAAATTCTCCTTGCGCTCTTCCACCGCGCCAACCGAATCCTTCCAGTCATAGACATTGTCCCAGATGTAAGAGCCCTCGGAAATACAGCCGCCCGGGAAACGCAAAAAGCTCGGATGAAGCTCCTTTAATGCCTGTACCAAATCCCTGCGCAGGCGGTAGTTCGGATTGTTTTTAAAATTCATATGTGCCATCGGCGCGCCGTCTTCCTCTGCCGCTCCCCAGACCTTCTGCGGCATCAGGGAAACAAAGTCGATATCCATCTCTCCGTGGAACGACAGTACCAGCTCTGCGTGCGCCGCTTTCGTGGCAGTCAGGGTAATTTTTTTCTCCGCTCCATACTTTACAAAGCGGTCACTTGGTTCAATATCTACCGATACTGTGCGGCTCACCGCTGTTTTGTCCGCACTGCGCAAAAATACACCTATCGAGCACCGCTTCTTGGCCCGTACCCAGATGGAAAAGTCATACGCTGCCCCCTCTGTCGTGACGATAGAGCACGCCTCATTCGTGTCACAGAAACCGCGGTTGCTGATTACCGTGCCGTCTTTCACCGTCAGGTAACAGTTATTCGTCTCTTCGTCTGTGATGCCAAGCTGTTTGTTTAACCCCCCGGTAAACTTCGGCGTGCACCTGTCCGTATCGCCAAACCAGCCGTCAAGTGGGGTTCGCACTCTTCCGCTGCTTTTGCCCTCCGCACCGGAACGCCCGTCATAGACGGCAAAGTGAAAGCTTTCAAAGGAACGGTTTTTAATCTGTTCGGCATAGATTCCGCCGTCCGCCGCATTGTTGATGTCCTCATAGAACAGTCCCCAGAGTGTCTCGCTGACCGGCATCGTCTCATCTTTTGCATGAACGCGGATGGTATACGGAACTGTCTCCTTTGGCAGAACTGTCACCTCATATTCCTTGACTGCCTTCTCATCCCCACAGCGAAGCGTTGCCGTCAGCGTGACTTTTTCTACCTTATAAATCTCTCCCAGCCTTCCCTCCGCCGTTATTAATCCCGGTCGGTTTGAGCTCCAGGTGACGGAAACCTTTTCCTGAAGAAACGACTTCGGCAGCTCATAATCTTTTACAGCAAGCGGTTGCGGCGCTTCCATATATTTATTTAAAACAAGATTTAATATTTCACCTTCTTTTAACGTCTGGCACATCAGCTCTGTGATTTCGCTCTGCGTCAACACACCCTTGTAAATCCGGAAATCCGACAGGCTTCCGCAGAAGTCTTCATCCGCCGCAAACTGTGACCTTCCGAGATAATTGTTCTCATAATTTCTGACATCCTCAAATGTTTCAAACCATTTGCGCAGCTTTGCATACAGTCCGCTCGTTGTCTGGCTGATGGTTCCGTCCGCTACCACTTCCCCGTTCACATAGACTACCGGTCCTGCCGCGCTCATCGTTCCGCCCTTTGTTCCCGACACGGTGAGCGTCACATAGACCCACTCCTGCTGGTTTAACGCCATTGCCGGGTCCGCCGCCAAATCCTGTCCGTTAAAGCAGACGGCCTTTAAGTTTCTTGTCAGGAAAAGATACGGTCCTTCCGCTCCTCTTCCAAAGTCGACAATCCGCTCCCAGACGCTCCCGCATTTGCCCGGGTTCACCCAGGCAGCAATCGTGATTCCGTCGTCATCCCCGATTTCTTCAAAAACCCCGGATGGCACCTTCAGATAGGAAGTGCCGTTTGCCCCTCCTGCAAATGTCACTGCCGTTCTTTTCTGCACGATTCCTGCCTGTGGCAGACTGCTGCCGCCTGCACTGGCATCAAATCCGTTTCCGGAGACATCCCGCCCCACCCGGTCTGCGTCCGCAAAGTCATAATGTACCAATAATTTTGCTCCCATATCAGAAACCCTCTTCTTTATTTTAGTAATATCTAAAATATTTTATATTTTACAATATTATAATCTATGTAAGAGAGTTTTGCAACCGTCTTTCACAACTTGTGCAGAATTTCCCCGATATCGCCATCAATGCAAATCGAGCGTTTCCTGATATTCTCCGGCGCATAGGCTTCTCCAAGGTTGACGCAGACATAGGTCGCCTGCGGATTCTCCGCTGTCATCCGCCAGAACGAATATTTTATAATCACAGGCGTGTTCGCGCCAATGCCCAATTCCAGATACAAACTCTCCGCATCCCGTCATGTCTGCGGAGAAATTCGGCATACCGCTCCGCCGCGTTATGCCAGCTTTTGGCGCATCCATATAACGGTTGATATAAATGTACCGGCTCTAGTACGCCCAGAACTCTTCCAAAGACTTAAACGGATAAAACCCACCGGAGTACATATCATGGAACCCATATTTTTGCTCGTAATCATAAAAATATTTCAAAAACCGCTCTCCGCTGTAGGAAAAGCCCGCAGATGCCGACATTCCGGCGCCCGCTCCAATGATGACAGCATCTGCCTCCTCAAGCACAGTACGGATTTTCTCCACCTGTCCCGCGTGACATGGGACGGGTCGCTGATATCAAAATATTCGCCTTCCGCCTCAAACAGACAGAACACCTCAAGTGCACTGCGGGTGCCCGTCCGCGCCAATCGTGGCAACGGTGGCGGAGTGGATATCCTCCACCAGCCGTTTTAAATACCCCTTAGAACTCATATGGCGGGTTCCCGGAAAAATCAGCAATCACTCCGTGCGCATTATCCAGATAAAATACCTCAAAAATCGGGTTGTCAGCGGTCTGATACTGACCCTTTACAATCGGATTTGCAATACACATTTCTTTTGCCGCCATATTGTTCTCAAATACTGCTGTTCCATGCAGACGAATCCATGCGTAGGAAGGACTTGACACTGAAATCTCAATCTCTGGATTTTCCTGTATATCCTTGTATACATCCTTGGTATTGTTGGTGCAGAACCACAATTTTCCATCCATCTCTCCCGCAAACATAAACGGCTCATACCGGCGTCCTCCATGCCCGGCTGACTCCTCACTTGAGGTGCCAATCTGGCACCTCAAGTTTTCATACTCTGCCTTTGTTATTTAAAAACGGAAATCTATTGGAAACCGCTGTTCATTTCGCTTTATTTTTTGTGCATTTTTACAATTTCCTCATCATCCATTCACAGTCCTCATAGGTCCCGTCCTTATATTTCATATTGTCCGGGAATCTGCCGTAGGTCACAAACCCAAGCTTTTCATACAGCCCTTTTGCCCTGCGGTTTGAGGCTACGACCTCTAACTCCGCCTGCTCATAGCCCATCTCTTTTGCTGCGGCAAGAACTTCTCTCAGCATTGTCTCGCCCATTCCTTTTCCGCAGTATTTCAGATACAAGGCAATTGAAATGCTGCACCGGTGTCTGTAGCGCAGTCCGTCGCCAATCGGTCTTACGGAGCAGTTGCCTGCATGATGTCCGTTCACAAATGCTAACAGCATCAAACTTCCCGGATCCTGTTCCTTTTGTTCCAGAAATGCTGCTTCCCGCTCTAAAGGAATCGTAACCTCTTCCGGCTCACGGAGCAGATACGGCGTTTCTCCCGCTGTCTGCTTTAAATACGCAAGCAGGTCGGCTGCATCTTCCTTTCTGGCGCTGCGAAGTGTCAGTGTAAAATCATTTTGAGTGATATTCTTTTCCGGATAAATCATTTTTCTCCTCCTTTATAATGTAATCCAGTACCGCTTTACCTGTTCGTTCTCTACGGACACTGTTTTCTCATAGACGCCGCCATTTGCAAGAATCGTCCGCTCACTTGCCTCATTTTCTGTAGAACAGCTAACCATGACTTTTTCAAGTCCGCGTTTTCTCGCCTCCTCAAGCATCAAACCAAGCATCTCTTTTGCGTAACCCTTGCGTCTCTCGCTCGGTCTTACGGAGTAGCCGATATGTCCGCCCCAGAGTCTAAGAACCGGGTTGTTTAAGTTGTGTCTCAAATCAATGATTCCAACCACCTTTTTATCCCTCGTTCGCACTGCAAGCCTGATAGTAGATGGAACCTTCCCCGGTGGACAGGTTGCTTCCGATTCATACGGGCGGATCTTTGTTATCCACGCCTCCACAGATTCCGCATGGTTTAATCCACCACAGCCTGCGAACTTATCCGCATCTGCTGAATCCAGAATCTCCTGCCTTACTTCCTCAATCTCTTCCCGCCAGCAGCTCTCCGGTTCAACCAGAATTAATTCATCCATACTATTCGCCCCTTTCGCAATCCGCACTGCAAATTCCAGCGCAAGCATTGCAATCTTGTCTTTTTCCAGCAGATTTTCGTGATTCCCGAGTCCTCTTTTGTCCCATTCCTCTGCGTCCAGATTGTCTGCCGCATAGAAAAACTGGAATAACTCTTTTCCACGGAAATTGGAAACGGCCGTATTGGCGGAACATTCCATATCCACACAAATGCAGCCTGCCGCCTTCCTGCGCGCCACCTTTTCCTTTGTCTCCCGGTAGATTCCATCCGTCGTCCACACTTTTCCGACCGTATATTCACAATGGAGTTCTTCCAAAAGTGCCTTAAAATCTTCCAGATACTTCTGATTTACAGCAATCTCATCCGAAGACATAGCGTAGTGGAAGCTCGTGCCCTCATCCCGCACAGCCGCATCCGGTATGATGACGGCGCAGTTTTCAATGGAGCTGTCAAGCACGCCGCAAGTGCCAAACACGATGATTTTTTCCACTCCCATTGCATATAAATCTTCCAGAACCGCCACACTTGCGGCTGCCCCCACAGCACTCATAAAAAGCGCCACCTTCGTGCCCTGATAAACCGTTTCGTATACAGGGATTTTCATGTTCGCATCGCTTGTCTCTGCGATTTTCTCTGCTTTCGTCTCCGCCACAAGACGTTCAAACGTCACATGGGAATAACAGGTCACTGCCACTTTGGGCATTCCCTCAATCCTTGGCACGATCATCGTCGGATTGATGACCGCCGTCTGGTTCGCATCAAATTCTTCCAGAATCATTTTCACTTCCTCCTCAAAATTTTGTGGAACATCCTTCTATGATATCGCAGTACTAACGAAAAAAAACGGTGTCTGTATTTCTACAAACACCGTTTCATAGTCTTGTTCCAGTTAAAATGGTTACAATTGCTCTATGACTTCAGCCGATGTCTGTATTTATCCCCCAAAATAAACGGTACGACAAAAACGATGCCAACCATGCCACCGTGTTTCACGACTTTATTCTGTTTCATTCTGAAATCTGCCATCATTTTCGTTCTCCTTTCTTTCGAGGTATAAATTGTGTATGATATTAACACCGTTTCCAGCCATTGTCAACCATTTTATTTTTTCAAATCTACGACGCCAGATTTGCAATGCTCTCACAAAGTCTGGCTACCTGTTCCTCCGTCGTCGCCCAGGAAGTGCAGAACCGCACCGCGCTGTGGGTATCATCCATGCGCTGCTGATAGGAAAAACAATACTCCCTGCCAAGCTTCTCAAGCGCTTCATCCGGCAGAATTGCAAAAACCTGGTTCGTGTGGCTCTCCACCAGAAATGGAAATCCCGCAGCGCGGAATGCCTCCCGCAGCTTTTCCGCCAGGCGGTCTGCATGCGCAGAAATCTCAAAATACAGATTGTCCTCAAGCAGCGTCAGGAACTGGATTCCAAGCAGCCGTCCTTTTGCGAGCATACCGCCCTTCTGTTTTATCATATAACGGAAATCCTTCTTTAACGCCGGATGATTGATGACCACCGCTTCTCCAAATAACGCGCCGACCTTCGTGCCGCCGATATAGAACACATCGCAGTTTGCCGCAAGCTCCGGAAGCTTCATATCGCAGTCCGCCGCCATCAGTCCATAGCCAAGCCTTGCGCCGTCCACAAAAAGGAACAGCTCATTTTTTCTGCATACGGTATACAGCGCTTCCAGTTCCGCTTTTGTATACAGTGTACCAAGCTCTGTCGGTTGGGAAATGTAAACCATTCCCGGTTTTACCATATGCTCGCTGCTGTCATCATTTATGTGAAGCTTATAATATGTCTCCACCTGTTCCGCCGTAATCTTGCCGTCCTCCGACGGAAGGGCAAGCACCTTATGTCCGCACGCCTCGATTGCTCCGGTCTCATGCACATTAATGTGACCGCTGTCTGCGGAAATTACGCCCTCATACGGACGCAGTGCCGCTGCAATCACCGTCGTATTAGTCTGCGTTCCGCCCACCAGAAAGTGCACATCTGCCTCCGGTGTCTGGCAAAGCTCTCTGATTTTCTCTCTTGCCGCCTCGCAGTATGGGTCCATCCCGTAGCCCACCGTCTGTTCTAAGTTTGTCTCCGCTAACTTCTGTAACACCTTTTCGTGCGCACCCTCTGCGTAGTCACATTGAAATTGTATCATCGTCTCTCCCTCTTCTACTTCTGTAATATTTCCATAAATTCTTCCCCGGTAATGGTCTCTTTCTCGTAGAGGAATTTTGCAAGCTCTTCGAGTTTTTCCCGGTTTTCAAGCAGAATCTGTCCTGCCTTCTCGTGCTGTTTCTTAATCAGCGTATTGACCTGTCTGTCAATCTCTGTCTGCGTCTCTGAGGAGCAGGCAAGGGACGCATCCCCGCCAAGATACTGGTTGCTTACCGTCTCAAGCGCCATCATGTCAAAATCACTGCTCATGCCATAGCGCGTAATCATCGCGCGTGCCAGCTTCGTTGCCTGCTCAATATCGTTGGACGCACCGGTTGTGACCTCTCCAAAGACAATCTCCTCGGCAGCCCGTCCGCCGGTAAATGTCGCAATCTTATTCTCAATCTCCGTCTTTGTCATCAGGTAGTGGTTTCCTTCCTCCACCTGCATTGTATAACCAAGCGCACCGGAGGTACGCGGAATAATCGTAATTTTCTGTACCGGAGCAGAGTTTGTCTGCTTCGCAGCCACGAGCGCATGACCGATTTCATGATAGGAAACCGTCCATTTTTCGCGGTCCGTCATAATCGCATTTTTCTTCTGATAGCCTGCGATGACAACCTCGATGCTCTCCTCCATGTCTGCCTGCGTCGCATAGCTTCTGCCATCCCGCACAGCACGCAGTGCCGCCTCATTGACAATATTGGCAAGCTCCGCGCCGGAAGCGCCCGATGCCATTCTCGCAATATGAGCAAAATCCACATCGTCTGCAATCTTAATCTTCTTTGCATGCACTTTTAAGATTTCTTCCCTTCCCTTTAAATCCGGAAGTTCTACCGGTACACGTCTGTCAAATCGTCCCGGTCTTGTAAGCGCCGGATCTAAGGATTCCGGACGGTTCGTCGCTGCAAGAATGATAACGCCCGTATTTCCCTCAAAACCGTCCATCTCGGTCAATAGCTGGTTTAAGGTCTGCTCGCGCTCATCGTTTCCGCCAAGCTGTCCGTCACGCTTCTTTCCGATGGCATCAATCTCGTCAATAAAGACAATACAGGGTGCTTTTTCTTTCGCCTGCCGAAACAGGTCACGCACCTTCGATGCGCCCATTCCCACAAACATTTCCACAAATTCAGAACCGGACATGGAGAAAAACGGTACTTCTGCTTCTCCGGCAACCGCCTTGGCAAGCATCGTTTTTCCGGTTCCCGGAGGGCCCACCAAAAGAATACCCTTTGGCATGGATGCACCGATTTCCCGGTACTTCTCCGGCTTATGGAGATAATCTACGATTTCTTTTAAATTTTCTTTTGCCTCATCCTCTCCGGCAACATCCGCAAACTTGATTCCATCGGATGATTTCACATAGACCTTCGCATTACTCTTTCCCATTCCAAACGCCATGGAGCTGCTGCCACCGCCCGCATGATCCATCAGTTTTTTCGTCATATACTGTCCAATTCCGATAAAAATGACAATCGGCAATACCCAGCTCAAAATAAAGGTCAGAAACGGTGATGTCTGCTCCACAATCTCGCTGGCAAATTCTGCACCGGATTCATACAGTCTGTCGACCAGTTCCGGATCATCCATTCTTCCCGTTTTATAAATCTTGTTCTCATCCTTGTCGGTAAACACTATCTGATTGTCCTGCACCTCGACCCGGCCGATTTCCTTGTTGTTGGTCATCTTGATAAAGGTGCCGTAATCCACTTCCTCAACCGTGCGCTGCATCAGCCACGGCATGAACAGAAAATTTAAGCCAAGAATCAATGCCAGCACTATCAGATAATAGAATATCAGGGGTTTCTTCGGTGTCTTTACTTCATTCATACTCTTTTGCTCCTCTCTTTATATTTTTTAAATTTATGCGGCTTCTTTCCGGCCTCCTGCCTCCTCAAATGCACTTTGTTTCCACTCTCGATAAGAATCGAAAGATTCCGGAATAAGGATTCTGCTGCAAATGCAAACACAATCATTAACAGGATGCTTGTCCCGGACATCCCGGTAAGCGCAAACAAATCCGGAAGGAAGATGCCGCATAAAATAATACCTGCAATATTGACTGCATAAACTGCCACCTTGAATTTGTTGAACGGATGGCTGATTTTTTCAAGAATCATAAAACCAACCACCGCAAGCAGCATGGTTGCTGCCGTTGCAATGTCATTTTCTGCAATTCCAAACACCTTGCCGCAGACCGTCAGGGAGCCCACAATCAGCACATCCGTAAGTCCCGCAGGGAGTGCCTTTAGCATGACATTTTTTAGGAAATGCCCTTCTATCCGGTTCTTGTTCGTCTCAAGCGCCAGCAAAAATCCCGGAATACCAATCGTAAACATACTGATTAAGGATATCTGGGACGGTTCTAATGGGTACGTCAAAAACAGTATTGACGAGAACACCGCAAGAAGCAATGAAAAAATATTTTTTACGAGGAAAAGGCTCGCGGAACGCTGCACATTGTTGACAACACGCCTTCCCTCTAATACTACATTAGGCATATGTTCAAAATCAGAGTCCAACAGCACCACCTGTGCTGCCTGCGTCGCTGCCTCGCTTCCAGATGCCATCGCAATACTACAGTCCGCATCCTTCATCGCAAGAATATCATTGACACCATCGCCGGTCATCGCCACCGTATGTCCCTGGTTCTGTAACGCCTTTACAAGCATCTGCTTCTGCTTTGGTGTCACGCGTCCAAACACCGTATACTGTTTTACTGCCTCTGCCACCTTCTCTTCGGTATCCAAAAGAGTGGCATCAATATACTGATCTGCGTTTTCTATTCCTGCCATTCTTGCAACCTCGGAAACCGTCTTCGGATTATCCCCGGAAATGACCTTGATTGCAACGTCCTGTTCCTTAAAATACTGGAATGTTTTTTTTGCATTTTCACGGATGGCATTGGTAAGCACCACGATTCCGACAGGTGTCAGTTCCCCTGCCAGCGCACCACCCTCCGCAAGAGGCTCTTTCTGATAAGCAAACACGAGCACACGATAACCCTTTTCCGTGTACGGCTTTATCCGCTCTTCCACCGCCGTTATGCCCTCTTTTAATACAAATTCCGGTGCACCGAGAATCCATGTGCCATCTTCAAAGGTGATTGCACCGTATTTTACCGCAGAAGAAAATGGAAAAATCGAAACTGGCTGTTTTTTCGGCTGTATCAATGTGGCTCCATCAAAATAGTATTCTTTCAACGCTTCCATTGTACTATTGTTGTCAGTTGACGTTGCCACATATTCTTTTAATTTTTCTTCCAGAAACAGAGATGGATTCTCCCCGTCCGCAACCGCTTCTGCCTCTGCAAGCGCTTCCATCCGGTTTAGCTGCATTCCGGGTTCCGTGATGGTTCCGGTCTTATCCACACACAAAACATCCACCCGCGCCAACGTCTCAATGCTCTTCATATCGTGAAGCAGAACCTGTTTTTGTGCCAGCCGTATCGTTCCAAGTGCTAACGCTACTGTCGTCAGCAGATATAAGCCCTCCGGTATCATTCCGATAATCGCCGCCACCATCGACACAATGCTCTCGCGGAAGCTCACATGATTTACATAATATCCCTGGTAAAATAAAATCACACCAATCGGAATCACGATAATCCCCATCCATTTTACAATCTTGTTAATGGAACGTATCATTTCCGACTGCTCACTTCCGTCGAGACTCTTCGCCTCAGCCGCGAGCTTTGAGATATAAGACTCTGCGCCAACCCTTTCTAACACAGCATAACACTCCCCGGACACGATAAAACTTCCGGAAAGCAGCGCATCCCCCGGTTTCTTGCTGATTTCATCCTGTTCACCGGTCAAAAGTGCCTCGTTGACCTGCACACTGCCGCGAAGCACTCTCGCATCCGCACAAATCTGATCTCCTGCGGCAAAAAGTACAACGTCGTCTTTTACCAGTTCTTCCGATGCAACCTTCTTTCGCCCGCCATCCCGCACAACTACTGCATGCGGTGCATTTAAAAGGCTCATCTTGTCGAGTACCGCCTTGGCCCGGATTTCCTGCACGATTCCAACTAACGTATTTCCAATGATAATCGGAAGGAACGTAAGGCTCCGAAATGAGCCAACAATGCAAAGCAGTATCGTAATCACCAGAAATATAAAGTTAAAATATGTAAATGTATTGGAAATAATGATTTCTTTTACGGTTTTCTCCGTGGAAATCTCTGTTTTGTTTGTAAGCCCCTTCTCTTTCCGCTCTTCCACTTCTCCTGCGGATAATCCTGTCAGCTTTGTATCCTCCACACTGCCACCTCTTTCTATCCATTTTCCAAATTATGATAAATTATTTTATCAGATAATACTTCGTAAAACTATTATATTTCTATAAAATTTTTTGTTTGTCGAAAATTGTTATCACAGTGTCTGGACACAAAAGCCCCCTGGAGTTTTTCTGCTCCAGGGGGCTTTTTCGTTCCTTCTAAAGTTTAAACTGTTTCATATCATCGGAAAGTTTTCCAACATCGTTTGAAAGCTGTGATACAAGCTGTGATGACTTCTCTACCGCTGCCTCAAGTTCTGTTGCCATCGCAGATGTTTCCTCTGTGGAGGAAGCATTATCCGTTGCAAGCTGTGTCAGGGTATCAATGCTTTCGGTCACAAGCTCCCGCTGTGTATTGACATTCTGGATTTTAGCTGTAATGGTCTGAATCGATGCCAGACACGAATCAAGTGCCGCCTTCAAATCTCCAAACATCTGCTGCGTATTCTCAAGCGCAGCAACCTGATGGTCTGAAGTATCACTCATCTTCTTCATCAGTTCCATGGATTTCCCGGAATTTCTTGTCAGCTCACCGATAATGTTATTAATCTCATTTACCGTCTCTGCTGACTGCGTTGCAAGACCGCCGATTTCTTCCGCAACAACTGCAAATCCACGGCCGGCTTCTCCCGCCCTTGCAGCCTCAATTGAAGCATTTAAGGAAAGCAGATTCGTCTGGGACGCAATCTCACTGATTAAGGTTGCGGCCTGACTAATTTTGTTGACAGACTCGTTTGTTTCTGATGTCTGTGTATACATTAAGTCAATATCTGCCTTCGTAGCAGAATTAACGGTAATCAGTTCCTGAAGCGTCTCCATGGATTTTTCGGAACGGTTCTGCATAATCTGAGCATTCTGGTCAAGTGACTCCACTTCTGTGGAAGTATCCGCAATCCCCTCTGCAATCTGATTGATATTTTCAGATGCAGTAGAGGTAGAAAGTGCCTGCGAACTGCTGTTCTTTGCAATCTCATTAATTGCTGTGGAAACATTCTGTATAGAATCGTTCATGCTGTTAAAATTCCGGGTGAACTCCTCAATTGCCTCGTTCAGATGTCCGGAAACACCGTCAATATTGGAAATCAGTCCGACAATCTCCTGCTGCGCAAGGTCTAACGCTCCGGCAGTTTTTCCAAGCTCATTTTCGCTCGACACATTTACACCCGTCGTCAAATCTCCGGTCGACATACGGTTTGCAAAGTTCTGAATCTGCATTAATGGCTTGCAAATCATACTTCCGAAAATACGGGATGCCACAACTGCCGCTGCTGCAAGCACAACTCCCACAACTATGATTAACATAATCATGGATTCATATTTCGCGTTTACCTCATTTTGGGATGCAGCCATCTCCTCTTTCATATCGTCAACATAGTTACCTGTTGATACCACCCAGTTCCACGGCGTAAAAATCTGGGAATACGCAATCTTTGGTGCAACTGTAACACCATCCGACTTTGTAAAATAAAATTCGTTATATCCGCCTCCGTCTGCACCGGTTGCGACTTTCATAATCTCCTGGATAATCATAACCCCGTTCTGGTCTTCAAGCTCATACCGGTTACTTCCCTCCTGCTCCGGCAGAATCGGGTGCATGACCAACATATAGTCGGTATCGTCAATCCAGAAGTATCCGCTTCCATCGTCTCCGTAGCGCATCTCTCGGATAATTTCACAGGCTTCCTTCTTTGCCTCGTCCTCCGTAAGTTCCCCGTTTTGTGCCCTGTCATACTCCGCCTGCAATACGGTAATGACACTCTGAACCTCGTTCTTTATCTGCGAATTGTAGCCATCAAGCATCGCTTCTTCATAATTACTGTTTGCGAGTGCTGTCATGATTTTGATGTTGTGAATCGAAATTATCCCGATTACACCCCCCGCAACAATCACTAGTGCCAGGCATATAATCATCAATGAGTTTTTTACACTTTTGCCTTTCATAACAAATTTCCTCCCAATCTTTTGTCTGCTTTCATTCTAGCACTTTTCTGTCCAAAAGGAAATTATTTTATTAATCTTTTCTCATTTTTTGACTTTAAAAATCAACCAGGTCCCCACAAAAAGCCAGAGTCCGGCACCGATTCCCACAAGCACGCCGGTCAGCCCGAACACATCCGCTGCCGCCCCTGCCGCAGGGAACACCAGAATCATTGCGATGGAGAAAAACATGCTGTCCACTGAAATCAGCGTTGCGCGCTGTTCCGATGGAATCAGGTCATTAAGAGAATCGGACTGTATCGGGTACAAAAGCGCATTGCAAAAGCCTGCTGCTGCAAATGTCACAACAGAAACTGCAACATTGTGAAATCCATAACAAACCAGTGCCGCCCCTATCACAGCAGCCGCCGCAAACGACGTCTTTTTTCCAAAACGCGCATAAATTTTTTCACTTAGGAAAGCTCCCAGACAGGACGCTGCGCCCACTACAAGCAAAATCATGCTGATGCCGATTTTGTTATATCCAAGCTCTGCATAATACTGCTGGCTGTAGAAAAACAGCAGCGTTTCCGCCGCAAAGATTACCGAATAAAATACGATATTTTTTAAAATACGGCTGTCTGATTTTAAGATTTTGCCGCTCTTTTTAAAATGTTCTTCTATCAGTGTCCCAACCGGCATACGCTCTGCCATATCATCCGTAACCGGCGCCTCCGTCATAAGAAGAACCGGAAGAACCGCAAGAACTGCAATCAGCAGGCACGCCGCATAACACCAGAAGTACGAATATTCTGCAAGCACACCTCCCGCAACGGTTGCAATTCCCTGTGCCACTTCAATGATGACATTTAATCTGCCATAAACACCCATATATTCTTCTTCCCGTCCGATGACCTTCATGCTGTCATAGATGAGCGCCTCCTCCGAACCGGAATTTAAGTTGTTTCCAATCGCCTGAATGATGAAGCTAAGCGCAAACAGCCAGAAATTTCCGGCAAACAGCATAATCACACAGGAAATGGCGATGCACAGCCTGCTTAATACCATACTGCGCTTCCTTCCCAGCAAATCGGCAAATGCACCGGATGGAATCTCGCAGATAATGCTTGTCGCATGGTAAACTCCCTCCAGCAGACCAATCTGTGCAAGGTTCATCCCGCAGTATGCAAGGTAAAGTACCCAGATGGAGCTTTGCATATTCAGGTTTGTAATAAAAGTTGCAATATAATCTAATCCAATGTTTTTCTGAAGTTTCTGTTTCATTGTGGTAAAATCCTTTCACTCTCGTCTTTTTGTACTGCATTTCTGTATAACAAAAAAACAGCTCAACCTGTTTCTTTCTTTTACAGGTCAAACTGTTTCTGGGATTTACCACGCATATTTAGAGAACTTTTTCTTTTTTAAAAATCTATTCTCCTAAAAAAGGGCGCAGTAATCCCGTAAGCGGTTTTTTTGTACGTTTTTTGTGCTGCGCTGCTGCTACAAATTGGTGTATAACCAAGTCCGTTCATGCTACGTCCTCCTTTCCGTTTCAACTCAATATAGTTTTATGTTATCACAACTGTCACCTGACCGCAAGGTGATTTTAACCTTCTATGCGGTTTAATAACGGCTGTGCCTGCGTGACGAAGACTATACATTCCGAATCGGCGGGGATGAATTTTCCCTCATTGTTCCCAAAAACGATTCCGCTCCTTCCGGGGATGCACTGATTGCGTCCATCAAAGAGCATATCGAAAAACCTCTGCAGATAGACGACATCACACTTTATATGGGAACAAGCTGCGGCTATGCAGCCTACCCGTCCGAGAGCACTGACACAGAAGCTCTCATTAAAATTGCCGATGAACGGATGTATCAGGACAAGGAAGCCGCTCACCGTGCGGACTCTACTGCTGTTCGGTTGTAAATTTTCTCCTGCTGCCGTACACTGTTTTCCAGGAGGTAGCAAATGATGTTTGAAATTGACAGAGCGAAATTCGGTTCCTTTGTCGCCGAATTAAGAAAAGAAAAAGGATATACGCAAAAAGAACTTGCCAGCCAGCTTTTCATTTCTGATAAAGCGGTCAGCAAGTGGGAAACCGGAGTTTCCCATAGTTAAAGATACCACACCAAATATGATGAACCCACGCTTATAC
>ENA-ORNF01001818-ORNF01001818.1-human-gut-metagenome-genome-assembly--contig:-NODE-1818-length-17504-cov-4.306092_pt1 | contig 17504 bp, 14 predicted proteins | sample MGYA00242110_ERZ509012 | MGnify/ENA primary metagenome ERZ509012 (study PRJEB26280, sample SAMEA2338714) | human gut metagenome | biome: human gut; feature: human-associated habitat; material: faeces...
CCAAGTAGAAAAAACTATTAAAGCTATGGATGCACCGTATACGATTACTTCTTTTGTCATTTCTTTATTAAAGATAGATTCAGTGGTAGGTCTAGGAGGTGTTTTCATGATATTTTTATTTGATTTTTCAAAGGACATGGCCATGTCTTGTAAGCCATCAGTGACAATGTTTATCCATAATAATTGAATGGCTAGAAGTGGTATGTCATAACCTTTTATGATTGATAATAGACAAAATAACACTTCTGCTAAGCCACAAGAAATTAAAAATAAAACAATTTTTCTGATGTTAGCATAAGCTACTCTACCTTCTTTGATACCTTCAGTAATAGATTTAAAATTATCATCTACAACAATCATTGATGCAGCTTCTTTAGCAACATCAGTTCCGCTTCCCATTGCAATACCAATGTTAGCACTTTTTATAGCAGGAGCATCGTTTACACCGTCTCCAGTTACGGCAACGAATTCGCCCATTCTTTTTAAGGAAGTAATAATATTTAATTTATCTTTAGGAGTAACTCTAGAGAAGACAGTTTTGCTTTTTACATAATTATCAAAATTTTTTTCTCCTTTTAAAATATCTTCATACTGATATTCTAAATAACTAAGTCCTACACGATCATTTAAACTATAACCTTTATTTAAATAATAATCTTTTAATTCTAAAGGAATTCCTGTTTCTGTTGTTGATACACTTCCTAAAATAGAACGAAAAACATTATCATATGGATAACTGCGATCCCAATCTAATCTCGTTCCAACACCTGGTAAGTTTTTTAAATTTTCACTAACTAAAGCATATTCTTCATCTGTAATATTTTCTTTTTTAATCGTTTTTTCAGCGTATGAATAACCATTATTCATAAGATAATAAATATATGCTGCTTCTTTATCTACATCTTGATAAGTGGAAAGTTCTTCTAAAGTAATACGATCATATTTCATTTGTTCAATTTCTTCTTCAGTCAATTTTCTTTCTTCTAATTTTTGCCATTCTTTTTTTGTAATTTTTTTATTTACTTCTTTAGGATGTTGAGCAATATAAAATGTTTTTAACATTTTTGTTGATAATTTACTATAATCTACTTGAATTAACTCTCCTAAACGATATGCGATATCTAAAGCGTCACTAGTAGTAGTTCCACTTTTTCTTTTATAATAAATAATTTTAGTAGGAGTATTATCGACAATTAATTTATGATTTCTATCATAAATTCGTCCTCTTGGGGCACTTGTCCCTTCTATAATATTCTGATTTAATGTAGCAACTTTCTCTTTATAAATTTCGTTTTGAACAATTTGGATATAAAATAAAGTACCAATCACAATAAATAATACAATCACAATAAAAATAAGTAATATATTATATCTTTTTTCGATAGTCTCACTAATATCTTTTCTAGAAGATATCACATCATAAATTCGTCTATTAATAGGTCTATAAAATAATTTTCTCATATCTTTGATTTATCTTTCCATAATCTATCACCTCGAAAAAAGAATTTATATATTCACTTACTCTAATTTGATATGTCAAAAAATAACTATGTTCCCATAAATCCAAAGCCATAATAGGAACCATTCCATAAAGATATGGACTTTCTTCATTTGGCATATTTAAAATATTTAACTTTTTATTTTTATCTACTACTAAAAATGTATAACCACTTCCCACTAATTGAGAAGCGATAAATCGAAATTGTTTCAAAAAATTTTCATAATTTCCATATTGCTTTTGTATTGCTAATTTTAATAATCCAATTGGTTGATTTATTTGTTTTGGACTTATACTATCAAAATATAATTCATGATTCAATACTCTACCAGCAAAAAATAATAATTTTCCTCGTTTTTCTAGTGGATAATTATCTATATTTTTTACAACATTTTCTAATGGAATATTATCATTTAAAAGCTGATTCAAATGGTTAATTGCATCTTCATAAATCTTAGTTTGATAATATAATGTAACAGGACTAATCCATGGTTCCAATTGTTCCAAAGAATAACCAAACTCTTTTTTAAAGTACATATTTCACCCCCTATTTCATTTTACTTCGTTAGAAAATACATTATTCAATTTTCTTAGCATATAATAAAATGAGGTGAAATATGTACCGAGTTCTCATTAAAAATTATATATCGAATTTAACCCCAATTCAAGTAAAACAATTCGCAAAAGAAAAACATGTCGAATTAACCGAGCAAGAAGTCATTTACTTTACAAATTTTATAAAAAAGAACTGGCAAACATTACTATATCAAAATGCAGAAAATCTATTTAAAGAAGTAAAAGCAAATGTCAGACCAGAAATATTTGAACTTGCTAAAAAAGAATTTATACAAGCTAAAAATAAATATCAATCTTTTTTATAATAAGAAATAATGTCAGAAAGAAAATGTTCGTTTTCTTTTTTATTTAAAATCATTTCGATTTCAAAACGATATGGTGGATATAACCTTTTTTTGTCTTCCATTGTCTCACCAACATAAGGAGTTTCTAATATTTTGGGAACTTCTTTTAATTTTTCATGATAAATGATAGATAATAAGTTTTCAAATCCAATTTTACCGTATCCAATGTTAGCATGACGATCTTTATGCGCCCCACAATCATTTTTACTATCATTAATATGAATACAACCTAATTTATCAATTCCAATTATTTGATCAAATTGCTCTAAAATTTCATCAATATTATTTAAATCATAACCAGCATCATGAATATGACAAGTATCCAAACATACCATAACATGTTCATTATAGTGAATACCATCAATAATTTGCTTTATTTCTTCAAAAGTAGTTCCAATTTCTGTTCCCTTTCCGGCCATTGTTTCAAGTAAAATTGAAACTGTTTGATTTTTTGTAATCACTTGATTTAAAGCATCAATAATATTTTGAATTCCTACCTCTTTTGGTAATTTTACACTACTTCCAGGATGTAATACTAATTTAGACATATGTAATGCTTCACATCGTTCAATCTCCTGTTTTAGAAATTGAATTGCAAAATTCCAACTATCTATATTTTGATTATTTGCTAAATTAATAATATATGGAGCATGAACAATCACATTTTCTTTTTCAATATGATGATCTTTCATATATTGTAATGCATCTTCTGTTAATGTTTTATCAATCATCATACGAGTTGTATTTTGAGGTGCTCCAGTATAAAACATAAAACAATTTTCACCATAAGAAACAGCTTCCACTACACTTCCTAGCAATTGTGTATCTTTTTTAAATGATACATGACTACCAATTAATAAATTCATAAGCCACCTCCAGTATTTCATATTATAACATAAAAAAGCTGAAATATTTCAGCTTTTAATCTTCTAAAATTGACGCTTTATCATTCGTAATTGTAACTGTATATCCACTAATTTTTAAAGTGCCTCTTACTACTCTACCGTTTTTATCATAAGTAATTGTTCCACCATCTTCTGGTTTACTTCCTTTATAATTCACTTCCATAGATGCTCCTTCAGTAACAAGTTTTTGACCATTATCTGAAACTGTAAAAGTAATTTCATCTTGTTCCATAATTTTACTAGCATCTTCCACATGAATTTTACCAATACTCGTTTCCATAGAACGAATATATCCATATGCAGAATCGATGGCTGCATTCTTCTTAGCTTTTGTAATTGTTCCCATAATGAGTGGTGAGGCAATCAGTGCAATAACAGCTAATATTACGATAACTGCTAAAAGTTCAATTAATGTAAAACCACTTTTCTTATTCATTATATACACTCCTATCTTACTCTTACTATGAGTTATTATATCATTAATAAATCAACATCTTCAAGTATTTGTCGATAAAACAAAAAAATAAGACACATTGGTCTTATTTTTCTTTATTTTCAAAATCATTTAAGAAGTCATCAATCGTAAGAATTCGTTCATCAATTTCTTTTAATGAAATCTTTTTTTCTTTTGTATCTAATGTTACAATTTCTTCTTTTTTATTTTCTAAAGAAACATGAATATATCCTACACTAGTAAATTTTTCTTTTACTGTAGAACCAGTTGAGTATCGATCTGCTACTTTAAACTCTGTTAGTTTTTTCATAACAATTCCATCTTTTGTATTTAAATATATTTCTTCTTTACTTGGTAAAACACAAGTATTTAAAATATAATATGGATTTGTTTTCACATCTCTTACAATTTGAATTCCACGACGTGCACGTGACATTTTATCAAATTCTGTTAATTTAACACGCTTTGCTGTATTTTTCTTTGTAAATACAGTGACACAATCACTCTTACCATCAAATAAACTAGTTCCTACTACATAATCATCTTTTAAATTAATTGATTTTACTCCACTACCTTTAGTTCCTGTTAAAGGAATTTCACTTGTTTCATACCAAAGGCCATAACCTCTATAAGTAGATACAAATACATATGGATAAGGTTCACAAGATGCGAATATTAATTCATCATCTTCTTTTAATTTCATACTAGTCATTGGTTTTGTATAACGCTGTACTTTAAAATCTGATACTTTTGTTCTTTTAATCATACCGTTTTTCGTAGCCTGTGTAATAATCATATCACTTTCAAAGTCAATTACCGGTATTGTAGAAATAATTCTTTCTCCTTCTTTTAATTTAATAAGGTTACTAATATGTTTTCCTAATTCTTTCCATTTTAAATCAGGAATAATATGAACTGGAACATACAAATAATTTCCAAAGTTAGTAAACATTAATAATGTATCTAATGTATTTACTTTTAAAATATTTGTTACAAAATCTCCATCTTTTACTAAAGTTTCATCAGTTGATGCTTGATAACTACGAAGAGATACTCTTTTTACATATCCATCATGAGTTACTACAGCAATGACTTCTTCTTTTGGTATCATAACAGATGTATCTATTTTAATTTCTGTAATTTCTTCTTTAATTTCTGTTAAACGAGGTGTTGCATATCCTTTTTTTACAGAACGCAATTCTTCTTTCATTACACTTTTTAATTGATCTTCGTTTTGAATAATTGCTTCTAAACGTGCCACTTCTGCTTGTAAATGCTTTAATTCAGATTCTAACTCTGTAACATCCGTATTTGTTAAACGATAAAGTTGTAATGTTACAATTGCTTCTGCTTGTTCTTCTGTAAATTCAAATTGCTTTACTAAATTTAATTTTGCATCGCTTTTATTCTTACTAGCACGAATGGTTTTAATCACTTCATCTAAAATAGAAAGAGCTCTAATTAAACCTTCTAAAATATGCATTCTTTTCTTTGCAACACGTAGTTCAAAATTAGTTCTTCTAGTAATTACTTCTTTTTCATGAGCAATATAAGCATCCAAAATAGGAAGAATTCCTACAGTCATTGGACGATGATTAATAATTGCTACCATATTAAAAGTATAAGATATTTGCATATCAGTATTTTTTAATAAATAATTTAAGACAAGCTCACGATTTGCTCCTTTTTTTAGATCAATAGCAATACGTAATCCTTCTCTTGAAGTTTCATCTCTTACTTCAGCAATTCCTTCTATTTTTTTATCAATTCTAATTTCATCCATACGTCGTACCATATTTGCTTTATTTACTTCATATGGAATCTCATCAATAATAATTTGTTCTTTTCCTTTTTGTTCTTCAAAATGGTATTTACTACGAATTACAATTTTTCCGCGACCTGTTTCATAAGCATCACGAATCCCTTTTAATCCTTCAACAATACCACCTGTTGGAAAATCTGGACCTTTTATGATTTCCATAATTGTATCCAAACGACAGTTTGGACTATCAATTCTTTTTATAGTAGCATCAATGACTTCCCCTAAATTATGAGTTGGAATATTTGTTGCATACCCAGCACTAATTCCCATAGCTCCATTTACTAATAATAGAGGAAATTTCACAGGTAAAACAGTTGGTTCTAATAAAGTATCATCATAGTTTGGTACCCATTCAACAGTATCTTTATCAATATCAGTAAGTAATTCATTACTAATTTTAGCAAGTCTTGCCTCTGTATAACGCATGGCAGCTGGACTATCACCATCCATAGAACCATTATTACCATGCATATCAATATAAACAGCATTTTGTTTCCACCACTGACTCATACGTACCATAGCATCATAAATAGAAGAATCTCCATGTGGATGGTATGCCCCCATAATATTACCAACTGCTTTGGCTGATTTTTTATATGGTTTATCATAAGTATTATGATCACGATACATCGCGTATAAAATACGTCTTTGTACTGGCTTTAACCCATCTCTAACATCTGGTAAGGCACGATATTGAATAATTTCTTTTGAATACTCTCCAAAACGTTCTCCCAATATTTCCTCTAGTGAATACTCATAAATTCGTTTTATTACTTCTTGCATAACTTCACCTACTCTTATTTTTTTAATTTCTTTACTTTATCAAAACACATTCTTGCATCATAAATTGGATAAATATTTTCTTCCTCTACTTTTTCTAAATAATCAGAATAACAAATTAATTTTTCAAAATCTTCTTTTTCATATTCATTTTGATCTACTACATTCTGATAAGTATGAAAATCCTTTCTTGTTAAAAACATCCAACCATAAGAAGTTTCATACTCTCCCTTTGGTCTATGATAACCAAGATATAAATCAGTAATTAAATAAGCACCATTTCTTTCCATTTCCTTTAATTTTAAAATATATTTTTTAGCAATAGAAATCATATTTTCTCTAGTTAATACTAAATTTTCTACCACATCTTCATCCAAAATCGTAATTTCAGTTTGCCACTGTAACTTCTCTTTTCTAAGCCCTTTCCCAAAAGAAGTAATAGCAACATCTTCCACATGACTTAATGCTTCATACATTTCAAAATATGTCATTGGTCTTTTCGTATTTAATATCTCGCTTACTTTTTTCTTTTCATTTTCCATCACATAAATATCATAATTTCGATTGGAATTATTTTCTAATAAAGAATCAGTTAACACATCTTCGGGCCTATCATATATCTCACCCGTTCCAAGATTTAAATACTTACCTATTAAATCCTGATGGTTATCATCAAATAATGGCATAATCATATCAAATATTTTATATTCAAATAAACCTCTTCTCATTTTACCAAAACGATAAAGATACTCACGAACACATGGCATGACATAAACTTCTTCTGGTAAAAATTTAATATGTTCCGGTATTACAATATATGGATCAAATCTCATCTTAGTCACCTCTAATTAATTTGATAATTATCTTGTAGACCAAATTCAACATTTTCTTCAATCCATTCTTTTCTAGGTTCTACTTTATCTCCCATTAATACACGAACTCTTTTTTCTGCTAATGCAGCATCACTAATATTAATTTTAATTAAACTACGTGTATCAGGATTCATTGTTGTTTCCCATAATTGGTCAGCATTCATTTCTCCTAATCCTTTATATCTTTGTGTTTCTGTTTTCTTTCCTTTATATTTTTCTAATACTTCTTTTCTATCCTCTTCTGTCCAAGCATAAGATAATTCTTTACCACATGTAATTTTATATAGTGGTGGCATTGCAATATAAAGTTTACCTGCTTCAATTAATGGTTTCATATAACGATAGAAAAATGTTAATAATAAAATTTGAATATGTGAACCATCTACATCCGCATCAGTCATAATAATTACTTTATCATAATTAGAATCTTCTACTTCAAAATCACTACCACAACCTGCTCCTACAGTATGAATAATGGTATTAATTTCTTCATTTTTTAAAATATCTTCCATAGTTGCTTTTTCAGAATTAATAACTTTTCCTCGTAGTGGTAAAATTGCTTGAAATTTACGATCTCTTCCTTGTTTTGCACTTCCACCAGCAGAATCTCCTTCGACTAAGAATAACTCATTCTTTTTCGCATTTCTAGCTTGAGCAGGTGCTAATTTACCACTTAAAGCACGTTCTTTACTACTTTTACTCTTTCCATTACGTGCTTCATCACGAGCTTTACGAGCAGCTTCTCTTACTAATTTACTCTTTACCATCTTATTTAAAATTTTAGTAGCAATCTCTTTATTCTCTTCTAAGAAAAATTGTAACTTTTCAGAAACAATACTATCTACCGTTGGTCTTGCTTCTGGAGTTCCTAATTTTCCTTTTGTTTGACCTTCAAACTGTAATTTCGCTTCTGGTATTTGTAAACTAATAATTGCTGTTAAACCTTCTCTCGTATCACTACCTTCTAAATTCTTATCTTTTGCTTTTAAAAACCCATTAGTTCTTGCATAATCATTAAATACACGAGTAAAAGCAGTTTTAAATCCTACTTCATGAGTTCCTCCATCATTCGTTTTTACATTATTTACAAATGATACTAAATTTTCACTATATTCTTCCGTATATTGAAAAGCAATCTCTACACGTATTCCATCTTTTTCTCCATCAAAATGAACAGGTTTATGTAGAACATTCTTATCTTCATTTAAATAATCAACAAAAGCTTCTAACCCATTCTCATAATGAAATTCCTTTTTCTTTCCATCTTCTTCATCTTCTACTACAACTAGTAAACCTTTTAATAAAAAAGCACATTCCTGCATTCTCTCACAAATGGTTGTAAATGAAAACGTAGTTGTAGAAAAAATCGTATCATCTGGCATAAAACGAACTGTTGTACCAGTCTTACTTGTCTTTTCTATCTTTTTTAATTTAACATCCGTCTTTCCACCATCTTTAAAACGAATAAAATATTTATATCCATCTCGGCAAATCGTTACTTCCATCCATTTACTAAGTGCATTTACAACACTAGCACCTACTCCATGAAGACCTCCAGATACTTTGTATCCTCCTTCTTCAAACTTTCCTCCAGCATGAAGCACCGTATAAATGACTTCAGGTGTAGACTTACCAGTCTCATGCATTCCAACAGGTATACCACGTCCTTCATCACTTACTTCAATTGATTTATCTTTATGAATAATAATTGTAATCTTTTTCCCATAACCATTAATTACTTCATCAATACCATTATCTACAATTTCCCATACAAGATGATGTAATCCTCTTTTATCAGTAGAACCAATATACATACCAGGACGTTTTCTTACTGCTTCTAATCCTTCTAATACTTTAATTGAATGTTCATCATATTTTGCCATACTATCACCCTAATACTTTCTATTATACCATAATTTCTAGTACTTTCCCTATTCCAAGATACAGGAAAACAAGAAAAAATGCAAGTTTTTCAATATATTCAAAAAAAGAATTAGATAAAAAGTTATCTAATTCTTTACTCCACCATACTTCATAACCTGTAGTTCTGGGTCCTTTGTATAAATCATTTCTATAATTTCATTTTCATTCGTTCCGTCTCCATATATTGTGATACTTATAGGAGGTTGATACTCATAAAACGAATAATTTTGCATCGTAAATCCAAACCATTGGATTCCATTTAATTTAATAGATACATTTAATTGATTACATGCTTCAAACATGTTGTCAAATGCGATTAAACTTGATGTATCCCAACTCGATAAATCTCCAACACTTGTTAAACTAGATGCATTAGAAAACATAGAACCCATATATTTTACTTGTGATGTATCCCAGTCTGATAAATCTCCGACACTGGTTAACTTGGATGAAGCCCCTTCAAACTCAAACATACCTTCCATGTCAGTTAGAAGTATTCCATTTCGATAAATCTAGACTAATTAACCGAGTGGTATTAGCAAACATCATACTCATATTAGTTACATTTGAAGTATTCAATTCAGAAATTCCTTTAATCTCTTCTAACACAGGCGATGAACTAAACATGTTACTCATATCTGTTACTTTTGATGTATCCCAGCCAGTTAAATCTAAATTAAACAACGCATTAACACTAAACATATTACTCATATTTGTTACTTGCGATGTATCCCAGCCTGATAAATCCAAACTTGTTAAACTAGATAAACTAAACATATAACTCATATCTGTTACTTTTGATGTATCCCAGCCTGTTAAATCTAAATTTTTTAAAATAGTTCCACTAAACATATTACTCATATTTGTTACTTGCGATGTATCCCAATTCGATAAATCTAAATTTGTTAAACTGGAAATGCGATAAAACATATAACTCATATTTGTTACATTTGAAGTATTCCAATTGGATAAATCTAAACTGGTTAAACTTGAAGCAGAATAAAACATATAGCTCATATTTGTTACATTTGAAGTATTCCAATTGGATAGATCTAAGTCTGCTAAACTGGATGCATTACTGAATATAGATTCCATATTTGTTACTTGCGATGTATCCCAGCCTGATAAATCCAAACTGGTTAAACTATGAGCATTATCAAACATATCGCTCATATTTGTTACTTTTGATGTATTCCAATTGGATATATTTAAACTAGATAAATTAAATGTAGATTTAAACATTTCACTCATATTTGTCACATTAGATGTATTCCAATTGGATATATCTAAAGTAGTTAAACTGTCAGCAAAATAAAACATATCGCTCATATCGGTTACTTGCGATGTATCCCATTCTGATAAGTCTAAACTGATTAAACCTGTACCACTAAGCATAGCACTCATATTTGTTACTTTCGATGTATTCCAGTTCGATAAATCTCCAACACTGGTTAAATTTGAAGCTCCCCTAAACATAGAACCCATATCGGTTACTTGCGATGTATCCCAGCCTGATAAATTTAACGTGATCAATCGGTTCATTCCACTAAACATAGAACGCATATTTGTTACTTTTGATGTATCCCAGTTTGATATATCTCCGACACTTATTAAATTGCCTGTCACACCAAACATGTACTTCATATTTGTCACTTTTGATGTATCCCAATTTGATAAATCTAAACTGGTTAAACTTGAAGCATTATAAAACATCCAACTCATATCGGTTACTTGCGATGTATCCCAGTTCGATAAATCTAAATTGGTTAAACTTGAGGCTTTATAAAACATATAACTCATATTGGTTACTTGCGATGTATCAAAATAATCATTAAATTCGATTGTCTCTAAGGTATTTGTTCCTGATGTTAAAGAAAATAAATATGAACTATTTGTATTTCCATATATCTTCTTTTTACTTCCTATATATGATTTTCCATTTGTATCTGTCCATAGTTGAATACTTCCATTTTGTGCTTTTGATACATCAGTATATTTTGTCCCCTCTGGAGCTATATCATTTACAAATTCAATACTTTTTAAATTCCCAAGTTGTAAACCACTTTTTAACATATTAATTGGAAATTGGATAGTAAGAGTACTGGCTGTTACTGTGTTGTTCTCGTTTCCAGTATCTCTTACTCTTGCTATCACGGTTCCATTTTCAGTAAATGTTAATTTTTGACTTATTCCGCTTACTGTCTTCCAACTTTTTCCACCATCTAATGAATATTCATAAACTAAATTACTTGTTTTTGTTCCTGCATAGTTAATGGTTACTTCTTTTGTTAAATTTGGTCCATCATCTACTACATTGTAAGTTGGTACACTAATATCATTTGTTTTGACGGTGATATTACTACTATCTGTATATTTTCCATTATGAGCAATTGCTCTTACTTTTACTTGATAGCTTGTATTTTTTGTTAGCCCTGTAAATGTCTTCGTTACACTTGTTTGTTCGCTTGTCCATGCTCCATTATTGATAGAGAATTGATATCCTTTGATTCCTGCTCCACTTTGCGTAGCACTGGCTGTTACTGTAATACTTGATGATGTAACTCCACTTTCTTTTAACGTAACATTCGTTGGCGCTGTTGTATCTATTTTATTAATTGTAACTGTTTGTTTATTAATATTTCCTACATTATCTTTTACCCAGATATTTACTGTTTGATTACTTGTATATGTCTTACTCTTTTCACTGGTCCAACTACTTCCTCCATCCCATGAATATGGGTTACTTGCTAGACCTGATTCTTTATCTGTTGCTTGGATGGTTAATGTTTTACTTGCTGTCCAATTACTATCATTTCCACTAATCGTTACACTTGGTACTACACTATCTATTCTTTCTATTAATATTAGTGGAGTTGTTAATACACTTTTTCCATCACTTACTCTAATATATAATGTTCCATCATTGGTAAATTTCAAAACATAAGTACTTGCTGGAGCTATCTTCCAACTTTTTCCTCCATCAGTACTATACTGATAAATTAATCCTTCTCCTGTCGGATACTTCATCGTTACATTTTTCTCTTTTGTCCATACTTCATTTGGATAATCTACAGTATATGTTGGCATTGATAACACTGGTTTTTCACTATCATTCGTTTCTTGTTCAAAATCAACATCAATTTTAATATCTTCTTCTGTTTCTGAACTTTCTGGTACAGAAGGATCCCATGTTGCGATAACTTGAAAGGTTTTACTTTCTCCTGCTTTTAATGGAAATCCTTTATATAAATTACTAACTACTACTTTTAAATCATTGGGTTCTCCATCATTAAACCTTATTTCTTTTACAACGGCATCAATGGTTCCTTGGTTTTGAACCGTAACATCATATGTTGCTTGACTACCTGGTTCATCTAATTCTACACTAAGACTTAAAGATGTTCCACCTGTAATCGTTGGACCAGCTTTAGTAGTTGCTTTATCCATTGTCTTTTCTTTGGCATCTGTAAATACGATACGCCAAGTTGATGTAATAGAGGCTGTTCCATCAATTCTAACAACACTAGTTAGTATAGAATAACCTATTCCTATTGATACAAAAGTACAAAAAGCAATGATTCCAAAGATATAATAGAGTCTATTTTTATTTCCCGTTCTAGTACGTGTTATCTTTCTCATAATTTCCTCCTACTGTCTAGTATCCATTTTACTATTTCTATTATATCATAGTTTTTAGTTTTATATCTAATAAAAAAGAAATACTTGTAAAGTATTTCTATTCTTCTTGATTTTCTTTTTTTACTAGTACTTCTCTTGGTTTTGAACCATTTGGTGGTCCTACAATTCCTCTTTCTTCTAATAGGTCCATTGCTCTAGCAGCCCTATTATAACCAAGTCTGAATCTTCTTTGTAAAAGAGAAGCACTGGCTTTTCCACCTTGAATTACAAAGTCAACAATCTCGTTATAAAGTGGTTCATCATAATCATCTTTTTCTTCTACCATAGTTGTTGCATGTAATTCTTCATCATCCATAGTTAAACTATTATCATATTTTGCAATTTGTTGTTTAATCACATGATCTACAACTCTTTTAATTTCATCTTCATCAATAAAAGTACCTTGAACACGAATTGGACTAGACTCTCCTTGGGGTAAGAATAACATATCTCCTTTTCCCAGTAGTTTTTCTGCTCCACCTTGGTCTAAAATGGTACGTGAATCAATTTGACTAGATACTGCAAAACTAATACGAGATGGAATATTTGCTTTTACGACACCAGTAATAACATCTGTAGATGGTCTTTGTGTTGCGACAATTAAATGAATTCCTGCAGCACGAGCCATTTGGGTAATACGCATAATAGAGTCTTCTACTTCTTTCGCTGCAACTAACATTAAATCTGCTAATTCATCGATAATAACAACAATAAATGGTAGTCTTTGTTTTTGTTCTTCTTTTGGTCTTCCCATATTATATTTATCAATATAATTGTTATAACTTGTAATATTTTTTGTTCCACTATCACTAAATACTTCGTAACGTCTTTCCATTTCTACAACAATTTTCTTAAGTGCAATATTTGCTTTTTTAGGATCCGTTACAACTGGTGCTAATAAATGTGGAACACCATTATACATAGAAAGTTCTACTTTTTTAGGATCTACCAATACAAGTTTTACTTCTTCTGGTTTGGTACGCATAATAATAGAAATTAAAATACTATTAATACATACTGATTTACCACTACCAGTAGAACCAGCAACTAATAAATGTGGTGTTTTATTAATTTCACAAAAAACAGGAGCCCCCATAACATTTTTACCTAAAGTAACAAGTAATTTACTATCTTGTAACTTAGATGGTACTTTTTCTAGAATTTCTCTTACTGTTACCATAGTAGTTACTTTATTTGGTACTTCAATTCCAATTGTTCTTTTTCCAGGAATTGGTGCTTCTATTCTAACATCTTTAGCAGCAAGCATTAAAGCAATTTCTCTTTGAATACTTAGCACCTTATTAACTTTCGTACCACTTCTTAATTCAAGTTCATACTGAGTAATTGCAGGTCCTACTGTTACTTCAACAACATGACCAATTATACCGAATTCATATAATACTTCTTCTAGTTTTTTAATATTAGCTTCTATTAAAACTATCTTATTAGCTAATTGATTTTTTCTGTTTTTCATAATATCATTTTGTTTTTTCATTTGTTCATAAACCGCCTTTTCAGATAATTCTTTCTCTAATAATTCTTCATAAGTTTTAATATCAGTTTCTAACGAAAAAATTGAACCCGAAATAGAATTCAATTCATTTTCATAATCGGATTTATTAGAAACTAAAATATTTAAACTTTCTAACTTATCTTCCTTAAAAGAAATTTTATTCTTTAATTCTTTCCTAAGATCCTTAGTATAAGTTTCTAAAGTAGCATACATATCCAAACCTAAAATTTCAGCTAAAACATTTTTTCTTTCAGTTGGAGATTTTTCCATAAAAGAAGAAGACTTATTTTGACCAATAATTACTGAATCAACAAAAGTTTCATAAGAAAGTTTTACTATAGAATTAATCATAGCTTGAGTTTCTGTGAGTTTTCCTTTTGCTTGTTCTCCGTTAATGAATAATTTTAATTTTTGAGATTTTTTATTTCTTTCTCTAATAATTTCATAATTATTTCCATTTTGCTCAAAAGTAAGATCAATTTTAAAACTTTCAGCATCTGAATTTATAAGTTCATCTAAGCCGGCACCTTTACTATCAGTTATATTACATCTATTAAAAATTGCAACAGTAATCATTTCAATTATGGTAGATTTACCTGCGCCATTTTCACCACAAAGTAAAAATGGTCCATTTCCATAACTTTCAAAATCTATAATTTCATCTTTATAAGATGCAAAATTATTTACTATCAGTTTTTTTAATCTCACTATCAATATCCTCCTTGTCTTTTTCTTTCCAACTATTAAACACATAAAATTTAGGTTCTGAGCTTATATTAAGTTCTAAAAGTTTTTCTTTAACATCAATTTTATCTAATTCACCAACATCTTGTTCGTCTATTATCAAATTACCATCTTCAAATTTAAAAGAACAAATATGATCTGTATAATCCCAGAATAATTCTTTTCCTACTACATATTGCCAACTAGTACCAATTTTCCCTACGTCTTTAAACTTTAAACCATGTTTTGAAATCTGATTATAAAAATGATTCATTCCAAGTTTTTCTGAAATATTTTCAAAATCTTGTTTATCAATGATAGCACCATAGTAAACCAATAGATTAACTTTATCAAGTGGATTTATCACATTAAATCAATCCTTTCTCTTTTACTTCATTAATTATCTTTAACCCAAGTTTAATAATCTCATCTTTATCTGCATAATCTTTAAAATACTTTTGCAATGCATCTTCTTCTGTAATTTCTTCATTTATATCTTTATTTCTAATTAATTGTTCTCTATCAAAAGTTTTATTAATATTAGCAATATAAGTAACTCCAACTTCTCTTAAAAATTGAAGTATTTCTGCATCATTAATATTATTTTCTTTGTCAAGAGTTAATTGAATTCTTACAACTTTATCTTTTAACTTAGATTTGATAGAATTTAAATGGTTCATTAATAATTGATGAGAATCTTGTTCTCCGGTTAAATCCAATTTAATTGTTAAAAATTCTTGAGTTTTAATTGGAACAAATTCATAATTTACTTTATAAGTATTATCATCTATGTCCAAAACTACAAAACCTTTTTTATCGTTTTCTTCATTAAAATCAGTTCTAATAGTAGAAGAACAATAATAAGATAAAGGTTTAGTGTTTAAAATTTGATGTTTATGAAGATGTCCTAAAACTACAGCTAAAATATTAGGTTTTTTAAATATTTTAATATCTATAGCTTCTTCATTACTAGCAATTAACCAATCATTTAATTTTGCATTTAAAGAAGTAAAATGTCCCATGACTATAGTTTTTATTTTGTCATTATACCTAGAAAGAATTTCTTCTACTTCTTCTTGAGTAACGTAAGTTGGTAATACTAAAACTCTAATATTATTATTAATCATATAAGCTTTTTCAAATCTTGTATGCTCTACATTTTCTACCTTTAAAGTATTAAAGGGGTCCATAGCTGATTTAGCAGTTTCTAATGGTGAAACGTCATGATTTCCATCTTGAATAATCCATTTGATACCATTTTCAGCTGCATATTTAATTCTCTTATTAACTTCTCTTACTAATGTAGGAGATGGTAAACTGTTTTTAAACATATCACCTGCAAATAAAATTTGTTTAATATTGTTAGTTAGTGCGTAATTGATTATTTGGTCTAAACCATTTAAAGCATCTAAAACTCTAGTATTAAGATTAGTTTTAGCGTCCATAGTCGAATAAGTTGAAATACCTATATGACTATCTGCAAAAGTTAAAATTTTCAAGAAATCAACCTCCTTTTTATAGTATAATTATATACTAAGTTTTTTAAAAAGTAAACAAAAAAGAGAACTTTTTTTCAAATTCTCTTTTTAAAAAATCATTATTACAAAAAGTAAAAAAGTTTCTAATTATCTTTTTTCCAAAGATTGTCTGGACTCATAATAAAAATTTTACAAATAAAACAGCATAAAAAGTATAAATTTAAAATTGGAATTGAACAAAGTAAAACAACATAGAAGTTATTGATCTTTTCGCAATATTGGTTAATATCGTCTATCAAACTCATATAAAATGTTCTTACAAGAAAAGTAATTATTGTAACCATTAAATTTAATACAATTAAAGTTAAGATCATTTAAATCAACTCCTTAAAAACATTACTTTGTTCCAGTAGATCCAAACCCACCTCTATCAGCATTTCCAAAACTTTCAACCTCATCGAATTCAAATTCTGGTTGAACTTCCATTATTCTGAATTGTGCAATCTTATCTCCTTTATGGATCCAAGTTCCCTTTACCTTTTCGCCTTTAACTTCAGTAGAATTATCTAACTCGTTATAGTTATCTTCTACTTTATCTGCATAACCTTTTGCCATTAAACAGTAAACTGGCAAATGCCATTGATCGTTATCTCCGATATAAGTATCATCTACAACTCCAACTGAATTTGTTTGAATAATTCCCCAAGTTTTAAATGTAGAACTTCTTGGAGCTAAATGACCTTCATAACCAACTGGTAATTCTAAAGCAAATCCTAATGGAATCATTGCTCTTTGACCTTCTGGAATGAACATGTCCTTATTGGCATATACATCTATCCAATTTCCTTTAGCTATCTTTTGCATTCTCTTTGCATAATTAAAATATTTAATTCTAATTTTCATTTTCAAAACCCCTTTTTTCTAATTAATTTAATTAT